>ERZ856578.569-NODE-569-length-75907-cov-14.723065_pt1 | contig 75907 bp, 70 predicted proteins | sample MGYA00514384_ERZ856578 | MGnify/ENA primary metagenome ERZ856578 (study PRJEB29103, sample SAMN06111958) | human gut metagenome | biome: human gut; feature: ankylosing spondylitis patient; material: healthy_person | host: Homo sapiens | place: China:Hangzhou... | reverse complement strand
AAGCATGGGCGAAGTGTTGCCACAGGGCAACCCGCCGAAAAGCCTACGGGGACAGCCCCGAACCCCTGTGAGGCTGCGAGCGCATGAGAAAGCGCAGCGTTGGAATCAATGTTCGCGTCACCGTCACTGAAAAGAAAAAGGTGACGATGTTGGCGAGAAAGTGCGGCTTGTCACTCTCGGAATATTTGCGCCAGCGGGCATTAGGCTATGAACCGAGTGGACACCCGCCCACGGAGGTATTTGATGTGTTGGATAAATTGGATGAAATTGCAGAAAGCTGTCAACCGAGTGCAGGCGTTAAAATTACAGCCTGTGCAGATGAAATAAGGGACCTGATCATTGGCGGTAACTAAGATTTGGACGATCAAGGACAGCCTGCAGCGCGTCCTTGATTACGCAGCCAACCCGGACAAGACCGAATACGATGCTCTTGCCAAAACGCTGCACTATGCAGAAAATGATGCCAAGACCAAGCTGAACGAGAGCGCCCAGCTCGTCACCGGCATCCATTGCAGAGTAAATCATGCGTGGGAGGATATGCGGGCGGTGCAGGAGCGCTTTGGTAAAGCAGACGGCGTAGTGGCACTCCACGCTTACCAGAGTTTCCGCGAGGGGGAGGTAACCCCGGAGCAGTGCCATGAGATCGGCGTGGCGCTGGCCCACAAGGTCTGGGGCAAGCGTTTTCAAGTGCTGGTTGCTACCCACATGAACACGGATAACTTACATAATCATTTTGTGATAAATTCCGTATCCTATGTGGACGGCAAGAAGTACGAGCAACGCCGCAGCCAGTATGCTGAGTTCCGGGCAGCATCCGACAAGCTGTGCCGGGAGTACGGTCTGTCGGTGGTGGAACAACCAAAAGCCAAAGAGCCGGCGCGTTACGCCCGGATGCGGGAGGCCATTGACCAAGCCTGTGAGGATGCCAGCACCGCCGAGGATTTTCACAGGGCGCTGTATCGGCAAGGGTATATCTTCGGCGCTGATCCCAACCGCAAGTATGCAATGATCCGGGCACGGGATGGCGGGCGAGCCGTGCGGCTTTACAGGCTGGGAGAAGAATACGATTTACCTGCCATAGATGACCGCCTGCGCGGAAATTACTTACTGTACGGACCAAGGTTGTATGAGCTGAAGCACCCGCCCCGACAGTACACGCCGAAACGGTATCGCCCTACGGAAAATAGAAGCGTCCTCCAAATTTTCTTCGAGGTGTTCTTTGGGGAATCCCAGATGCACCGCTTATATCTGTACTACTGTTACCAACTGGGCATCTTACCCAAGAAGCCGCAGCCACGCATCAACCGCCCGGAGTTGGAGCGCATTTGGAAAGATACCGAGAAAATCCTTGCAGAACACGCATTTGTCCACGATCACAAGTTTCACTCTTTGCAGGCAATCGTGGACTACCGTAAGGGCTTGTCCCAGCGGATGGAAACCCTTGCCGCGCAGCGGGCTGAAATCGTCAAACAGATGCGCCGAAAGGAAGCACCGCCGGAACTGGCAGACCAACGCATGGCGTTGACTTGCCAGATCACCAAACTGCGCAAAGAAGATAAGATTGCTGAGGGAGCTATCAAGCGCATCCAAAGAACACGTGAATCCAACCGCATAGACCAAGAAAGCCGAAGTCAACATACAAACAATAAAAATCGCAGCCGAGATTCTTTTCGCCAGCGATAAGGAGGTACAATGGCTTACATCAAGAAAAAATCTGAACGAAAATTCAAAATCACTGTCTGCAACGGCTATAAGGTCAATGGGCAGAAACGGATGAAAGCGCAGACCATCACTGTGCCATCAAGCGTACCTAAGCGCGGCATCCAGCAATACGTTATGGCTGAAGCAGAACGCATTGAGAAAAAGTTCAAGTATGGTGTCGAGGAAAGTGACCAGACCCACTTTGAACAGTACGCCGAAAATTGGCTCAAACGGCAGGAACCGTTCTTTAAGGCTACGACATACGCAGGGTACAAACGCAATCTGGATATTGTTTACCCGCTGATTGGAGGAATCCCGCTTGCAAAGCTGCTACCTATGACGCTGGAAGAAATGTGTGAAGAACTGCGCAAGCGCCCGGGGCGTGGCGGAAATTGCATCAAGGAAACCACGGTACAAAAGTACCTTGAAACAGTTTCCTCGGTGCTGGAAGATGCCAAGAAAAATGACATCATTCCGTTTAACCCGGCGCACCGTGTCCGCAAGAAGCATATCGAGAAAGAAGTGCAGCACATTCCGCAGAAGTATGAAATGGGTAAACTGATGCGGGCGATTCAGAACGAACCGATTCTGTATCGGGCGTACTACACACTGGCAATCACGACCGGTCTGCGGCGTGGGGAACTGTGCGCCCTGCAATGGAGGGACATAACCGGTGCTTGTGAAATGACCGTCCGCCGTTCCCGCAGCTGCGCATCCGGGCAGATTGTTGAAAGCGACACCAAAAGCCATCGGGAACGGATTGTAACCATTCCGTTGGGGCTATGGGAACTTCTGATGGCGCTGCGACAGCAGCAGATGCTGCATAGCGGCGTTCCGGACAGAGAGCAACCGATTTTTACTGACCCCGACGGTCATGTGCCGCACCCGGACACTTTTACCCGACATTTGCGCAAGCTGTATAAAAAGTGTGGGCTATCGGAAGATTACCACCTGCACACCCTGCGGCATTTCTACGCAACCTATCTGCTGCAGGAAGGCACCAGCAAACAGGTGGCGGCATCCCTGCTCGGTCATGCAGATACGGCATTCTTGGAGCGCACCTACTGCCACCCACAGGACGCGGTGAAACTTCAGGCGGCAAACCTGATGCAAGATTTGTTGAACAGCCAAAATCCGTGTTATGTTGCATTTATGAAAAATAAGAATAGAAAAGCCAAGAAAGCAGGGTAAATAAGCAGCGGCACCGTCAGAGATGGCGGTGCCGTTTTTGTCAGTAATAGGTAGAATTTTGGGCAAAAGATTGTTGGGTGTGGTGATAGCTTTCTGTCGCAGTTGTCGGTATGCTTTGTAGTACCGCAGGTCAATAAAATAAAACTAAGGAGCGTGTAAAACATGGCATCTATCAGAAAACGCGGCAGTAACAGTTACTTGATTGTAGTATCCCGTGGGTATGACTACGAGGGAAACCGACTGAAATCCGTGCAGAAAACCGTCAAGCCACCCAAGGAGTATACGCCAAAGCAAGCGGAAAAGTGGGTAAAGGAGCAGGCGATTCTGTTTGAGCGTGAGGTTCAGCATACCCCCGAACCCATCAACCGCAGCATTGCGCTGGCAAAGTACATCGAACACTGGGTGGCTGATGTAGGACCGAAGAAGCTGGCGGATTCTACATACCAACGAGATTTGCAGGACATTCGACGCATCCTGCCGACGTTGGGCAACTATAAGCTGACGGATTTGCGTAAAGAGGTCATCCGAGATTTTTATGAGGAAATGCGGCATAGCCCACGTTTGGACGGCAGAGGAAATCTATCCGAGAAGTCGGTCAAAGGCTTACACAACACGCTGTGCGGCATCCTGTCGGCGGCTGTGGACGAGGGTTATTTGACCCACAATCCCGCATGGCGGTGCTACAAGCCGAAAGGGCAGAAGAAAGAACGCCCTGTGGCCGATGAGGAAACAGTAAAGAAACTGATTACAGCATTCGAGGGGCAGAGCATGAAATACGAAACATACTTCAAGCTGGTGCTGGCAACCGGGCTGCGGCGGGGTGAAGCCTGTGGACTGAGGTGGAGTGATATTAACTGGCGCAAGCGGACGATCCATGTGCAGCGCGGGGTCGTGAAGTTGAGCCACCAAGAGTCCATCACGAAAGACCCTAAGACGACCAGCGGTGATCGCATGGTTTACTTGAGTAAAGAAATGTGCCAGCTACTCAAAGCATGGCGCAAGGAGTGTGAATGGGATAGAGAGCAGACAGCAAACGAAACCGTGGACGAGGATGACTACTTATTCCGCCAGCCTAACGGCAAGCCGATGAATCCCTGCACATTCACCTATCGTTTCAAGCTGATTTTGAAAGCAAACAACTTGCCGCTGGATTTGAATGTACACAGTCTGCGGCATACAAACGCCAGCCTGCTGATTGCGCAGGGCGTGGATGTCCGCACAGTGGCTAGTCTGCTGGGTCATGCACAGGCAAGCACAACGCTGGATATTTACGCCCATGCATTTGACAAGAACAAACGCAAGGCACAAGAGAAACTCGGAAAGGCGATTGGATTATGATGAGAAAAATTAAGCTGACACGCGCAAACAAAAGCATTACGCTGAAAGCACTTGCACCTTATTATTACCGTGAAAGGGCTCTTGGGCATAGCACACAAGAAGTTGGAAAGCTGGTACTGAAAATTGATTCTCTCCCAGCCGATAAAAAAGCCACTTTTTCAGCAGAAGAAATTCACCTTATGAGAACCACCATAAATCAGCTGAGAAATAAAAGACTGGCAAAAGGGCAGTACACCGATGCCGCAGATGATATGTTACTGAAATTATACTAAACCCAAATAACATTAAAACAAAAAGCGCATTGCAAAAGTACATTGCAATGCGTTTTTTAAGTGCGACCGGGAGGATTCGAACCTCTGGCCTTCCGGGTCGGAGCCGAACGCTCTATCCAGCTGAGCTACGATCGCATATGTATGAAAAACGCCGTTACAGCGTATTTCAATCTTGTAAAGTAGTCAATTTCCAATAGTGGTCAATTCGTGGTCTGACTACCGTTGACCACCGCAGTTTTGCAAGTACAAATCACGCTGCATCGAGCAAAAACGAGCCTAAAACCTGCCGTATCGCAGTTGTCGGAGCCGAACGCTCTATCCAGCTGAGCTACGATCGCAAACTTATGAAAAATCGCTTTTCAGCGGTTCTCAACATATGAAATTATAGGGAAAAATCGGTCAGATTCCAATAGTGGTCAATTCGTGGTCTGACTACCGTTGACCACCGCGTTTTTGCGAGTGTAAACAACGGTACATCGCACAAAAGCAGCAATGAAATATGCTCTGTCGCAGTAGTCGGAGCCGGACGCTCTATCCAACTGAGCTGCGATTGCTCATATGCCACATTTATGTGACTAATATAGTATAGCAAACCTGCCGCAAAAATGCAAATATTTCTTGGCGAATCCTTACGGAAAGTTTCTTACCGCCTACGTGCCGCACAGCTTCATGGGCAAATTGTAAACAAATTTCATTTTTCTTGCGTAATTTTTGTCAGTTTGGCAGGAGGATTATCTTTTGTGCCATGCCTCGTTTGTGCTTCCGGCAGTGTTTGCCTGCTACAAGACCGATGGAAACCTGAAAAGCTGAAAAAGGACAATGCTTACCTGCATCGGCTGATCGATGCCAATATCGAGGGCTATCGAGCAATCCGAAACGCCGGGCACAAAATTTTGCCGGATGCGGACAAGGAATTTGAGAGTGCAGCATGGACAAGGAAAAGAAGCCCTATATTTTCGTTGGACTTGTCTGTGTGCGGGAGAAATATCAGGGGCAGGGCTATGCCCGGAACGGCCAGTACACCCACATGGTGGATCTGCAGACCGAAAGCCAGCGCTGGGCCATCTGACCCAATTCAAAAACAGCCCCGCGGCACAAAAAAAGGACATCTATTCAAAAGAATAGGTGTCCTTTTTAGCACCTGAATCCGTCAGCTAACAGTCAAGTTTAAATTATTTTCTTATCACTGTTAAGCCAACCAACAACAGTCTTTTTCTTTTTTGGGTGGAGTTGGGTAGAACTGACAAAATTTACGGCTTATCGCTGGTCTATGCACCCCTGTCGTCGTTTTCCGACCGAATACCTATAAGTAACTACGCTATCCGTTGCAGATTTGCAAGCAAATCAACACATTATCGTTTGTTTTGCCTTTTTTGTTCAGCTTCACAGTACTCGATTGCATGTTGTTTTTCACACATTTTCCACCCCACTTTTATCGACTTCCAAACTATAATCAACTATATCCAAACCTATTATTATATCATGAAATATTGTCTGCATAGAGATAATCTTATGTCGGCAACAGCAAATCCAACAATATTGACATCAAAGATTTTATACTGTCATGCATGCCGAACTGATCTTGAACGGCGAGCCGGAAGAATATCTGCGAAACGTGGCAGGAAGTCAAGGGTTAGAAGATTGAGGACAAAACAAAAACAGGGTGCGCCCACCCGGACGCACGCTGAAAAATCCACATACGATAGCGATATGTACAACAGGGCGTTCCCCGTCGGGAACGCTCTGTTTTTCTTTGCTTGGGATATGATGAGTCTGCTCCGCCTGCCACGCGGCAAACTCGCGCTGGCCTTCCTCGCTGTTCCAGCAGGCAAGGATGGCTGGGTAGAATGCCCGTGCCAGACGGTCAATGACTTCATCGGGGTAGGGGGAAGTGTTTGTGGACTTTTTCTTTTTGTTCAAACGCAAGCTCCTTTGACTGTCCCACCGTGGCAAAGCCGGGCGAGAAAATCAACGTTCCAATTTTTATCAGGCGCAAGGGCGCGGATGCTTTCCGCCCTGCACTTGCGGCTGGGGGCTCGTTGATGGCTTACAAGTGCCTGTCGTTATGCCGTTTTAGAGGATTCGCCGCTGGATTCTGCAAGAACTTCGTCCAGCGTTTTCAAAAATTCAAGATGAGGTTTCAAGGCAAAGCGGAGAACCTTGACCTGTTCCGGATGCGTAAGAAGTTTCGGGTTCAAGTCGAACGTAATCTCCCAACTCTTTCGCATGAGAGATTCAGCATTGTGAAGTCTGTAGTACAGTTCGAGAAACTTTTGGGGAACATCATAGTTTTCATCAATAAATAGGAAATAACTGTTTAACGGGCATCCCCGATCACCTGCTGGCGCGGGGCGTGCTCAAAGGCTTTTGCCGCCTGGTCTACCTGAATTTTCGCATGTTTCAGAAGCGTCTTGATGATGGTCGCCAGGTGATCCTGTTCCTCCAGGTGGTCCACCATATTCTTACAGCTCTCCGGGAGATATTCAGCCATATCTTTACAGACATCAGCCAGGTCACCTATGAAGCCCCAGCAGCTATCCGTAAGCTCGCCGTTTTTGTAAAGCTCAAAGCCGTAACACTCGCCCCGCAGGTAGGAATCATAAGCGGCCACTTCGCTGCGCATCAGATCCTCCGCCTTTTTCCGAATGGCGCCAGTCATTTTTTCACCGCCGAACTCTTTCCTGTCCCAGGGATCATTGAAACTTGTAGTCTGCATGGCAAGGCCGCTGTGATCCATGAGATAAAGGGGCAGCGTAATGTATTTTTATCGGAGATCACCTTCATTATGGCGTCATCAACCGCCCGTTCCTCTGTCTTTGGACCGTGCCGGAACCGGCTGCTCACAATGTTCACCATGTGTTCATACAATGTTTCCCGAACAAACGGTGTTTGGAGTACATCAACGGTCCTGCGTATTTTAGAAGATCAAAGATATATCGGTACCTATGTAATTGGCAAGAGAAAGGTAAAAGAGATTGGCAGCCGACATACACAGTTAAAGGATGAAAGTGAGTGGTTCAAAATACCGAACCATCATCCGGCTACGCAGAACTGCCATAGGAAGTGGACCAATCATTTTCCAACCCGATGTTTGAAATTTCTGTACCCAAAGGTTGTGATTTCCCGTGTTGTACCGTCAGGCCTGCGGGCGTAGATGGCGGGCAGTGGCATACCGTTGAAGGTGTTGTTTTTGCAGGTGGTATAAATCGCCATATCGCCAAAAACCAGCAAATCTCCCACGGCGGTCACGGCGTCAAAGCTGTAATCGCCGATGATGTCCCCCGCAAGGCAGGTCGGGCCTGCAAGGCGCACAGTGCAGGCTTTTTCACCGGGTTCGCCCGCGCCCAGCAGCGGCGGGCGGTAGGGCATCTCAATGACATCCGGCATATGGCAGGCGGCGCTGGTATCCAGAATCGCAATTGTGGTATCGCCGTTTTGCACTACATCCAGTACGCGGGTTAGGAGATACCCCGCGTTCAGGGCGCAGGCCTCGCCGGGTTCCAGATAGACCGTCACGCCCCAGTCCTGATGGGCGCGGCGGATGCAGCGCTCCAGCGTGGTCATGTTGTAGCCGGGGCGGGTGATGTGGTGCCCGCCGCCGAAATTCAGCCACTGCATTTTGGACAGCAGGTCGCTAAATTTATCAGCCACTGCGTCCAGCGTTACGGCCAACGCGTCGGCATCCTGCTCACACAGGGTGTGGAAATGCAGGCCGTCCAACAGCGCGGGCAGTGCCGGGTCAGCCGCCACGGCGGCATCCCACTGCACGCGGGTTGTGCCCAAGCGGCTGCCGGGGGCACAGGGGTCATAAATCGCGTGGCCGTCCTGCGTCGAGCACTCCGGGTTGATACGCAGGCCCACGCTCTTCCCCGCTGCTTTGGCCGCGGGGCCGAACTTTGCCAGCTGTGCCGGAGAGTTGAAGACGATATGGTCAGCATATTGCAGCAGTTCTTCCATTTCGTCCGCACGGTAGGCCGCGCAGAAGACATGAACTTCTTTGCCGGGCATTTCCTCCGCGCCCAGCCGCGCTTCAAACAGGCCGCTGGCTTCGGTGCCCGCCAAGTGCGGCGCCAGCAGCGGGTATAAATCGTAGTTGCTGAACGCTTTTTGCGCCAGCAGCACCCTGCACCCAGTGCGTCGGGAAAGATTGCCCAGAATTTCCGCGTTACAGGTCAGGGCGGCTTCATCCAGCAGGTAGCAAGGCGTGGGCAGGGCGGCAAATTCCGGCGACACCGCGCCGCCGATGGCCGCAAACGGCGGCCGTGCATCGCGCTGTACCATCAGTCCACCAGAACCGGGTTATGGTTCTCACTGCGGGGCAGGCCGTACTTGTCCAGTGCACTGAGGAACGGATCAGGGTTAAATTCCTCGACCGTGTAGACACCGGGCTTCGTCCACTCGCCGGTCAGCATCATCAGCGCGCCGCACATGGCGGGCACACCCGTGGTGTAGCTGATGGCCTGACTGCCGACCTCGCGGTAGCATTCCTGATGGTCGCATACATTATAAATGTAGTAAGTCTTGTCCTTGCCGTCCTTTTTGCCGGTGAAGATGCAGCCGATGTTCGTCTTGCCCTTGGTGCGGGGGCCGAGGCTGGCGGGGTCAGGCAGCAGAGCTTTCAAGAACTGGATGGGCACGATCTCCTGACCGTTGTAGTTGATCGGTGTGGTGGAGAGCATGCCCACATCCTCCAGACAACGCATATGGTCAAGGTAGCTCTGGCCGAAAGTCATAAAGAAGCGGATGCGCTTGACACCGGGCAGGTTTTTGCCCAAGGACTCAATTTCCTCGTGATGCAGCAGGTACATATCCTTCTGGCCGACCTGATCGAAGTTGTATTCCCGCTTGATGCTCATGGGCGGAATCTCGACCCACTTGCCGTTCTCCATGTAGCTGCCGGGAGTGGAGACTTCGCGCAGGTTGATTTCGGGGTTAAAGTTGGTGGCAAAGGCGTAGCCGTGGTCGCCGCCGTTGCAGTCGAGAATGTCGATCGTGTCAATAGAATCGAACTCATGTTTGGCGGCGTAGGCGCAGTAGGCCTGCGTCACACCCGGGTCAAAGCCACAGCCCAGCAGCGCAGTCAGGCCGGCATCCTCAAACTTTTTCTTGTAGGCCCACTGCCAGCTGTAATCGAAGTAGGCGGAAAAGCCTTCCTCCTTGCAGCGCTTCTCGTAGATGGCACGCCAGGTGGGGTCGTCGGTGTTTTCGGGTTCGTAGTTGGCGGTGTCCATGTAGTTGACGCCGCAGGCAAGGCAGGCGTCCATGATAGTTAGATCCTGATACGGCAGGGCAATGTTCATAACGAGATCAGGCTTGTAGCTGTTGATGAGGTCGCACAGCTGCTGGACGTCGTCGGCATCGACCTGCGCGGTGGTGATTTTGGTCTGGGTGGTGGGTGCCAACTTGGCGGCCAGCGCGTCGCACTTGGATTTGGTGCGGCTGGCGATGCACAGCTCTGTGAAGACATCGCTGACCTGACAGCACTTGGAGATGGCGACGCTTGCCACGCCGCCGCAGCCGATAACAAGAACTTTGCTCATGATAGAACTCCTTTATGTTTGAATTTATAACAGATTTTTATTTTTCCAGTGCCAGCAGCAGCTCCCGCAGCACTTTGCAGGCCATAGCCGTGGAAACGCCGCTCTGGTCGAGCATGGGAGCCAGCTCGTTGACGTCCGCGCCAATGATGTTCGCTTTCGTCACGGTGCGGATGGCCCCAAGCAGCTGCAAAAAGCTGACGCCGCCCGCTTCGGGCGTGCCTGTGCCGGGGAAGGCCGACGGGTCAAGGCAGTCGAGGTCAATCGTCAGATAGACAGGCACATCGGCCTGGCATAGCCAGTCGGTCAGCTCGGCCAGCCCGGTAAAGTCGAACTTGTGCATATCGGTGTGTCGCGCGGCGAACTGAAATTCCTCCCGTTCACCGCTGCGGATGCAGAACTGGTGGATGCGCCCGTCGCCGACCAAATCATGACAGCGGCGCAGCACGCAGGCGTGGCTCAGCTGTGCGCCGAGGTAATCGTCCCGCAGATCGGCGTGGGCGTCAAAATGGACGATGTGCAGATCTGGATATTTGCGCACGGCTGCGCGCACGGCACCCAGGGTCACAAGATGCTCGCCGCCGAGCAGAAGCGGCAGCTTGCCGTCCCGCAGGATCTCCGCCGCGCGGGATTCGATGTCCACCAGGGCGCTCTCGCTTGAGCCGAAGCACAGCTCCAAATCACCGCTGTCAAAGACGCTGCCGTCCGTCAGGTCCTTGTCCTGATAGGGGCTGTAGGTTTCCAGCCCGTAGCTTTCGTGCCGCATGGCAGCGGGGCCGAACCGCGCGCCGGGACGGTAGCTGGTGGTGGAATCAAACGGTGCGCCGTACAAAACAATGCTTGCCGTGCGGTAGCTGCTGTCGCAGCCGATGAAATTTTCAACATTGCGATGCAGCATCAGTGTTCCTCCACTTCGCGCAGCATTTCCTCCAGAAACGCCGGCAGATAAAATGCACCGACATGCAGCCGGGTCGTGTAATAGCGGGTGCGCATGTTCAGCGCATTCCACGCATCGGCGTCCATATCGTTGATGGGATGATATTTTTTGCTGGCAAAGCCGAACAGCCAGTAGCCCGCCGCAAAGGTAGGGATGTGTGCCTGATACACCTTGCTGATCGGGAAGGTGCTGGCGATGCGCTTGTGGCTGCGCTGCATGGCGGTCGCGTCCTCAGCATAGAAGGGGCTGCCCTGCTGGTTGACCATGATGCCGTCCGCGCGCAGCGCATTGAAGCAGTTGCCGTAAAACTCGCGGGTGAACAACCCCTCCGACGGGCCGAACGGGTCGGAGGAATCCACGATGATGAGGTCGTACTCTTCCTCGCACTTGCGGATAAATTTCAGCGCGTTCTCGTAATAAATGTGTACGCGGCGGTCGTCCATGCGGCAGGCGTTGCCGGGCAGATAGGCACGGCAGGCTTCGATGACCTGCGGGTCCATCTCCACAAGGTCGATGCGCTCCACGCGGTCGTAGCGGGTCAGTTCCCGCACTACACCGCCGTCGCCTGCGCCGATAACAAGAATGTCCTTGGCGTTTTTGTGTACCGACATCGGCACATGGGTAATCATCTCGTCGTAGATGAACTCGTCGCGCTCGGTCAGCATGACGTTGCCGTCCAGCGTCAGCACGCGGCCAAACTCCGGTGTCTCAAAAATGTCGATGCGCTGGTAGTCGCTCTGCTTGGAGTAAAGCTGGCGGTTGACCCGGATGCTGTGCTTGACATCAGGGGTGTGAAATTCCGAAAACCACATTTCCATACTGCAAACCTCCCTGTCAAGCCAGCACATTCAGGCGCAGAATGTCCGGGTCCTCGGGGCCGGTCATGCTGCAGCCCTTGGCCTTGGCATACTCAATATAATCCAAGATCTGCGCGGTGATGCGCTCGCCCGGGGCAAGGATCGGGATGCCCGGGGGATAGCACATGACGAACTCGCTGCAGACCATGCCCTCTGTCTCACGCAGGGGCAGGCTCTTTTTGGGGGCGTAAAATGCTTTCTGCGGGCTGGCGGCAACTTCGGGGTCAATGTACTCTTGACTCAAAAGTCCCGCACCGTCGGTGTGGTAACGGCGCTTGATCTCGGCCAGTGCGCTGACAAGGCGCTCGACCTCCTGTGGGCGGTCGCCGATGGAGAGATACGCGAGAATGTTGCCGATGTCGCCGAACTCAATCTGAATGTCGTATTCGTCGCGCAGAATGTCGTAAACCTCGATGCCCGCAAGTCCGATGTCCAGCGTGTGGACGCTGAGTTTTGTCGTATCAAAGTCAAAAACGGAGTTTCCGTTGCACAGTTCTTTGCCAAAAGCATAATACCCGCCCACAGCGTTGATTTCCTCGCGCGCGTACTCGGCCATGTCGGCCACCTGATGGAACACCTGCCGGCCCCGCAGTGCTAGATTGCGGCGGGAAATGTCAAGGCTCGACATCAGAAGATAGCTGCCGGAGGTCGTCTGGGTCAGGTTGATGATCTGTCGCACATAGCCCGCGTGGACGTTGGGGCCGGTCAGCAGCAGGCTGGATTGGGTCAGGCTGCCGCCGCTCTTGTGCATCGAGACGGAGGCCATATCCGCGCCCGCCGCCATAGCCGAGACCGGCAGCCCGCCGCCGAAATAAAAATGCGTGCCGTGGGCTTCGTCCGCAAGGCAGAGCATCCCGGCGTCATGCGCCATCCGCACAATGGCGCGCAGATCGCTGCAGATGCCGTAGTAGGTGGGGTTATTAACCAGCACCGCCACGGCGTTGGGGTGCTCAGCAATGGCCTTGGCCACCTGCTCACGCTTCATGCCCAGACTGATGCCGAGGCGGTTGTCCACCTCCGGGTTGACGTAGACCGGCACCGCGCCGCAGAGCACCAGCGCGTTCAGCACGCTGCGGTGGACATTGCGTGGCAGGATGATTTCATCCCCGCGCTTGCAGGCCGTCAGCACCATGCTCTGCACCGAGCTCGTTGTGCCGCCCACCATCAAAAAGGCGTGTGCCGCGCCAAACGCATCGGCGGCCAGCTCCTCGGCTTCGCGGATGACCGAAACCGGGTGGCAGAGATTGTCCAGCGGCTTCATGCTGTTGACATCCACACCAACGCACTGCTGGCCCAAAAACGCGGTCAGCTCCGGATTGCCGCGCCCGCGCTTGTGCCCCGGCACGTCAAAGGGAACAACGCGCATCCGGCGAAAGTTTTCCAGTGCTTCATGGATGGGGGCGCGGCGCTGATCCAGCCGGGTGCGCTTTGCTTCTCCGTTCATTTTTACCTCCGTTCGCGATCCCTTTGCAAAACAAAAAACGCAAGCCATGCACAGATGTGCAGACTTGCGTTTGAATTCAGCATATTTGGACACAGGCCGATTACCCCCCGATACCTCACCGAGAGAACGTCCTGCATGATTCAAAAAGGCTGAGCGTGTCAGAGTCTATATAGCAATCTTACTTTTACTACTCTTTATTGACCGTTTCACAAGTCTGCACGCCAAAACGTGCAATTTCATGGCTGTAAAGGACCCAACTTATAAAATTTGAGCTTTTAACTCAATCAATAAGGCAACCCAAAGTTGCCGATCGGCAGTGGACCCGGCTGTCCGTATGGCCTTAGCCCCTGACGGGCGGTCCGTAGGTAAATTGCTTTGAAAAACTCTTACAAACTCGATTCGTCTTTCAAAATCGAGACAAAGTATAGCATAGGGAAATCGTGCTGTCAATATTTTGATGAAAAAATTTCTACGATTAAAAAGTTGTACTCTTATGTCACCAACAAAAACCGAGTTGGTTCACAAAACAGGGGCAGTAAAAACGCCCCGGAAAAAGAAAGTACCGGGGCTGTCCGCCGCTCTCGCCGGTATAGGACGGATCGAAGGCAATGGTGAGATAGCCATACTCCGCCATCTTCTGCACGTACAGTCCGGAGGACTGCTCCTTCACTGCACCGAATGGACCCTGACGGTCTTCGGTGTGTACAGATCCGCCGCCAGCGTGATGCCGTAGCGATTGTGAAAGGTCACTTTTTTGTGGTCACCCTTGTCGCTTTTGGGGAACACCTTGTCCCATTCCTGTGTTAAATTCAGCTTTTCATCTGTTATTTTCGTTGCGCTCCTTATTCGTAGTTGCTCGGACATAATCTGCATCACTCACAGCCTCCAGCCACTCGTTGGATGTTTCCTCTCCCGGTACCTCTACGGCGAGATGAGAGAACCAACTGTCCGGTGCTGCGCCGTGCCAATGCTTGACACCGGCCGGAATGTTTACCACATCGCCCGGCAGCATCTCCACAGCGGCCTTGCCCCATTCCTGATAAAAGCCGTGTCCGGCAACGCAGATCAGGAGCTGCCCACCGCCGGTTTTCGCGTGATGGATGTGCCAGTTATTCCGACAGCCAGGCTCAAAGGTCACGTTGAAAACGCCTACCTGCTCCTTGGAGACAGGTGCCAGATAGCTTTTCCCGCTGAAATACTGTGCAAAGCCCTCGTTGGGCGCACCGATGGGAAAGACCATGGATGCAGCGTGCTCTGCCATAGCGTTCTCGCCGGTGTCCTCGCCCCACACTTCCTTTGCCATACGGAACGCCGCCCATGCTTTCGGCCAACCCGCATAAAAGGCGGCATGGGTCAGGGCCTCAGCAATTTCTTCCTTGGTAATGCCATTTTTCTTTGCACTTTCCAGATGATATTTGAACGAAGAATCTGTAAGCCCCTGTGCCATGAGTACCGTCACCGTCACAAGGGAACGGTCACGCAGAGAAAGCTTGTCCTCACGGCTCCATACCTCTCCGAACAGCACATCATCGTTTAGCTCCGCAAACTTTGGCGCGAAATCGCCCAAAGCATCTCTTCCGGCTGTTTGTTTGATTGCCATTTTTGTTTTACCTCCATTTATCTCAGCAGCCGCTCTTGCGCTGCGCTTTCGGTTCTGCTATAGTAATGATAGCACCTAAACCCAACTTTAGGTCAAGGGACTTGAAGAATATATTTGTTATTTTTTGTGGAGGTTTTTATGTACTCGATTGGACAGGTTTCGGAGATGTTCGGCTTGCCGATCTCCACGCTTCGTTATTATGATAAGCAAGGTCTTTTCCCCGGAATAGAGCGCAGGTCCGGCATACGAAAATTCGGCGAGAACGAGCTTGAAGCCCTGCGGGTGATCGAATGTCTCAAAATGTCGGGGCTTGAGATCAAGGACATCAAGCAGTTTATGGACTGGTGCGTGGAGGGTGCGTCTACATACCCTTTGCGCCGGGAATTGCTGGAAAATCAGAAGGAGACCGTCGAGGCGGAAATTGCACACATGAATAAAGTTCTGGATATGCTCCGATTCAAATGCTGGTATTATGATCAGGCGATTCAGGACGGCAGCGAGGATCGGATCAAGAGTCTGCTTCCAGACCATCTGCCGGATGATATTCAGCCCCTCTATGACCATGCACATCAATAAAAAGAACGTCTCAGCCAATGTTCAGACAGACATCGGCTGAGACGCTTGTTATAAAAGATTACTCAAATTTTCGATCATACAGCAGTGCTGCAATCAGCATGGTGGTCGTCTACCACATACAGGCTGGAGTGCCGGTCATTGTGAAATGGGAAGAGGGCCATGCCGTAATGGTTGACCTCCATACCGTACGGGCAATATCATAGGGGCCTTTGCCCTCAATGGTCAGTTGGAAGATGCGTCGCACCACGGCAGCCGCTTCCTCGTCAATCAGCCAGTGGTATTTGTTCTCCGGGCCTTTCTTATAGCCATAGATGGCACAGTTGGTGGTAAACTGTTCCTGTTTCGTTTGCTCCATAGGCTTCCTCCTTGCGTGATTGGTTAGTTTTTGATATAATGTGTTTGGTTTCGTTAGCTGTAAGCCAACCGTGTCTTTCTGTTTGTTTTCCATGTTCTTTTTCTCCTTTCTGTCCTTTGTGTTTTATGACAGTAACCTTAGTAACTTGCGTTTAGATTACCCTTTCACTAATAGGAGAAAAACGGGGTGTAAATCGGAACTGTTTTTTAAAAAAAGAAAAACATTTTTTCGGGAGGTGAAGCTATCATGGAACCATGGGAGCATAATCTAAACAAAGTGAGGTGCACAAACCTATGAAACGTGTTGCCGCTGCCCTTACCGCTGCTGCGGCGGCAGGCCTGGGCGCTGCCTATGGCATCTACCACCTGGCTTTTTTCCAGCGGCCGAAGCTGGATATTCCCACGGCAGAGGAGTGGGCGCAGGGTTCTCGCTTTTTGCCGCAGATCCGCGAAAACGTGGAGTTTGTGGACAGCCTGCCCTGCGACTATGTACATATCACCGCCGATGACGGTACTTCGCTGTCGGCTCGGTACTGCCACGAGGCTGACGACGCCCCAATCGCCATCATCATGCACGGCTACCGCGCCACTGCGATGCGCGACACGATGGGGCTGATCGTGCTATGCAAAAAGCTAGGCTACAACCTGCTGATGCCGGACCAGCGCGCCCACGGGCGCAGTGACAGCTACACCATCACCATGGGCGCGCAGGAGCGCTACGATGCCCGCGCCTGGGCGTACTGGGCTTCAGTGCGGTCCAGCGGCAAGGTGCCCATCTTTTTAATGGGCGTCTCGATGGGCGCAGCCACCGTTCTGCTGGCCAGCGGGCTGGACCTTCCGGACAGCGTTCACGGCATCATCGCGGATTGCGGCTACTCCAGCATCCGGGACATCTGCCGCACCTGTCTGCCCAAGTACCTGCCGCACGTGCCGGTGGGGCCGGGCTATGCCGTCGGCAAAGCTGGTGCCAAGATCTTCGGCCGCTTTGACCCCGATACCGTGGATTGCCGCAAGGCCGTGGCGCAAAGCAAGGTTCCGATTCTCTTCATCCACGGCAGCGCGGACGACTTTGTGCCCTGCAGCATGAGCCGCGAAAACTACGACGCTTGCGCCAGCGAGAAAGAGCTGCTCGTCATTCCCGGTGCCACCCACGCCATGTCCTACTACTACGACACACCCGCCTACACCAAGGCCGTGACAGACTTTTTGAAAAAGCACATCTAAAACCAAAATTCAAAACGCTCCCTGCAGGCAGGACCGCATCGCATGCACAGGTCCGCCGCCGGGAGCGTTTTTATTTCAATCGCTCAGGCTGCAAAAGGGGAGTGGTCACTATTTTTCCAAATACTCCATCATACCGTCCAATTTTCGCTGCATTTCCTTGTAACCGCGGATGTAGAGTTCCGTCAGCTTCTCGGTGCTGCCCTCGAAGCGGCCGATGCCTACCGGCTCATCGGGGCGGATAACGCAGATGCGTCCCTCGTCTTCCAGCGCATCGATCTGGTCCAGCAAAGCGTTGTAGCGCATCTCCTGGGTCAGCAGCGTGGCCAGGAACAACGGTTTATCGCCATAAAAATCATCATACAGGTCCACCATGCGCTGGCTGGGCTGCTTTTTTCGGAAACCTTTCTCCCGCGTGGCCACGATGACGATCTTGGCAAAGCCCTGGCGTAGCGCCCAGTTGATGGGGATGGGGCAGGCGCAGCCGCCGTCCAGGTAGCTGTGGCCGTCGATCTTGACCGGCACCGATGCCAGCGGCAAACTGGCCGAAGCCTTGACCGCCTGCTTAAAGTCCAAACCTGGCTGGTCTTTTTCAAAGTAGACTGCCTTGCCGGTCTCCACGCAAGTGGCCACGGCAAACATTCGCTGGCCGCCGTTTTTAAACATATCCTCGTCAAAGGGGACTTCCTTTTCAATGTCATTCAGCAAAAAGTTCAAGCCGAACAAGCTGCCGCCTTTCACTGCCGCCAGCGGGCCAAAGTACCGCCGGTCGTGGCGGTAGCGCAGGTTGATGCTGGCCGCGCGGCCAGGCTGGTGGGCCACATAGTTATAGGCGTTCAGTGCCCCGGCCGACACCCCCGCCACAGCGGGGAAGTACAGGTCATGCTCCATCAAAATATCCAGCGCGCCGGCGGTATACAGCCCGCGCAGCGAGCCACCCTCCAGCAAAATCAACGAATTTTCCGGCAGTTTTGTGTTCATAAGCGCACCCTCCATTTATACAAATTATTGTAGCGCGGGGCGGCGGGTATCGCAAGCGAAAGCTGTTGTACAAAACCCAAAAAATGTGGTAAAATGCAGGCAAAGTATTGCTGCCAACAAAAGGAGTGCCTTATGATCGAACTGCACGCCGAAGCTCCCAAAATTATCGTCCCGCTGTTTGCCCGCACTCTACCGGAGCTGACCGCCCAGGCCGCCGCTGCGCAGCGTGCCGACGCCGCTGACTTGGTGGAGCTGCGCCTGGACCCGCTGCCCCGGCAGGATTGGCCGACGGCTTTGGCCCAGGTGCGCGCCGCCATAACGAAACCGCTCATCGTGACCATCCGCACAGCGCGGGAGGGCGGTGAAGTCGACCTGCCCCCCACCGAGTACGGCGAAGCCTGCCAGGCACTTTTGGCGCAGGGCAGTGCAGACGCACTGGACATTGAATGGCTGGCGGACAAGACCCTGACCGAGGAGCTGCGGGACGCCGCCCACCGGGCGGGTGTTTCGGCGCTGTTCAGCGAGCACCACTTTGGTTCCACGCCCGACACAGGCGTCATGACTGACACACTGGTAGGCATGCTGGATCTGGGCGCAGACATCGCCAAGCTGGCCGTCATGCCCCGCAACCGCGCCGACGCCGCCCGCCTGCTGTTGGCTACGGCTCAGGCGGCCGCCCAGCGCCCGGGCAAAGCCCTTATTACTATGAGTATGGGCCGCGACGGCGCCGTGACCCGCTACTGCGGCGGCGCGTTTGGCAGCGCGGCCACTTTTGGCACGCTGTCCGCCGCCAGCGCCCCCGGCCAGCCGCCGGTGACTCTGCTGAAAGAAAAGCTGATTTTAGGCGAAGATTTATGAAATACCGTGCATTTTTACCGGCTCTGGCCCTTCTTTTTCTGACGGCCTGCGGCAAAGCGGAGTTGACCGGCATCAGCCTACAGCCGGTCACCGTGCAGGCCGGGGAAACCGCCGAAGCCGCCGTGCAGTACGAGACCGCGGGCAAAGCTTCAGACACCGCGATCCAAACTGCGGTGGATGTCAACCACTGGACCTGGCAGACCGGGGACGAGAACATTGCCACCGTGAACAGCCAGGGCGTCGTCACTGGGCTGCACGGCGGTGAGACCATCCTGACCCTGACGGACGCCAGCGGCGACCTGACCGCCAGCTGCACCGTGCAGGTGACCAACCCGCTGCGGGAGCTTATTCTAAACGACATTGTGCTGTACCTTGACGAGCGCACCGAGATCGTTTTGGATTATGACGGCACCGAGCGAATCTCCCATTATCCGTCCAGCCATGCCAGCATCCTCTGCCGCTTTGTGCCGGAGGATGCCACCGGCCGCGAGCCGGTGACCTACCAAATCGCGGATGAAAGCATCGCCAGGCTGGACGGGCAGTGGCTGGTGCCGGTGGCCTACGGGACCACGACTCTGACTGCCACATGCAGTGGCAAGACGGCCACCGCCACGGTCACTGTGGTGCGCATCCCGGAGGAGATCCATCTAAACATTAAGGAGATTCGGCTGAAGCCGGGGGAGGCCGTCCAGCTTTCGGCGGAGTTTGAGCCGGCCGACGCGGACCTGTACACGGCCCTGCGCTGGACCACCGACACCCGGGGCGTTGCCACCGTAGACGAAAACGGCCTGGTAACCGCGGTCGGCCCCGGATACACCCACATCCGGGCGATCTCCACCCTGAGCGACTACCCGGAAGGGTATTGCGACGTCACGGTGGAGAACGGGGAATAATATTGATAAAAAGGGGCTGCACCACACCCGGTGCATCTCCCTTTTTTATGTATGAGTATTTACTAAAACTGTAAGTATCGAAGTTCCTGTTGCTAATTATAAAAAGCACACGCTAAAATGTTCCATGTGGAACATTTTGCGGCCTACTTTTCTATTAAACATAATTGCCGTAAACTAGGCTTTATGTTATGATAAAGATAACTTTCGTGCTATGAGGTGACCGCTATGACCGCTGCGCAGCAACAACAAGCCGCAAAGAATTTTGCCGCCTACTGGAAAGGCAAAGGCTACGAAAAAGGCGAGAGCCAACCTTTTTGGCTGTCGCTTCTTCGGGATGTGTACGGGGTCGAACACCCTGAGCAGTTTATCCAGTTTGAGGAGCAGGTCCACCTCGATCACACCAGCTTTATTGATGGCACCATTCCCGCCACCCATGTTCTGATCGAACAAAAAGGCCTGGGCAAGGATCTGAACAAGCCTATCAAACAATCCGATGGGGCACTGCTGACACCTTTCGAGCAGGCAAAGCGGTATATTCTGGAACTGCCCGTATCGCAGCACCCGCGCTGGGTCGTGACCTGTAATTTCAGTACTTTCTATGTGTACGATATGGAACGCCCGCGCGGTGAGCCTGAAATCATCGAACTTGCAAATCTGGAAAAAGAATACTATCGGCTGCAATTTCTTGTCGATGCCGGAAACGAACACCTCAAACGGGAGATGGAGGTTTCCATAGCGGCAGGTGAAATTGTCGGCTTGCTGTATGATGCCTTTTACAAACAGTATGCAAATTCGGAATCCGAACATTCGCTGAAAAGCCTGAACAAACTGTGCGTTCGATTGGTGTTTTGCCTGTATGCCGAGGACGCCGGGATTTTTGGGCATCACGGTATGTTCCACGATTATCTGGCTGCGTTCGACACGCGCGGTATGCGCAAGGCGTTGGTGGAACTGTTTCGCGTGCTGGACACCAAGCCGCAAGACCGCGACCCCTATCTGCAGGACGATAACCCGGAGTTGGCCGCGTTCCCTTATGTCAACGGCGGCTTGTTCAGTGATGAAAATATAGAGATACCGCCCTTTACCGATGAAATCCGCAATTTGCTGCTGAACAAAGCCAGCGAGGATTTCAACTGGGCGGAAATCAGCCCCACGATTTTCGGCGCGGTGTTTGAAAGCACCCTGAACCCCGAAACGCGCCGCAGCGGCGGTATGCACTATACCAGCATTGAAAATATCCACAAGGTTATTGACCCTCTGTTTTTGGACGCACTGAAAGCGGAATTAAATGAAATATTGGCACGTCCACGCTCTGATAGCTGGAGAACTCGTTTACTGACGGCATTTCAAACAAAACTTTCTCAACTTACCTTTTTTGACCCTGCGTGTGGCAGTGGTAATTTTTTGACGGAAACTTATCTTAGTCTGCGGCGGCTGGAAAATATGATTATTGCAGACCAGACCAAAGAATCGCTCGGTCAGATCGTTATGCGTGGCTTGGGTGCTGATTTTGCCGGTATAAAAGTTTCTATTAGTCAATTCTATGGTATCGAAATCAATGATTTTGCTGTAACAGTAGCAAAAACTGCTTTATGGATTGCCGAAAGTCAGATGATGAAAGAAACCGAGACAATCATCTCTATCCCTTTGAATTTTCTCCCTCTAAAGACGAACGCTTACATTATGGAGGGCAACGCCCTACGCACCGATTGGGAAACCATCGTTCCTAAAAGTAAGCTAAATTACATAATGGGCAATCCACCTTTCCTTGGTGGAATGTATATGTCAGAAATTCAAAAGGGCGAAATTCGCAGCATTTTCCCAGATGTTACCGGTGCGGGTGAGTTTGATTATGTGACAGGTTGGTATTGTAAAGCAACTGAATATATTTCAAGCAAAAATATTCATTGTGCATTTGTTTCAACCAATAGCATTTGTCAGGGAAGTCAGGTTATTACTTTCTGGAAATATTTGATTGAACATTATCACGTCCATATTGATTTTGCCTATACTCCCTTTGTCTGGAATAGTGAGGCAAAAAGTCAAGCTAAGGTGCATTGCGTTATTGTGGGCTTTTCTCGTACAATGTCCTCTAATAATTGTCGCCTGTTTTCCTCTGCAGGTAATTACAAACAGTGTGCGCAAATCAGTCCTTACCTTACCGATAGCCCTGTAGTTTTTGTAGAATCACGCAGCACTCCCATTTGCAATGTTCCTAAAATGCGCTTTGGCAGTATGCCGCGTGACGGCGGCGGATTCATTTTGACTGCCGAGGAAAAAACTGCTTTGCTGCAGTCTGAACCTCTTGCGGCGCAGTGGATTCGTCCCTATGTAGGTGCAACTGAATTTTTGAACAGCAAGGAACGCTATTGCCTATGGCTGGTAGGTGCAGACCCCGGAGAAATCAATAAGTGCCCTACTGTCAAAAAGAGGGTTGAATTTGTAAGAGATTTCCGTGCTTCTTCAAAGGCTGCCGCAACAAGAAAATTTGCCTCTACTCCAACCTTGTTCTGCCAAATTGCACAGCCGGATAGTACCTATATTATTGTTCCTGAAACATCTTCCGGCAAGCGTCGCTATATTCCGCTGGGCTTTATGGATAAAGACACTATTGCCAGCAACCTCGTTTTTCTGATTCCTAATGCAGGATTATATGAGTTTGGCGTTCTTATGTCAAATGTGCATAATTCTTGGATGCGTTTGGTTGCTGGTCGCCTAAAAAGCGATTATCGTTACGCCAAAGACATTGTTTACAATAATTTTGTTTGGTGTACACCATCGCCGGAGCAGAAAAGACGTATCGAACAAACTGCACAGGGGATTTTAGACGCGCGCAAACTTTACCCTAAAAGCACATTAGCAAATCTTTACGATGATGTTCTTATGCCGCCAGAGCTGCGCAAAGCCCATCAGGCCAACGACCGCGCTGTGATGGACGCTTACGGCTTTACAAAGGGTACTGCCGCCAGAACCAGCGAAAGTGCTTGTGTTGCTGAGTTAATGAAACTCTACCAGCAAAAAGTATCGGAACTGGAGAAATAGTAGCAAAACACCCCTGAGTTATAGGCTCGGGGGTGTTTTTAAGTGCAGGACGCGCACTTTCTATTCTTTGAAAGAGGCGGTGTGGCCCGTACGAGAATCTTCCGCGCCTTGTTCGATTCCTCGTGCGGAAGTATAAAAAAGCACCTGAGCCTAAGCTCAGGTGCTTTTTTATGACCCGTACGGGAATCGAATTATAATTCAAATATAATTGCCTTTTAATTTGCACCGTTATAGGCGGATTCAGTCCGCTGTGAACGGTTCAATTAAAGGGCTTTTTTATTTTGAGTGGGGTACAAAATGGGGTACAGCCCTCGTGCAGCTGTTTTCCTTTTCGATGCTATTTTTGACGAATTTATTAAGAATTTGGAGGTTTGAAAAAAATGCTTGCGTAAACGTGCGAACTGCATAGGATAGTATTTACACTACAGCAGACGAGGTACTTCCTATGGCTATCAATTTACATTACAAACTTCACCGCACTATTCAAGATGCAGGTTATACCGATAAAGAAATTGCAAAGGCTATCTATATTTCTCCGCAGGCAATGTCAGACAAAATGACGGGTAAATCCCAGTTCACCTCTGCTGAAATTGCTTCTATCGGCAATATCCTGAATCTGTCCCCTAAACAGTATTATTCGTGCTTCGTCAAACCCTACATCGAAAATTCTATGTTTTGTAAGGAGAACAGCCATGCCTAATCTTCAAAGCGAGCTTGCTACTCGTGTGTTTTTTGTTACCCAAAAGGAAATTTGGAAAATCAACGTGCAGAAAGATGGAGAGCGGAAATCTTTTTACTCAAAACTTCCCGGCAAGCGCGGGCAAAAAGATTGTGCCGCAAAAGCCGCCGCTTGGCTTCTTAGTGATTCGCCCCTTTCACTGTCTGACAAAACAACCGTTGATGACCTCTTTGAGCTTTACCTAAAAGATAAAGCTCTTGAAACTACTGATACATATAATATTGCCAACAGATATAAAAACCATATTGCTCCTGTTATTGGTCGCATTCGCATCTCCCGGCTTACTAAGCAAGACCTTAAGCGCGTTATTTCAACCGCCCATCACGAACATCACTTAAGTAAAAAAACACTCTTAAATTTGCGCGGTGACCTTTCCGGCTTCTGCAGTTACCTTGACGACTCTGACATTCGTTCAGACCTCAGAACCAACAATATTAAAATTCCCGCCAGTGCGCCATCATCAGACAAAAAATCTCTTGACCTTATTTCACTCTATATCCTTTTCACACATTCGCAAGTGCTTTACAACGGCGCTGTCTGTGAGGACAGTCTGATTTACGCCTACCGCTTTAATGTTCTTACGGGTTTGAGGACTGGAGAAATGATGGGCCTCGAATGGGGCGATATTGATGATGATTTTATTCACGTCCGCCGTGCTATCAACGCTAAGGGTGTGACAACTGGCGGCAAGAACGGCTACGCAAAGCGCGATTTTCCACAAACGCGCCAAACACGTGCTGTCTTGAAAGCACAAGAAAAGTATCGCCAAAATCCCAACAATCCCCATGAGCGCGTTTTTGGTGATATAGGCCAGCTTTGTTACCGAGAACGCTGGGGAAAATTTTGCAAGTACAACGGGATTCCGTATGTCACTCCGTATGAGCTGCGCCATACCTTTAAGTCATTATATAAAGGTGAGATTCGTGGTTTACCTGACGCTGAAAAGAACATTCCTACTTTTCAGGATTGGACGATTGAAGAAATCATGGGACATGTCCATTCAGGTATGCCGGGTGTGTATGGACACACGTTGGACGGTGATATGGATATGGTTCCTCAACTGTTGGAATCCGTTTTTGATGCCCGCCTTGAACGCGGAAAAGAAATTTTTTTGAAAAAATTTTGTAAAAATCCGTTACCCTCGGATTCTACATCTTGAACCCCCTTGCGTGAATGTGCGAACCGCATAAAATTAGAGATGTCAGAAGCAAATTCGACTTGCTTATAAAGTCCGACCCGCATCATTGCGGGGCAACCTCTTCCATAGAAAGGAGAACACAACTATGGAACTTAACAATGTGACTTGCAAAAAGGTCATCGTCTCCAATGAGACCCTCGGCAAACACCTGCGACTGTACAGTGTCCGCCCCTACTATCACTACGACGAAAACAACGTCCGTACTGATATAATTGACGGCTACTCCTACAGTGTGATTTGCCCCACGCTTGGAAACAATTTTCTTGGGGTCAAGATTCCCGGCAAGCAACTGCTTTTTGATGATTCCTACGACCATCTTGTGCAGTTTGATAACTTGCGTGTGGGCATCTATCCACGCTTTGCGCGCGGCGAAAATCGTATCCTGTCAATCAACCTGAAAGCTGCTGCTGATGGCGTAGCCGTCTGCGACAAGTAACACAAACTGGCGGTGGCAAGGGCGGGATGCCCTAAAGCATCTCACCTTTGCTGCCGCCTCTTTTTTCGTCCCTGTGGGCCGCTCGTAGGGGTCCCCGCCGGGATCGGCGGGGAATATTACTTTACGAGCGACAATGAGACATTGAGACAAGTCGTTGTTTTAGTCATATTATCGTCAAAATATTTGTCTTAATAAAAGCTATTTCTATTGAGACAAATTGACAATCATTGAGACAAAAGGTGGTGATGGAAAATGGCAAAAGCAGCAGATTTTGACGGAACTGCAAACGAAACAGAAGTAATTCCGCCAGAAAAATGCAGAGGAAAAGGCAGACCGTCCATCTTATCCGAAAAAGCCTATCTGTGGTTACTGACAATAAATAATCCTCAAGACCACGGAATATCTCTCGACCAACAAGATATTCTTGAACGGTTAAAAGATGACATTGCTGCCGGAAAAATCGTCTACATAATAGCTCGTATGGAACAAAGCCTGACTGCAGACGAAAATGGAAAGCACACGCCACATGGACACATTGCTATACGTTTTGCTGCCCAAACTCGCGGTGGCACGGTTCATAAAAAATTTCCCATGGCCGCACTCCAAAACTGCAACGCCGATACTTTTTCGGTGCGGCAGTACATCTTAAAAGACCCTACGGGTAAATGGTATAAGACACACCCCGAAAAAATAGGCGAAAGACTCCCCGATTCCGAAGCCAACTGTTGGGAGTGGGGACAGATTCCCGGAAGCCGAAAGTCTAAGGACAATCAATCGTCAAAGACATTGAGCGAGGATATAATGCGAGCCATTCGTGAGGGCAAAAATGATGCCGATATTCTGATATTATATCCGACCATTTGGAATCGTTCTGCAGAACTCCGCAAAATCAGATTCTCGATTATGAGCCAAAAATGTCGCTCTGTCTACCGCGACCTAAATTGCATTTACATCGAAGCTAACCTACCACCCAAAGAAACTTACAAGTTGTTTGCACACACACCAGACACATACGTTGTAAGTGACTACACTCACCCTTGGGACAGCTACTGCGCGGAAAGCACTGTCGTTCTTACCGACTACACCGGGCAATTCCCGTGGTTCGACATTAGGCGCTTTCTAAGCGGCAACTATTGTACGCTACCCGCAAGATTTTCAGACGCAGTTGCATGTTACACAACCATTATCATTATTTCACCTCTATCCATTGAAGAACTGTGTGCCAGCGGCAAAGATTATGATTCGGCAGCATTGGCATCTTACATTACCCATTTCCGTTGCTACTTGGACATTGATGATGTTGGCACTGATTATATTGCAAATCCCACCTCCGGGGAGTGGGAGCAGCTTTACTTACTTTCCCCGCACGTTGATGTTGATTCTGAAAAGGAGTAACGATGACGAACCTGAACAAGAATGAGTTGAGTTCGCGCACCAATCTGCGCAACCTCACTTCTACAGCAAAAGCTGGGCTGCACAATGCAGCCACATACCCCCGCAAGCGCTACAGTCTGCTTGCTCTCCTGCTGCTGGGCGTGGTACTCTGCGCGGCAATCTACGGGCCGTATCATCTGCCCGGCGTACTTGGCAGCATTTTCATTGCGCCAGCAGCGTTTACATATTTATGCTGGGTCGTTTTCAGTTTTGCCGCTGTTGGCTATGTTCCGGGCGCATTGGATATGCAGCACAATTTTGCGCGTATTGGCTTTCTAAACAGTGCCGGCGAAGCGCCCTATTTAATTCAAAAAGAGCAGCACGGCAATGTTGTCACTTATACTTACCGCTGCACGGGCTTTCCGGTTTCCTTATGGGTTGACAAGCAACTCGAACTCGAAAGCGCCCTGAATATGTTGATTGCAGATGTAAAAGAGGGCAAAGACCGCCGTACTGTAACCCTGTGCTGCGTACCACCTGAACACGCTTTTGACACCGCTGAATGGCATGACCGCTATATCCACTACAACGAGGACAATTTGCTGCTTCTTGGCCGTGGTCTGACGAGTGATATTACTATCAACATCGACAAGACCCCGCATATCCTGATTGGCGGCAACACGGGCAGCGGCAAGACTATCTTGCTGCAATGTCTGCTTTGGCAAGCGATTGAACAGGCTGACGTTGTGTATGTGGCCGACTTCAAAGGCGGAGTTGACTTTCCGCGTGCGTGGCAGGAGTTTGCTTATATTATTACTAATGAGCAAAAGCTGCTGGTTCTTTTGAATTGTTTGGCGGATACCTTGGAAAAACGTAAACAGCTTTTCAAGGAAGTTGAAGCCGCCAACATCACCGAGTACCGCCAAAAGGCCGGGGACTATATGCAGCGTATTGTCTTTGCCTGTGATGAGGTTGCGGAACTGCTCGATAGGACGGGCGCAGACAAGGAGCGTAAAGAACTGCTGGCACAGATTGAAGCACGTCTTGCGCTGATTGCCCGTCAAGGCCGTGCCTTTGGCGTTCATCTGATTCTTGCAACCCAGCGCCCTGATGCGAACATCCTGCCGGGACAGATTAAAAACAATATGAACATTCGCGTTTGTGGTCGCGCAGACACCACGCTGTCCACCATCATCATCGGGGACGGACGCGCAGCCGAGCAGATTCCGCACGATGCTCAGGGACGCTTCATCATGGAGGACGGCACGGTGTTTCAGGCATACTATTTTAATGATGCAACCTTGAAGTAATTTTGAAATGTTAACTTCAAAGGGTAGGCGCGGATCGCGCCTACCCTCTTATTTTTGTAAAACGTAATTGCCGTAAACAGGGGTTTATGCTATGATAATGATAAAAACATTGTGCTATGAGGTGACCGCTATGACCGCTGCGCAACAGCAACAGGCCGCAAAGAGTTTTGCCGCCTACTGGAAAGATAAGGGCTACGAAAAAGGCGAAAGTCAACCTTTCTGGCTGTCGCTTCTTCGTGATGTGTACGGAGTCGAACACCCGGAGCAATTCATTCAGTTTGAGGAGCAAGTCCACCTTGACCACACCAGTTTCATTGACGGCACGATTCCTGCTACCCACGTTCTGATTGAGCAAAAGGGGCTTGGCAAGGATTTGAACAAGCCCATCAAGCAATCAGACGGTGCGTTGCTGACCCCTTTTGAACAGGCTAAGCGGTATATTTTGGAGCTGCCCGTATCGCAGCACCCGCGCTGGGTGGTAACCTGCAATTTCAGCACCTTTTATGTGTATGATATGGAACGCCCGCGCGGTGAGCCTGAAATCGTCGAACTTGCGAATCTGGAAAAAGAATACTATCGGCTGCAATTCCTTGTCGATGCTGGAAACGAACACCTCAAACGGGAGATGGAAGTTTCCATAGCGGCAGGTGAAATTGTCGGCTTGTTATATGATGCCTTTTACAAGCAGTACGCAAACCCGGAATCCGAACATTCGCTGAAAAGCCTGAACAAGCTGTGCGTTCGCTTGGTATTTTGCCTGTATGCCGAGGATGCCGGGATTTTTGGGCATCACGGTATGTTCCACGACTACCTCAAAGGTTTTGACACGCGCGGACTGCGCAAGGGGCTGGTAGATTTGTTCCGCGTGTTGGACACAAAGCTGCAAGACCGTGACCCCTATTTGAAAGATGACAACCCGGAATTGGCGGCGTTTCCCTACGTGAATGGCGGGCTGTTCAGCGATGAGAATATCGAGATACCGCCGTTCACCGATGAAATCCGAAACCTGCTGCTGGAGAAAGCTAGCGAAAACTTCAACTGGTCGGAAATCAGCCCCACCATTTTCGGCGCTGTCTTTGAAAGCACCCTGAACCCGGAAACCCGCCGCAGCGGCGGTATGCACTACACCAGCATTGAAAATATCCACAAGGTCATTGACCCGCTGTTCTTGGACGAGCTAAAATCTGAATGGGAAGAAATCAAAGCACGCCCTATGAGTCGTTTCCGCCCTATCTACATTCAGAATTTTCACGACAAATTATCTTCTTTGACTTTTCTTGACCCTGCTTGTGGTAGTGGCAACTTCCTAACTGAAACCTATCTAAGTTTACGACGACTTGAAAACGATATAATTTCAGAAGAACGAAAAATAAGTCTTGGACAAACCGCTATGCGTGGTATGGACGCTGAGTCTGTCGGTATCCAAGTTTCTATCAGTCAATTCTATGGCATTGAAATAAATGATTTTGCCGTAACAGTTGCTAAGACAGCACTTTGGATTGCTGAAAGTCAAATGATGAAAGAGACTGAAAAGATTGTCTCCATTCCTCTTGAATTTCTTCCGTTGAAAACAAACGCCTTTATTGTTGAGGGTAATGCGCTCCGTACTGATTGGGAAAGCGTCATTCCTAGTAATAAACTAAATTACATTATGGGTAATCCGCCGTTCCTCGGTGGAATGTATATGTCGGAAATTCAAAAGGGTGAAATCCGCAGCCTTTTCCCCGATGTTACAGGTGCAGGAGAATTTGACTATGTTACCGGGTGGTATCAAAAGGCAACCACCTATATTTCTGGAAAAAATATTCGCTGCGCTTTTGTTTCCACAAATAGTATTTGTCAAGGAAGTCAAGTTATTACCTTTTGGAAACATCTTATTGAAAGCTATCATGTTCATATTGATTTCGCATATACAACTTTTGTTTGGAATAATGAAGCAAAAAATCAGGCGAAAGTCCATTGTGTAATTGTCGGTTTTTCTCGCACTATTTCGCCCTCCAAGGAATGCCGCTTATTTACCGCCGGAAATAATTATAAGTTGTGTGAGCAAATTACTCCTTACCTGACAGATGGCCCTACTGCTTTCGTAGAGTCTCGTAGTACACCAATTTGTAATGTTCCCAAAATGCGTTTTGGCAGTATGCCCCGTGATGGTGGCGGCTTTATTTTGACACCAGACGAGAGAGTCTCACTCATAAAAAGTGAACCTCTTGCCGCTAAATGGGTACACCCCTATGTAGGTGCGGTGGAATTTCTGAACAATAAAGAACGGTATTGCCTTTGGCTGGTAGGTGCTGAACCCGGCGAAATAAGCCAATGCCCTACAGTCAAAAAGCGTGTTGAATTTGTTAGAGATACTCGCGCCGCTTCAAAAGCGGCAGGCACAAGAAAATTTGCAGCTACGCCAACTCTATTTTGTCAAATTGCTCAACCGGATAGCAATTATATTATTGTACCTAAGACATCTTCGGGCAAAAGACGTTATGTACCTCTCGGCTTTATGGATAAAAACACTATAGCAAGCGACCTCGTCTTTCTGATTCCAAATGCAGGATTGTATGAATTTGGTGTCCTTATGTCTAATGTCCACAATTCTTGGATGCGCTTAGTTGCTGGACGCTTAAAGAGTGACTATCGTTATTCTAAAGATATTGTTTATAACACATTTGTATGGTGTAATCCAACACCTGAACAAAAGTCTAAAATTGAACGCACTGCACAAGCTATTTTGGACGCACGAAAGCTCTATCCTAAAAGTACATTGGCTAATCTATACGATGATGTTCTCATGCCGAAAGAACTACGAAAAGCACATCAAGATAATGACCGCGCTGTAATGCAAGCCTATGGGTTCAATATAAAAACCACAACCGAAAGTTCTTGCGTTGCCGAACTTATGAGACTCTATCAGCAAAAAATGTCTGCGGCACAATCCAAATAATCTTTTTGAAAAGTTAACATCAAAAAAGCTCCGGGTGCTGAATTTGCTCCCGGAGTTTCCTTTTTATTGCGCCCGCATTGGCTTATTGCAGTCCATGCACAGAATGTGTACTGCCTTGGTTGCCCTCACGCTGTTACCGCAGCAGGGACATACATATTTGATACTGTGGGTGTTTGGGCTGCTGCCGCCTGTTGGCTTGCCTGTCGTGTTCCCTGTGCCTTTGCCGCGCGTTGTATAGCCGCCCTCTATGCGGTTCATGCGAATGTCGTCCCAGCCTTGCTCCAGAACGAACTCACAAAGGGCTTCCGTTGGCTCTGTTATGCTCCAGCCGATGCGCGGGTCGTAACTGATTTTCAGGTCACGGACTTCGGCGGCGGCTTTGAATTTCTTATTGTGGTATGTGCCGCCCCGGCTGCAATCCTGTATGCCGTGCTGCATATTGTAAATGTGTATGCACTCGTGGAGTTCCGATGCCACAACCTCAAAAATGCTTCTGTCCAGTGTTCCCGCCCCTATGTTCAGTTCTCGGCGGGTGGTGTCTCCACGTTGCCATGCCTTGCCGATGGTAACATGTGCGTATGCCTTGGGCGTACTCTGTATCGTGATGATGGGTTCTTCCAGTTCGTTATCAAAATACTTTGCGTTCAGCGCCCGGAAAATTTTCTCCAAGTATCCCGCCGTTCTTGATGTTTTTACAGTCTCTTTCATTTTCGTGTCCTCGCTTTCGATTTTCTCAATCTCAACTCACGTTATCCCATCGGGATAAGGGGTTGCGGGTTGTTCCGCGATTCGCGGAAAAAACGGAAATGGCGGACAGTCAAGGGGAGCGTGGAATACCGCAGCCCAATTTGTAAAGCGAGGATATGCCGCGAAAGCCCCTTTACTGTTCGGCATTTCACGGTTTTATAATTAGGCGGGGAACAACAAAAAAGTAGACGTGCTGCGCTTATAAAGGCTTTTACGCAGCACGTCTACCCTCTTGGAAAGATTGATTTTTTTCTGAAAGTGTGGTACGATTGTGGTACACGTCAAAAGGCAAAAGAAAAAGTCCTCAATTTCTAACGAATCTTCGTTAAAAATCAAGGACTATATTTGGTGACCCGTACGGGAATCGAACCCATGTTACAGCCGTGAAAGGGCCGTGTCTTAACCGCTTGACCAACGGGCCTTATATAATACAAGATTTCGCTAAAACAGCAAGCAACTTATCGGCTACTATTGCAACCGACCCCCAAGTATTTTAGCGAAACCTTGTATCATGTGGTAGCGGTAACTGGATTTGAACCGGTGACACTTCGGGTATGAACCGAATGCTCTAGCCAACTGAGCTATACCGCCACATTTGTTGAGGTGCACTCGAAAGTGCTTTATTATTATACGAAAAAGCGGGGTCCATGTCAAGTATTTTTCCCGACTTTTTTGAAAAAATACCAAAAAAATTCCCGCATTGCGGCTGCAGTGCGGGAATAAGCGCTTGTTACAAAATTACTTCTTGTTGGGGACCAGCACGGCCTTGCCGCCCATGTAGGGCTGCAGGACTTCGGGGATGGTCACAGTGCCATCGGCCTGCAGATGGTTCTCCAGGAAGGCGATCAGCATACGCGGCGGGGCCACGCAGGTATTGTTCAGGGTATGGGCCAGCTGGGTCTTGCCGTTCTCATCCTTATAGCGGATGTGCAGGCGGCGGGCCTGGGCGTCGCCCAGATTGGAGCAGCTGCAAACCTCAAAGTATTTCTGCTGGCGGGGGCTCCAGGCCTCGATGTCGCAGCTCTTGACCTTCAGGTCAGCCAGGTCTCCGGAGCAGCACTCCAGCTGACGGACGGGAATCTCCATAGAGCGGAACAGTTCAACAGAGTTCTTCCACAGCTTGTCGTACCAGGTCATGCTGTCCTCGGGTTTGCAGACAACGATCATCTCCTGCTTCTCAAACTGGTGGATACGGTAGATGCCGCGCTCCTCGATGCCGTGGGCGCCCTTTTCTTTACGGAAGCAGGGGCTGTAGCTGGTCAGGGTCAGGGGCAGCTTCTCGCCATCAATGGTCTGGTCGATGAAACGGCCGATCATGGTATGCTCAGAGGTACCGATCAGGTACAGATCCTCGCCCTCGATCTTGTACATCATGGCATCCATCTCGGGGAAGGACATAACGCCCTTGACCACATCGCCGTGCATCATGAACGGGGGGATGACGTAGGTGAAGCCCTTGTTGATCATGAAGTCGCGGGCGTAGGCCAGCACAGCTTCGTGCAGGCGGGCGATGTCGCCCAGCAGGTAGTAGAAGCCGTTGCCGGAAACGCGGCCGGCGGCATCCAAATCGATACCTTCAAAGCTCTCCATGATGTCCACATGGTAGGGGATGGGGTAATCGGGCACAACAGGCTCGCCGAAGCGCTGGACCTCGACGTTGCAGCTGTCATCGGGGCCGATGGGCACGCTGGGGTCGATCATCTGGGGGATCGTGTACATGATCTCCTGGATCTTGGCCTGCAGCTCGGTCTCTTTGGCCTCCAGCTCTTTCAAGCGGTCAGCCTGAGCGGTGACCTGCTTCTTGATTTCCTCGGCCTCGGCTGCCTTGCTGGGGTCCTTCTTGGCCTGGCCCATCAGAGCACCGATCTGCTTGGACAGCTTGTTGCGGTTGGCGCGCAGGTCGCTGGCCTCGCCGATGGCAGCGCGGTACTCGGCATCCAGCTTGATGACCTCGTCGACCAGGGGCAGCTTGGCATCCTGGAACTTTTTGCGGATGTTTTCCTTGACTGCCTCCGGATTTTCACGGACAAAACGAATGTCTAACATGATGATTCTCCTCTATATTTTTCTATACTTTATAGAAAACCAGGTTGATTATTCGGCCTCCGGGTCGTAATGGCCCAGCAGATCGGCGAACTTTTGCAGCATTTCATCGCTGTAAAAGTCGATCTTCAGCGAGCCTTTGCCATCTTTGTATTCCACGTGGACCTCACTGCCGGTCACTTCTTTTAGGGCCGCTTCGATCTCCACCGCGCGCTTGGGGCGGCTGAAGGGGTCTGGCTTTGGTTTGGGCGGTTTGGCAGGCTTGGCCAGCTTTTTGCAAAGGGCTTCGGTCTGGCGGACGTTCAGCCCGTTGGCCTCGATTTCCTCGGCCGCCTGCTGCATCAACTCCTGTGTGGGCAGGCCCAGCAGCACTTTGGCATGCCCGGCACTTAAAATGCCCTCACTGACTTTATGGCGGACCTCCTGCGGCAACGCCAGCAGGCGCAGGCTGTTGGTGACGGAGCTGCGGCTTTTACCCAGCTTTTTGGCGGCCGTTTCCTGCGTCAGGCCGTATTTTTCAATCAGCTGGTGGCAGCCCTCAGCTACCTCGATGGGATTCAGGTCCTCTCGCTGCAGGTTTTCGATCAGCGCCAGGGCTGCGGCTTGTTCGTCCGATACATCCTTGATGATGACCGGCACCTCATCCAGCCCGGCCAGCCGGGCGGCACGCCAGCGGCGCTCGCCCGCAATGATGATGTAGCCGGTGCCCAGCTTTTTGGGGCGTACAGCAATGGGCTGCAGCAGGCCGTTTTCGGTAATGCTGTCGGCCAGCTGGTTCAGCGCATCGTCGTCGAACTGCTTGCGGGGCTGCGCGGGGTCGGGTTCGATCTCCCGCAGCGGCAGGGTAGAGGCAGCCGCATCATCCGATGAGGTCTCGGGCAGGTCGGCAAACAGCAGGTCAAGGCCCTTGCCTAAGCCGCCCATTTTCTTTTTTGCCATCGGCTCACCTCTCGTTCTTGCTTAAAAATTCCCGTGCCAGTTCCATGTAAGCCTCGCAGCCTTTGCCGTTCGGCTCATAGAAATTGATGGGCATGCCGAAGCTCGGTGCCTCAGACAGGCGTACCGAGCGGGGGATGACCGCCTTGAACACCTTGTCCCCGTAGTACTTTTTGACCTGGGCCACCACCTGCATTGTCAGGTTCAGCCGGCCGGAGTACATGGTAAAGAGCACGCCCTCAATGTCCAGATATCGGTTATACTTTTTTCGCACCATTTTTAAGGTGTTCATCAGCTCCGTCAGGCCTTCCAGCGCGTAGTATTCGCACTGCAGGGGGATCAGCACGGTATCGGCGGCGCACAGGCCGTTGATGGTCAGCAGATCCAGCGAGGGCGGGCAATCGATGAAAATATAATCGTACAGCGGCACAATGGGGGCCAGCACGCTGCGCAGGCGCATCTCGCGCCGGGGCAGGTTGACCAGCGCCACAGCAGCGCCGGCCAATTGGGTGTTGGAGGGAAGCAGGTCGGCATTATACTCGGTCTTGACGATGGCGTTGCGCACATCGTCGTCCTCGATCAGGCAAGTATAAATGTCGGATTCCAGCTTGTTTTTGGCAATGCCGTAACCGCTGGAAGCGTTGCCCTGGGGGTCTAGGTCTACGACAAGGACCTTTTTGCCCAGTGCTGCCACGCAGGCGCTGAGGTTTACGGCGCTAGTCGTTTTGCCCACGCCGCCTTTCTGGTTTGCTACTGCGATGACCTTTGCCACGCCTTTCCCTCCGTCTTTTTGCATTTTAAGACGGTTTTGTCCGTCTGGATTCTATTATAGCACAAGGAAACACTATAAAAAAGGGGTCAAACGCAAAAAATGCCCTGTAAAATGTTCCACGTGGAACATTTTACAGGGTTTTCTCTATTTTCAGTACTTTATACCTCGGTCGCGTACTCTTTGGCTGGCTCCTGCGGCGGAGTCGTTGGCTGCTGCACAGGGCGGCCGTCACTGCCTACGGGGATGCGCACAATGTACTCTAGGCACCCGTCATGCTTATCACAGTGGGTAGTTGCCTGGATGCCCTTCTGGGTCATCAGGTCAACGGCATGCTGCAGGGTATTTACAAAAAAGCGGACATCCCGCACCATGGGAATGGTGCGGCGGCAGGGGCTGGGGCTGTTGGGGGCGGCCAACATCTGGTCCACCAGTTTGTCCGCCTGCCGCACGCTGAGCTTATCCCGCGCCATCTTTTCCAGTGCCGGGGTACGGCGGCTCTCTGGCAGACGCAGGGCCGCGCGGGCATGGCGCTCGGTCAGATGGTTGGCGGTGCAAAGCTGCTGCTGTTCCGGTGTAAGGGTAAGTAAGCGCAGTTTGTTGGCCAGGGCAGGCTGACTTAACCCCAGCCGCCTTGCAGCCTCGGCCTGGGTACAGCCCCACAGGCGGATTACCTCTTTAATGCCGCGGGCAGTATCAAAGGGGTCCAACTGGCTGCGCTGCAAGTTTTCCAACAGACCCAGTGCGGCGGATTCGCTGTCATCGTAGTCCGCCAAAATGGCAGGCACTTTTTCCAGCTTGGCAAGGCGGCAGGCGCGCAGGCGGCGCTCACCCGCGATGAGCTGGTATTTCCGCAGCCCCACCCGCCGCACGCTGATGGGCTGCAGCAGACCATTTTGCAGAATACTGACGGCTAGCGCCGCAATCTCCGGCTCGTCAAAAGCCGTGCGGGCCTGGTAAGGGGACGGTTCGATGCAGTCAACGGGCAGCATGACAATGCGCCCTTGTTTTTGTAGTTCATTCTTAGCCACTTTTGATTCCTCCCTGCGGGTGATTATCACATAAAAAATGCTATGCTTTTCCCTGGGAAAAGCATAGCACGAACTGGAAAAAAGTGGAAGAGAAATCGTTCGCTGGATTTTGGCCCTTTTCGCGGTTTTACAGCGGCTTCTTGGCAATTTTGCCGCCGTTTCTGGGGTAAACGGTCGGAGTCTGCGATATTTTTTCGCACACCACCAGCCCGCGGGCACTGCCATCGGGCAGGGTGAACTGCCGGGTCTCGCGGTATTTACCGCCCAGCTTCTTTAAAGCGTTAACTGCGGCCTTGGCTTCGGCGTCAGCTTCGGGGCCTTTCATGGCGATGAACACGCCGCCGACTTTGACCAGCGGCAGGCAGTATTCACTCAACACCGGCAGGGCTGCCACGGCGCGGGCGCTGGCAATATCGAACTGCTCACGCCAGACTTTGCGGGCGGCTTCCTCGGCGCGCTCCTTGGCGAACTCCACGCCGGTCAGGCCCAGCTCGGCACAGGCATACTTTAAAAACTCTACACGCTTGCCGGTGGGTTCCATCAAGGTCAGCTCCAGGTCCGGTTTATAAATTTTAGCCACAATACCGGGGAAACCTGCGCCGGTGCCCACGTCCACCATCTTGCCCTGCACTTCAGGCTGGGCGGCAAACAGCAGGCTGTCAGCAAAGTGGCGGTCCTCGATGCCCTCGGGGCTGGTGATGGCCGTCAGGTTGACCTTCTCATTATAGCTCACCAAAATTTCAGCGTAGTGATCCAACTGGTCCAGCTGTGCAGGGGAGAGACTGATGTTCCACGTGGAACATTTTTCAGCCAGGCGGTTTTTATCGATCATAGTTTAACACTCATTTCTGTTTCAGCAGCACAATGCTCAGCTGGGCCAGGTCGCTGGGGGAGACACCGGGGATGCGCCCGGCCTGGGCCAGCGTGCGGGGGCGGATCTTCTGTAATTTTTCACGGGCTTCCAGCGTGATCATCTCAATGGGGCTGTAATCGAAGTCCTCAGGGATCTTCACATTCTCATGGCGCTGAATGTCCCGGATCAACCGTTCCTCACGGGCGATATAGCCAGCGTAGCGGATCTCGGTCTCGATGCGCTGGGCCATGGCAGGGGTCACACCCTCGCCGCGACCGATGACTTTGGCGATCAGCTCATAGCTGATGTAGGGACGGCGCATCAGTTCCAGCGCCGTGCCGCCGATTTCCCCCAGCTCGGTGTCGTCGGGCACGGCGGCTTTCAGGTCGGCCAGCCGCACCGTGGTTTTGGCCAGGCGGTCCATCTCGTTCTGCTTGATCTCGCGATCCTTGCAGAATACTGCCCACCGGTCATCCTGTACCAGACCGTACTCCCGGCCGATGGGGGTCAGACGTTCGTCGGCGTTATCCTGCCGCAGGCTCAGACGGTATTCACTGCGGCTGGTCATCATGCGGTAGGGGTCCATGACACCCTTGGTCACCAGGTCATCCACCAAAGTTCCCAGGTAACTGGTGTGGCGGGCCAGCACCAGCTCATCCTTTTCCAGCGCGTGGCGGGCGGCGTTCAGGCCGGCAAGCAAGCCCTGGGCGGCAGCTTCCTCGTAGCCAGAGGTTCCGTTGAACTGTCCCGCGCCATAAATGCCCGCGGCCACCTTGCTTTCCAGCGTAGGCTTTAAGGTGGTGGGGTCGACGCAATCGTACTCGATGGCGTAGGCCGGGCGCATGATTTCCAGATGCTCAAACCCCTTGATGGTACGGTACATGGCATTCTGCACCACCTCAGGCAGGCTGGAAGAAAGGCCCTGCAGGTACATTTCCTCGGTGTCCTCGCCGCAGGGCTCCACAAAAATGGGGTGGCGCTCCTTATCCTTAAAACGCACCACTTTATCCTCAATGGAGGGGCAGTAGCGCGGGCCGACGCCCTGGATGTCTCCGCCGTAGAGCGGCGAACGGTGCAGATTATCCAGAATGACCTTGTGGGTCTCGGGGTTGGTGTATGCGATGTAGCAATCCACCTTGTTGTGCATCGGCTCTCTCGTTAAAAAGCTGAAAGGCTGCAATTCCTCATCCGGGTCGCCGGGCTGACGCTCCAGCTGGGTAAAGTCGATGCTGCGGCGGTGAACGCGGGCCGGAGTGCCGGTCTTAAACCGGCGCAGCGTAAAGCCCTGCTCCACCAGGCATTTGGTCAGTGCCGTGGCGGCATGGGTGCCGTCGGGACCGCTGTCGTAGTGAGCCTCGCCCACAAAGATGCTCCCGCCCAGCGTGGTGCCGGTGGCGATGACCAGCGCCTTGCAGCTATAGTAGCCGTTTAAATTGGTGATGACGCCGCAGACTTTGCCTTCCTGAATATCCACGGCCACGATCTCGGCCTGATGGATGTCCAGGTTCGGCGTTTTCTCCAGCGCGTGTTTCATCCACATGTGGTAACGCTTGCGGTCGGTCTGCACACGCAGGCTGTGGACGGCAGGGCCCTTGCCCCGGTTCAGCATGCGGCTCTGCAAAAAGGTGGCGTCGGCAGCAATGCCCATCAGACCGCCCAGGGCGTCCACTTCCCGCACTAGGTGCCCCTTGGCGGTACCGCCGATGGACGGGTTGCAGGGCATGTTGCCGATAAAATCCAGCGACAGGGTGAACACGGCGGTCCTGGCCCCTAGTGTCGCTGCCGCGTGGGCAGCCTCGATGCCCGCATGCCCGGCACCGATCACTACCACATCATAACTTCCCAGTTTATCCATACGTTTTTTCCTCTATCATTTACCCACACAAAACGTCTCAAATACTTCCTCTATGGTCGCGTCGCTGGCATCCTCGCCGGTCAGATCGCACAGGGCCTGCAACGCATCGGTCAGGCAGATACCGGTAGCGTCCAGCCCAAAGCCTGCCTGCCGGGCCTTCATCGCTTCGGCAATGGCATCCCGCGCACGGGTGGCGGCCGCCAGCTGGCGGGCACTGCACAACTGCGCTGCTCCGGGGTCCAGCTGGGCTGTGCCCAGCAGTTCGGCCACGGCATCGGTCAAGGGTTGCAAACTGTCAGCCTCTTTGGCGCAAAGGGTGATGACCTTTTTAAAATAGGGCTGCAAGGTCTGGGCCGCGTTCTCCGTGGAATCGGCCAGATCCTCTTTGTTCAAAATTGCCAACGCAGGGCGATTCTGGCAGCGGTGGGCAATTTCTAAATCGGCGTCGGTCAGTGGCTGGGCGGCATCGAACACGGCCAGCACCAGCCCGGCTTCGTCCAGCTTTTTCCAGCTGCGGCGGATGCCCTCGGCTTCGATGGCATCGCCGTCGGCGCCCACGTCCCGCACACCGGCAGTATCAAACAGGTTCAGCCGGATCTCGCCCAGCTGGACGGCCTGCTCCACAATATCGCGGGTAGTACCTGCCACCGGCGTTACGATGGCCCGGTCAAAACCGGCCATCAGGTTCAACAGCGTACTTTTGCCCACGTTGGGGCGGCCCAGCAGCACACAATCCACGCCCCGGCGCAGCACCGCACCGGCACCATAACCACGGATCAGGCTGTCCAGCTCCGCCTTCTGGCCGCCCAGCGTTTTCAGCAGATGCTCATCGGAAAGTTCCGGCACGTCCTCCTCGGGGTAGTCGATCCAGGCGGTCAGGTGGGCGTTCAGGTTTTGCAGCACGGTCTGGATGGCGCCGATGCGTTTTGCCAGCCGCCCATCCAGGGCCGACTTGGCCAGCGCGGCACCCTGGCGGCCGTTGGCGGCGATGACTTCCATCACGGCCTCAGCCTGGGTCAACGACATGCGGCCATGCTCCAGCGCGCGGCGGGTGAACTCACCCGGCCCTGCTGGGGCTGTGCCCGCGGTGATAAGGGCTTCCAGCAAGCCGTCCGCCATAGCTGTACCGCCGTGGACCGAAAGCTCGATGACATCCTCGCCGGTATAGGAGTGGGGAGCGCGGAAGAAGAGGGCGATAGTCTCGTCCATTTCCTGCCCGTGCAGCAGGTAGTGGCCCAGCATGGCGGTGTAGCCCTTGGCCTCGGCCACCTTGCGTCCCACGTGGAGCGGGACGAATATCTTTTCCACCATGGGGTAGGCGTCCGGCCCTGATACCCGCACCACGGCAATGCCGCCGGTGCCGGGGGGCGTTGCCAGTGCACAGATTGTCTGCTGTAAGCGATCCACTGCGATACCTCCGAGAAGTAAAGTTTCTAACACTTTATCATACCACGAATTTTTTCTTTTTCCTACCTTTTTTCTGCGCTTTTTTGAAAAATAAAAAGCTAAGCTCTTATGTCACCAACAAAAAGCGAGTTGATCCACACAACAGGGGCAAATAAAACACCCTGGAAATCGCCCGCAAGTACAACGCCGACCTGACTGCTTTCCTACACAAGGTGCAGGCTGTCCGCCGTGCCGAGGATTATATAACTGCGACGACTGCTGAGTGATTTTCAACAGCTTGTTGAAAACTGACCATTTCTTTCCTATACTGAAAATGCACCTGTGGTGGGGAATTGCCGGGCAGGTGCATTTATTATAAGTTAGTTATTTCTAATTTTACGGGGATGGGTTTGGATGTCTGCAAAATATGCAATTCTGAAAAAAGCGACACGGATCATCAATTTCCAAAAGATCATGGCACAGCCCTACAGCAAACTGCTGGAGACATTCAAAACGGCTTCCGCGGTGCCGAAGATCCCGGCGCGCAGGATCCGAATCTTACCTTTGAAACGCAGACGCTCTGCGGCCAGCCGGTGTTGTACGTTAAGTACAAGCAGCCCGTGCAGAAAGTGTGCATCTACGTGGTGGGCAACGACCTGGGGGATGTAGGTTTTGATTTTGAGGATCTCCGCATCCGAAAGGAAATGATGGGTCGTGCAGACGGAATCTTCCCAGACGGATACCAAAGCATCCAACAGGGATTTCGATTTTAGATTTCGTATAGTTTCATGTTTTCCACAGCCCTGTTTAAAACTTTTGGGATTGCTTGTTTGCGGGCCGATGACGAACATCGGCCCCTGCAATCAAACCGTAAGATTCTACACAAAAAAGGAGACGCCGTGTTACCGGTGCCTCCCTCTTTTTATTTAGGATAATTAAAAGTTCTTTTTCCTACTTTTCTTGAAAGAAAAGTAGGTTAAAACTCGATCTTGCCGAAGGCGAAATCGTCGCCGTCGTGGATGCGCTCCGTGGTCTTGGGGGCCATGGGCTGAGCATTGGGGTCGCGGGGACGATCCGCAAACTCACGGCCCGGCACGTTGGAACGGGGGCCGCCGTAGGGGCGGCCGCCATCACGGCGGGGACCACGACCATCGCGATGCGGGCCGCCGCTGCGGGGACCGCGGCCGCCGTCACGGCGGGGACCACGACCATCACGACGCGGGCCACGGCTGCCATCGCGGCGGGGACCACGGGTGTTGCGGGCGTTGTCACGATCCGGCAGGTTGGATGCGTTGGGATCGGTAGAGTAGATCACGATGTGGCGGGTAGGTCCTTCGCCCTTGCTCTCGCTGCGCACACCCTCAATGTCCGCGATAGCGGTGTGGATGATGTGGCGCTCGTAGGGATTCATCGGCTCCATCTCGTAGTAGCAGCCGGTACGGATCACGCGGTCGGCAATGCGCTTTGCCAGGGCAGAAAGATCATCCTCGCGCTTGTTGCGGTAACCACCCACGTCCAGGCCCAGCTTTACGTAGGGGCCTTCCATGCGGTTGATGACCAGGCTGGCCAGGTAGGACAGGCTCTCCATCGTCTCGCCGCGGCGGCCAATCAGGGCACCCATGTGCTCGCCGGTCACGCGCAGGATCGTGGCTTCGCCCTTCTTGACGGCGGTAAAGCTGAATTCCTCCACGCCCATCAGCTTAAAAATGGGGTTCAGGTAATCAACAGCGGCCTGCAGGCGCGGGTCAGCAGCAATATCCAGGGGAACTTCCTCATCGGCAGAAGCGTCTTCCTCAACCGGGGCCTCGGCAGACTCTTCAGCGGCAGGCTCAACAGCCGGGGCAGCTTCCTCTGCGGGGGCGGCGATAGCTTCGACGGGAGCGGGGGCATCCTCCACGGGCTTCACTTCCTCTACTTCCGGCTCCTCGACCTTTACCAGAACTTTTGCGGGGATGGTCTTGAACAGTTTACGGGCAGGGAATTCCAGCACTTCGTAGCTTACGTTGATGTCATCGCGGTCTACGCCCAGGGCCTCGCAGGCAGCCTGTACCGCGGCTTCTACGGTCTTGGCGCTCATTTCAATGCTGCGCATCTTTGTTGCCTCCTCTTATTATTGTTCTTTATTCAACGGGGTGGTCCGTTCATCCTTATGCAGTTCAGCTTCGCGCTTGCGTGCCAGCTCCAGGCGCAGCTTGTTGGCGTCTGCAAGGCTGACTTCTTTGGTAACGGTCTGGCCGTTTTCTTCCACGGTCACGCTGCGCTTCTTCTTTTTCTCGGCACGCTTGGCGGCCAGTTCTTCCTCATACTGCTTCTTGAACTTTTCGGGGCTGTAGATCTTATAGGTCACAAAGCTCTGGCCGATCTGCCAGATGTTGGAAACACTGTAGTAGAAGGAGAAGCCGATGGGGGCGTTAAAGCAGAAGGTAACGAACATCAGGTTGCAGACCAGCATCATGATTTTCATGCTGCCCTGCATCTGGGCGTCCATGCCGGAGAGCTTCTGGGTGATGAAGTAGCTCAGGAACATGGTAACGGTAGCGATGGCCGGGAAGATGGCCAGCGGGGTCAGGGCAAAGCCAGCGATGTCGCAGATATCCAGGCCGAAGAAGGTGGTGTTGAAGTTGGCAATCTCGGCAACCGTGGCAGCCGGAATGATGGACGCATCAATGGAAGCACCGTTGTGGATGGCCTGGATCAGGGCCGTCTGCATGGTGGAGGTGTTAGTGGTTACAAGGCCAATTGCCTCGCAGGCAGCCTTGATAGAAGCATTATCCACGCCGAAGATGTAATGGACAGGATAATACACAACGCCCAGGAAGCCGAACAGAACCAGGAAAGTCAGCAGCATGGGCAGGCAGCCGCCCATGGGGTTATAGCCATGCTCCTGCTGGAGCTTCATCAGCTCCTCCTGCTGTTTCTGAGGGTCGTTTTTGTATTTTTGCTGGATCTCGTTGATCAGGGGCTGGAACACCGACATCTTAGCCGTGGATTTCTGCTGGTGGATCGCCAGCGGGAAAAGCAGCAGCTTCATGATGATGGTGGCGACGATGATCGTCACTGCGTAGTTGCCGATGAAGCTGTACAGCACCTTCATCAGCGGGCCAATCAGGATGGCCAGGAAGTACATAAAGTTCATACTCTATCCATTCTGCCCCGTCTGCGCCCGGGACCTTTTTATTTTTTATGTAGGTCTCTGCCACGCAGAGCAAAGACATGAGAGGCTATTTGGAGCGGGTCAGATTTCGGTTGGGGTTCACCCATTTTCCTTTTTCCGGCACCGGGTCGTACCCGAATTTTGCCAACGGCTGGCACCTCAATAACCGCCAGACCGTTAAAAGTGTCCCCTTAAAAAAGCCATGCACGGCCAGCGCCTGCATGGCATACTCGCTGCAGGTGGGCACAAAGCGGCAATGATGCCCCAGATGCGGGCTGATGTACTTTTTGTACCCCTTCAGCAGGGCGATCAGCAGCCGGGTCATTGCGGGGGCGTCTGGGGAGCAGCCAGGTCCGGCAGACCGGCTTTTGCAAAGAGTTTACCCAGTGTTCTGCTCAGCTGGGTACTCTTGAGCTTCGGCGTCTGGCCGCGCGCTACCAGTATTATATCATATCCGCCGATATTTTGCGAGAGGTGTTCGCAAAGTGCTGCCCGCATTACGCGGCGGGCACGGTTGCGCTGTACAGCGTGACCTACTTTCTTGGTAGCCGTCAGGCCGATGCGGGTATAGCCCAGTCGGTTTTTTGCCACGTACAGCACCACATGGGGGTGCACGTAGCTTTTGCCGCGGCTGTATACCCGATTGAAATGCCAGTTTTTATTTAAAGTGCGATAACGCATGGTAAAAATCCTTTTTTGAAAAAAGGGCTGCTGATATTCCATCAGCAACCCTTTACTTCATTGTTATACCAAAGATCAGACAGTCAGGCTCTTGCGACCCTTAGCACGGCGGCGAGCAATGACCTTGCGGCCGTTCTTGGTAGCCATGCGGTTCAGGAAACCGTGGACGCGGCTGCGCTGACGCTTCTTGGGCTGGAAAGTACGCTTCATTTTTCATTCCTCCTGTTGAAATTCCCAGTATGGGGCTAGTCCAGGCTATTGCCCTACACTGGGGCAGCCTTGCAGACTTAGATTATACGCGATGTATATAGGTTTTGTCAATACTTTTCGGGATATTTTTTCGCAGAAACGCTAAGTTATTGCGGATTTTTTGTTGGTCTACAAGATGTAGTGTACAGCCGGTTTTTTCCCACATAGTCACACGCCGGTCCTTCCTCTCTTGTCTGCGCGTGATTTTTATTTTAAGGGCGGCCGTGCAGTTTTCCACCATGGTTTTTCCACTATCTGTTGAAAACTCGGTTCAGAGCTTGGACTTTTTAAAAAATTTCTACCTTTATATAAAGGGACTGTTGTTTTGGGTGCTGTTTTGTGGTATACTGTATGTGGTATTTTTGCGCCCTGTTGAAAGGGGCGATTTTTAACAGGAAGTGGGGAGTATCGAGATCCATGGATTCCATCAACGACGTATTGAACGCGGCCAAGCAGTATTGCCGTGAACATACTTCCGAGGCGACCTATCAATATTATATCAGCGACATCAAGGCGGTCAGCTTTGAAAATTCCAACACTATCACGCTGGAGATCCGCAATGCGTTTATTTTAAGCATTGTGTCGGACCGCTATGCAACTACGTTGAAGGATGCCTTCAAATCGGTACTTGGCTTTGATGTTGACCTGAAATTCGTTACCCCGAAAGAGGGCGGCGACGAGGAAGGAAAAGAGAAGAAACCCAAGCTGGACGAAAAATCCCTGCCCAGCGGCCGGTATGATTTCACCTTTGAAAACTTCATCAAGGGTCCATCGAACCAGTTTGCCTATGCGGCGGCGCAGGCGGTTGCAGCCAACCCGTCCGGCGCGTACAACCCGCTGTTCATCTACGGGCCATCCGGCCTGGGCAAGACCCACTTGCTGAACGCGATCCAGGTGGAGATCAAAAAGAATCACCCGGATTTCAACATTGTGTATGTGGACTGTGAAATGTTCACCAATGAGATCATCACCGCCGTCAAGACGGCCACCACGGAGCAGTTCCGGGACAAGTACCGCAAGGCGGACGTACTGCTGATCGACGATATCCAGTTCCTGGCCGGCAAGGAAAGTACGCAGGAAGAGTTTTTCCACACTTTCAACACCCTGCACAACGACGGTCGTCAGATCGTTATCGCGTCCGATCGCCCGGCAAAGGAGATCAAGAGCCTGGAGGAACGTCTGCGCACCCGGTTCGAGTGGGGCTTGACAGCCGACATCCAGCCGCCGGATTTTGAGACCCGCGTTGCCATTGTCAAGCGCAAGGCGGAACTTCTCAACCTGGACCTGCCCAACGATGTTGCGGAATACATCGCCAACCATTTGAAGCAGAACATCCGCCAGCTGGAAGGCGCCGTGAAAAAACTGAATGCTTATTACATGCTGGAAGGCATTGCTCCCTGTATCGGTGTGACGACCACAGCCATCAAGGATACCCTGAACGACAGCCAGCCGATCCCGGTCACGATCGAAAAGATCCTGAATGAGGTCGCCCGCACTTACAATGTACTGCCTGCGGATATCCGCGGGAAAAAGCGCAACGCAAATGTGAGCGCCGCACGGCAGATGACCATGTACATCATCCGCGAAGTTACCGGCATGAGCATGGAAGCTATCGGCCAGGAATTCCAGCGCGATCATTCCACCGTTGTGTATTCTATTAAAACGATGGAGGAAAATATCTCCCGCGACCAGCACCTGAAAGAAATGTGCAGCGACATCATGAAAAACGTGCGTACCTGATTTTACGGGAGTTTCTGTTACTTTCTTGAAAGAAAGTAACCAAAGAACTTTTAATATATTATCACCGTTAAGTGGATATATTTTTTTGTTTCTCACATTATCCCAAATTCACGTGGGCTGCAAGTTATACTCTACATCCTCTTAGTTTCAGCTTGATATTAGAGTTTCTTTGGTTCTTTCTTTGCAAAGAAAGAACGGCAAATCTTTCCACAAAGTTTTTAGTTATTAACAACGGGTTTTCCAAGAGTCGTGTGGAAAAGTTGAGTTTTCCCAGTTTTCCACAAAAGATTTCACGGCGAAATCTGGAAAATCCAACGCTTATTTTCCGCGCAGTGATAATAAACGCGCCATTTTTCCACAGTTTTCACACCCCCTACTACTACTACGATAAAAGATTCTAGTTTATTCTCTACTTTTGCAAACTGAACGGCAAAATTGCAAACAAACTGCCAATCCTTTTGTGGAAAAATGTAACTAAATCAAAAATTCCCCTCTCAAGAGGACTCATTTAAAGTTTCTTTGCTTACTTTCTTTTCAAAGAAAGTAAGGAGAAAGGAATCAATTATGAAATTTGAATGCGAAAAGTCCATGCTCGCCTCCGCCATTGAGGGTGTCAGCCGCGCCATCACCAACCGCGCCGCCATCCCTGTGCTGGAAGGCATCTATATGAAAGCCGAAGGATTTAATTTGACTTTGACTGGTTACGATATGGAGATGGGCATCACCACTACCATTGAGTGCAACGTGCTGGTGCCCGGCGAGACCGTGCTGGATGCCAAGCTGCTGGGCTCAATGGTCAGCCGCATGCCCGCCGGCAATGTCCGCATTGAGCTGAACGACGAAGGTCAGGCAAAAATCAGCGGTGGTGTGGCAGAATTTGAAATTCCTGCCCTGAACGCCAGCGACTACCCCAGCCTGCCCGTGACTGGCGCCGATAATACCATGACAATGAAATGCGGCGTCATCCGCGAAATGATCGAAAAGACCATTTATGCCGTCAGCCAGGACGACAAAAAGCCAGCCCACACCGGCGAACTGTTCGTCATTGAACCGGGCAGCCTGACGGTCGTGGCTCTGGACGGCTACCGCCTTGCCATTATCCAGCGCGACGTCGAGTGCACCCGCGACATCCGCATCATCATCCCCAGCAAAACGCTGCAGGAACTGCTCAAGATCATGGGCGGCGCTGACGAGGACGTGAAGATCGACGCCAACCGCCGTTATGTCGTGTTTACCACCAACGGCTACACCATCATGAGCCGCCTGATCGAGGGCGACTTCCTGAACTACGAGAGCGTTATCCCGAAGGATAAGAAAACACGTATCACCGTTGATTGCAAGACCTTTATCGATACGATTGAGCGCGCTTCGCTGATCATCACCGAGCGGCTGAAGAATCCGCTGCGCATCAGTTTTACCGAGAATAAGATCACCGTGCGCTGCCAGACCCCGCTGGGCAAGGTCGTGGACGAGTTTGCCCCCGTGGAGATGACCGGCGACCCCGTGGAAATCGGTTTCAATAACCGCTACCTGCTGGACGCCCTGCGCTACTCCAAGTGCGAGAAGATGGTACTGGAGATCAACGGACCCTTGAGTCCCGTCAAGATTTTGCCGGAAAACGGCAAGGACTTCATCTACCTGGTCCTGCCGGTTCGATTTAAGAATGAAGGCTAACGTATGGAAAAAATTCGTATCAACACGGAGTTTATCAAACTGGATGCCCTACTGAAATTTGCAGGCCTGTGCGAGACCGGCGGCGAAGCCAAGGAACTGATCCAGGGCGGCGCGGTCAAGGTCAATGGCGAGGTCTGCACGATGCGCGGCAAAAAGTGTCGCGCCGGTGACACGGTGGAGCTGGAAGGCCAGACCGTGCAGGTCGCGGAGGGCGCGTAATGCGCCTGAACCACCTGACCCTGACCGACCACCGCAATATCAAATACGCCGAGCTGACACCTGACCCTCACCTTACGGTTTTGTGCGGCCCCAACGGCCAGGGCAAGACCAATTTGCTGGAGGCCGTCTGGCTGCTGACCGGCGGCAAAAGCTTCCGCGGGTCCAAGGATGCCGAGCTCATCCGCCGCGGATGCGACTTTTCGGTGATCGAGGGTGCGTTCGAGACCGAGGATTGCGCCAAAACTATCCGTTTAACGGTGGGCAGTAAAGGCAGCCAACGGCCGGGCCGCACCGCGAAACTGAACGGTGTGGACCAAGGCCGCGCAGCTGCCTTGGCCGGGAACTTCCAGGCCGTTGTGTTTGAGCCGGACCTGCTCAGTTTGGTCAAAGGCGGACCGGAAGGCCGGCGGCGGTTTCTGGATTCGGCGCTGTGCCAGGTGTACCGGCCCTATCTGGTAGCGCTGCGGCGCTACACAAGGCTTGTGGCGCAGAAAAACGCGCTGCTGAAAAGCTACGAAATAACGCCCAATGCCGCACTGCTGCTGGATGCTTATAATGAGCAGCTTGCCCAGTACGGTGGGCAGATTATGGAGCACCGCCGCAAATTTATTGCGGAGCTGGCTCCCATTGCCGCCAAGAATTACAGCGAGATCTCCCACGATGCCGAAGTGCTGCAGCTGAATTACCAGTTGTGTGCCAATAACACCACCGCAGACGCGCTGGCGGAAAAATTGGAATCGGTCAAAAATGCAGAGCTGCGCGCCGGGTTCTGTTTGGCGGGACCGCACCGCGAAGATCTGGAAATCAAACTGGATGACCAGCCTGCACGCGTGTTTGGCAGCCAAGGCCAGCAGCGCAGCTGCGTATTGGCCATGAAACTGGCCGAGGCCAGCGTGGTCGGCAGCCTTTTTGGCGAACACCCGGTGCTCCTGCTGGACGATGTGCTCAGCGAGCTGGACGATGAACGCCAGACCTACCTGCTGACCCGTATGGGTGAGCACCAGACCATCGTGACCACCTGCGATACTGCCGCATTTGCACGTACCAATGGTAAAATCGTGATGGTGAAAGCGGGCACCGTGACCGAATAAAAGGGGAGCAGGGCATGTATTTCCATGCAGGGCAGGACTTTGTTTTGAATACCCGGGATGTCATCGGTGTGTTTGATCTGGACACAGCCGGGGCCTCCCGCCGGACAGAAGAATATTTCAGAAGTGCCGAGGATAACGGTGCTGTGGTGGACCTGTGTGCCCACGGTAGCCTGCCAAAAAGCTTCCTCGTCACCGATTTCCCCGATGAGACCATCTACATCAGCCAGCTTTCGCCCGTAGCCTTAAAAAAGCGGGCAGAAAAGGCCGAATTAAAATAAAACTGCTTCCATAGAGGGAAGCAACAGCAGATACCCACCACAACAGGAGGCTATCATTTCATGGCAGAAGAAATCATCACCGAAACCAACCGCGAAACGGCCACGGACCATGCCTACGGCGGTGCGCAGATCCAGGTCCTGGAGGGTCTGGAGGCTGTGCGCAAGCGCCCCGGCATGTATATCGGTTCTACCGGCCCTTCCGGCCTGCATCACCTGGTCTACGAGATCGTCGATAACGCCATCGACGAAGCCCTGGCTGGGTACTGCACCCATATCGAAGTAACGATCAAACCCGGTAATATCATCGAAGTTTCCGATAACGGCCGCGGCATCCCCGTGGACATCCAGCCCAAGCTGGGCATCCCGGCCGTCACAGTCGTATATACCGTGCTGCACGCCGGCGGTAAGTTCGGCGGCGAGGATTCCGGCTACAAGGTGGCTGGCGGTCTGCACGGCGTCGGTGCGTCGGTCGTTAATGCACTGTCTGAGTGGCTGACCGTCCGCGTCCGCCGCGATGGTGCTGAGTATGAGCAGAGCTTCAAGCGCGGCAAACCCGATGGTAATCTGAAAAAGATCGGCGCGGCAGCCTCCACCGGTACTACGGTCACCTTCAAGCCGGACCCGGAAATGTTCCAGGAAACAACGCTGTATCGTTACGAAACGCTGCTCAAGCGCCTGCGGGAAGAAGCCTTCCTGAACGCCGGTGTCCGCATCACCCTGACAGATGAGCGTCCCGAGAGTGACCGCCCACAGGAGGAAAAGAGTGAAGGAAACGAGGTCCGCACCGAGACCATGTGCTACGAGGGCGGCATCCGTTCCTTCGTCAGCTACCTGTGCGAGCGCCGCGACCTCACCCCGCTGACCCCGCAGGTCATGTATATGAAGGGCGAGGGCCAGGGCGCCGTGGCCGAGGTGGCTTTGCAGTATTACGATAACAGCTATAATGAACTGCTGCTCAGTTTTGCCAATAACGTGCATACGCCTGAGGGAGGCACCCACGAGGAAGGCTTTAAGCTGGCCCTGACCCGTGTGCTGAACGAGTACGGCCGCGCTAAAGGCATCCTGAAAGATAAGGACGAGAATCTTTCCGGCCCCGATGCCCGCGAAGGTATCATTGCCATCATCAGTGTCAAGCTGCAGGAGGCTCAGTTCGAGGGCCAGACCAAGGCCAAGCTGGGCAATACCTTCATCAAGGGCCTGGTCAGCAATGTGGTCTACAAGGCCCTGACTGAGTACTTTGAGGAAAACCCCGCCGTTGCCAAGGCAATTCTGGAAAAGGCCACCCAGGCAGCCCGTGCCCGTGCCGCCGCCAAAAAGGCCCGTGAACTGGTCCGCCGCAAGAGCGCGCTGGAATCCAACCGCATGCCCGGCAAGTTGGCCGACTGCCATGAAAAAGATCCCAGCAAGACCGAACTCTTCATTGTGGAGGGCGATTCTGCAGGCGGCTCGGCCAAGATGGGCCGAGACTCCAACATTCAGGCCATCCTGCCGCTTTGGGGCAAGATGCTGAACGTCGAAAAAGCCCGCGCCGACCGTATTTACGGCAACGATAAGCTGATGCCCGTGGTCACGGCTCTGGGCACCGGTATCGGCGATGAATTTGATATTTCCAAGGTGCGTTACCATAAAATCTTTATTATGGCCGATGCCGATGTTGACGGCTCCCATATCTGCACCTTGATGCTGACCTTCTTCTTCCGCTATATGCGGCCGCTGATCGACAACGGTTACGTCTACGTGGCCCAGCCGCCGCTGTTCAAGCTGCAGAAAGGCCAGACCGTCAAGTATGCCTATAATGACGATGAAATGAAGATTTTGAGCGCCGAAATGCCCGGCGCAAAGGTCAACCGCTACAAAGGCTTGGGCGAGATGAACCCCGACCAGTTGTGGGAGACCACCATGAACCCGGATAACCGCGTCATCGTGCAGATCAAGATCGAGGATGCCGAGCGTGCCGACGAAGCTTTCAGCATCCTGATGGGCGAGCAGGTCGAACCCCGCCGCCAGTTCATCGAGAAAAACGCCAAGTACGCGAATCTTGATGTGTAACCTACTTTCTTTGAAAAGAAAGTAGGCAAGAAAATTTTAATTTTCCCGCCGTAAAGTGGTTCTAGAGAGATAGATTAGATATTTAAGGTGATAGAATGGAAGAAAATATCATCATGGTGCCGGGGTCCGGCACCAAGGTCATTGTGCGCGATGTAAAACAGGAGATAGAGACGGCCTTTTTGGACTACTCGATGTCTGTTATCGTTGCGCGCGCATTGCCTGATGTGCGCGATGGCCTGAAACCCGTGCATCGCCGTATCCTGTACACGATGCACGAGCGCGGCAATGATCCGCAGCATCCCTACCGCAAATCCGCCGATACCGTTGGTGCTGTGCTTGGTTCCTATCATCCCCACGGCGACGCCTCCGTCTACGACGCTATGGTCCGTCTGGCCCAGGATTTCAGCCTGCGTTACCCGCTGGTCGATGGCCAGGGCAACTTCGGTTCCGTGGACGGTGACCCCCCGGCTGCTTACCGTTATACTGAGGCCCGCATGTCCAAAATGGCCTGCGAGATGCTGACGGATATTGACAAGGATACCATCGATTGGGACCCCAACTTTGATGAGACCAAAAAGGAACCCCACGTCCTGCCCAGCCGCTTTCCAAACCTGTTGGTCAACGGCAGCCAGGGCATCGCGGTTGGCATGGCTACCAATATTCCGCCCCATAACCTGCGCGAGATCGTCAACGGTATGGTCGCCCTCATCGATGACCCGGAAATCGACCTGGCGGGCCTGATGGAGTACGTCAAAGGCCCCGACTTCCCCACCGGCGGCATCATCATGGGCCGCTCCGGCATCCGTGCCGCTTACGCCACCGGCCGCGGAAAAATAACGCTGCGCGGCCGAGCCGAAATCATCGAAAAGAAAAACGGCCGCTACGAGATCCTCATCAACGAGATCCCGTACATGGTCAACAAGACCCGCCTGATTGAATCCATCGCGGACCTCGTGAAGGATAAGCGCATCGAGGGCATCAGCGACCTGAACGATGAATCTTCCAGCCGTACCGGCATGAAGATCGTCATCGAGATCAAGAAGGATGCCAACCCCCAGGTCGTGCTGAACCAGCTGTACCGTTACACCCAGCTGCAGGACACCGTAGGTGTCATTATGCTGGCGTTGGATGACGGCGTGCCCAAAATCATGAGCCTGAAAACCATGATGGAACGCTATATTGAGTTCCAAATGCAGGTCATCCGCCGCCGCACCGCCTTTGATTTGAAGAAGGCCAAGGAGCGCGAGCATATCCTGGAAGGTCTGCATAAGGCCGTCGACATCGTCGATGAAATCATCGCTACCATCCGCGCCTGCAAGGGCGGCTTTGCCGAGGCCCGTCAGGCTGTGATGGATAACTTCGGCTTTGACGAACTGCAGGCGGATGCCATCGTCAAGCTGCAGTTGGGCCGTCTGGCTGGCCTGGAAATCCTCAAGATCGAGCAAGAATTGGGTGAACTGCGCACCGCCATCGCCGATTATGAGGACATCCTTGCCAACGACGAGCACGTGAAGAACATCGTCAAAACCGATCTGACCACCCTGGCCGACAAGTACGGCGACGAGCGCCGCACCTCCATCGAGGCTGTCTCCGGCGAGGTCGACATCGAGGACCTTATCCCCGAGGAGACCTGCGTCTTCACGCTGACCCACGAGGGTTATATCAAGCGCACCACGCTGGACACCTACCAGGCACAGAACCGCGGCGGCCGCGGCGTGCAGGGCATGACCCAAAAGGACGACGACTTTACTGAGGAACTTTTTGTCGGTTCTACGCATGATTATATGCTGTTCATGACCGACCAAGGCCGCGTCTACCGCCTGAAGGGTTACCAGGTACCAGAGGGCAGCCGCACTGCCAAGGGCACCCACATCGTCAACCTGCTGCAATTGCAGGAGGGCGAAAAAGTCACCCTGATGCTGCAGCAGGCCGCCGATGTGGACGAGGACAACACCTACGCCACGATGGTCACTAAGATGGGCCTCATTAAGCGCACGCCGCTGTCCCAGTTCCGTAACATTCGCAAAGCGGGTCTGATCGCCATTGCCCTGAACGAGGGCGACAGCCTGGTCTGGAGCCACCTGACCAAGGGCAACGATGAGATCATCGTTGCCACCCACGATGGTGCCGCCATCCACTTTACCGAGAGCGGCGCCCGCGCTATGGGCCGTACCGGCCACGGTGTGCGCGTCATCAAGCTGCGAGAGGGAGACTATGTCATTGGAGCCGGTGTATGCCGCCCAGGTGCCAGCGTGCTGACCATTACCGAAGAAGGCAAGGGACGCCGCAGCCGCATTGATGATTACCGCATCACCAACCGCGGTGGTTTGGGTATCCGTAACTACAACAACGGCGGCGTGGCCGGCATCAAGATCGTGGACGATACAGACGACCTGATTTTGATCAGCCAGAATGGAATCCTCATCCGCATCCATGCAGCTGACATCAACACTCAGAGCCGTTACGGCAGTGGTGTGCGTGTCATGCGCCTGGCTGAGGGTGACAAGGTAGCCGTTGTAGCCCGCGTGGACCGCGACAACGAGGCCGAGACCGTCCAAATCGACAACGAGGACGAAACCGACCCGACCCCCGAGGAACTGGCCGCCATCGAAGCCGAAGAACTCGCCCAGGAAGCCGCCGAGGAGAGCGCACTGAGCGACGAGGAATAAACGAGGGTTATGTTACTTTCTTTGAAAAGAAAGTAACCAAAGAAACTTTCAATAGAATCACAAAAAAGGACGATGCAGAGGTGAAATCTGCATCGTCCTTTTTATATTTCTGTAAAAGTTTGCAACCCGTTCACGTGATATATGATTAAAGTTTCTTTGCCTACTTTCTTTTCCAAAGAAAGTAGTTTAGTCGTGGCGGATGGCCTCCAGGGCACTGATTTTCACGGCTTTGTTGGCAGGCAGGATGCCGGAGACAAGGCCAATCAAAGTCGCAAACACCAGGGCACCCAGCATAAGCCAGGGTGGGATGATGGAGATAGTCGAACTGGATGCCCCATACCCGCCCATGATGCCGGACAGGTCTATGTACTGGCCAAAGGACGCCATGATCGTGGTCAGGTTGTTCAAAATAAAACTGACCAGCAGGCTGATAAGCACGCCCAGCACGCCGCCAATAAACCCAATGCAGGAACTTTCCATCAGGAACATTGTGCGGATGTTATTGATCTCACAGCCAAGGACCTTCATAACGCCAATTTCCCGGGTGCGCTCGTAAATCGCCATCGTCATGGTATTGATGATGTTGATGGCCGCCACCAGCAGGGAAACAGCCGCTACACCGCCAAAAATCATCTGGCTGCGGAAGACTTGCTTTTGCATGTCCTCCCGCTGCTGGTTCGAGGACCAGGTGCTCTGAAAGCCCAGGTCATGGATGGCTTCTTCCACATCGCCCACATTTTTCAGGTCGTCGACCTTGACGTAAACCTGATCGTAGGAAGAATTGGTGTCCTTGATCTTGGCCATCTTGTTGTAGGCAGCCTCGATCACTTTCAAGTTCTGCATGCTCATGATAATGCCGCCTTGGGTCCACCAACCCTTGGAGACATCCTGCTGCAACTTGCCCACCACTTCCAATTCCCAGGTCTGGGTATTGGGGTTGGTGTTGTCGCCGTTGGTGATGGTCAAGGTCATTTTGTCCTTGTCGACGTCCACAAATGGCGGCAACTCGTTGCCGTTGGCATCGGTCTGGCCCTGCCAGCGGTAACGCTTGGGGCTGTTATCGCTGCGGCGGCTGTCGTAAAAATTGTAGCCGGTGTACTCACAGACCAGGACCGGGATTTTTTTGGATTGCGCATTGATGACGGTCGTGTCCAGCCACCGGCCGGATTCCAGCGCAAAGCCCATCGGCTCCAGAGCCACAGGATCCAGCGCCGTAATGTTGCCAATGTCCGATACATACCTGCCATTGCGCCCGGCTGAGATCGTGCCCTGCAAATTGTAAGGGTTGGTAAACGGGGTGGCCGCCAGCACGTTGTTCAGCTCACGGATCTGAGTCAGCGCGGCATCGTCCAGCTTGATTGCTTTGCCGTCACTGCCGACAGAAATGCCGCCACCGTAAATTTGGATCTGGGTCAGGTCGCCCCAACTCTGGATCATCTCGTCATTGGCCTGGTTCTGGGCAATTCCCAGGGAAATCATCAGCACAACCATGCAGGTGCCAATCACGACACCCACAAGCGTCAGCGCGGTACGGCCTTTGCGGCGTAAAAGATTTCGCGCCGAAAGACTGATCTCATCAGATATCTTCATCGCTGTCCTCATCCAAAGCAGCCAGGGCCTTGGCCTTCTTGCGTTTGCGCAGCACCACGACCACGATAACAGCCACCACAACGCCCACGCAGACTACGATCAGCACCCAGCCCCAAACCGGCATGCTGGTCTGCTGGGGTTCGTCCATATTGGAATCGGGATCCGGCATGTAATCATCGTAGTTCATTTCTTCCGCTGTAGCGGTAAAATCTTTGCTAATGGTGCGCGAGTTGCCGCTGGCATCCTCGTAGTTCAGGGTAATAACGCCGGAGATGTTGCCGGCGGCGTCGGGGGTAATGTCAAAGTCGACGCTGCCCTCGGTGCCGGCATTCAGGTTGCCCAGGTACTGGTAGTTTTCGCCGCCCAGGTTGGTGCCAGTCAGGCGGGCTTCCAGGTTGCCGATGGCGTTTTTGCCTTTGTTGACGTAGCTCAGGGTCACGCTGCCGGTATCGCCAACCATGATGGATTCGGAGCTTAACTGCAGCTGGCCTACCTCAAAGCGGTCGGGCTGGCTGATAGGCACCGAGATAGCGGTGGTGGAGCTGACTGCCTTGCCGGAGATGGCGCCGGTGCCGGTCATGTTCACGGTAATGTCGGCCACTGTGCCGGTAAAACCGGCGGCAGGCAGCACCGAGAAGGTGATATTTTGCATCGACTTGGCCGCCATGCTGCCCACATAGTTGGACAGGCTGCCGCCGCCCAACGAGATATTCTCCGGCAGGGTCAGCGAGACGATGACGTCGTTTAGTGCCTCGTTGCCGTCGGTGGCGTACAGGCCCAGCGAGAGGGTAAAGGCGGTGCCCGCCGTTACGGCGTCACCATAATTGGAGGTGCGGACGATGAGGTTCGGTGTGGTGGCCTGGTCTTTGTCCACGCACTGGCCCAGCGTTACGCTGAACTGCTGCAGCGGCTTGCTGGTATCCAGATAGCTGAGGTTGATGGGCAGGGTATTGCCGCCGCCGTTGTAGATGACATCGCGGAACAACAGCACATAACTGTAATAATTGTATTGGGGGTCCTTGCGGGTCTGGTCAGGGTCGTCGTTGCTTTCAAACAGCTGACCAATTTCGCCGGTGCCGGTGTAAGTAAAGATGGAAGAATTGATGCGGGCCACAATGTCTTCGGCCTTTACGGCATACCGGGCCGAGGAATGGTCCACCACCTGCAGCACGATGTTGACCTGATCGCCCACGTTTAGCGTGGTGATCTCGCCGCCTGCGGGGGTGGTAACGGTGTAGCCGGTGACATAAACGCCCTGGTTGTCTGTGGTCACGGTCGAAGTATTGCCGCCGTTGTTGATGCCGGAATCAGGGTTACTGTCGTCCGCCCAGACAGACAGGCAGAGCGCTGCCGCCAGCGTAAGTACCATCAACAGAGAAAATAAGCGTTTCAAGGTAAAACCTCCATATATCAGTTACTTTTTTCTTTTGCCGCGTCGCCTCCGATGGACATATCGCCCTGCAGGTCGGCAAACAGTCCTTCACGGTTGCGGGTTTTGGTGGCCTCGTCCTGCACCACGTTGGAGCAGACTTTACCGTCCAAAATGGTCACGACCCGGTCCGCACATTCGGCTAGTTCCGGCTCGTGGGTGACCATGACGAAAGTGACCTGCTGGTTCTTGGTCAGCTCCAGCATGCGGTACAATACCTGCTTACTGGTTTTGGAGTCCAGGTTGCCGGTAGGTTCATCAGCAAAAATGACCTTGGGATTGCTGACAAAGGCACGGGCGATGCCCACACGCTGCTGCTGGCCGCCGCTCATCTCAGTGGGCAGGTGGTTGGCGCGGCCAAGCAGGCCCATACTTTTCAGTTCCTTGCGGGCCAGCTTTAGGCGGGTCTTTTTGTCGATACCCTTAAACATTAACGGTAATGCGACATTTTCTGCGGCGGTCATCGTGGGCAGCAGGTTGTAGCTCTGGAAGATGAACCCCAGATGCTGCTGCCGGAACTGCGCCAATTCGGTTTCGTTCATGGCGCTGATCTCGTGTTTGCCAATGAAAACTTTGCCGCGGGTGGGCTTTTCCAACCCGGCCAGCTGGTTCAGCAGGGTAGATTTACCGCTGCCGGATTGGCCGACGATGCAGCAAAATTCGCCTTTTTCGATTGCAAGGTCTACGTCATTCAGCGCTACAACGCGCTCTTTTCCAACAGCGTAGACTTTGCGCAGTTTTTCGGTTCGTATGATGGGTGCCAAAGATTCGCCCCCTTTTCGTAAGATGTGTCTATTTTACCATAAAACGTAAAAAATAGGAAGATAGCGAGATGTAAAAATTTGAAATATGGACCCGTTTCTTATATAATAATAGGAAAAAGAGGGGAGAGTGTTACCGTGGAGACTATCATCCGTCCTATTGCTCATATAAAAAGTGACTTTACCGATAAATTTGGCATCCCGCGGCAAAGCGGCCTGGTGCCGGAGCTGACCGCCCGCATCGTGTTTGAACCGGAATATCGCGACCCCAACGCGCTGGTGGGGTTGGAAGGCTACAGCCATCTGTGGCTGATCTGGCAGTTTTCGACGGTGGCGGCCGAGTATGCCGCGGGCAAAAGCTGGCGGCCCACCGTGCGCCCGCCCCGGCTGGGTGGAAACGCCCGGCGCGGTGTGTTTGCCACCCGCAGCCCTTACCGGCCCAATGCGCTGGGTCTTTCCTGCGTGGAGCTGTCGGGCATCGAGAACGGCGACATTCTGGTAAAAGGGGCCGACCTTTTGGACGGCACGCCGATCTTTGACATCAAGCCCTACCTGCCTTACGTGGATGCCCACCACGAAGCCCGCGGCGGCTTTACCGAGCAGACAGCTGCTTACGCGCTGGAAGTACAGTGCCCGCAGCCACTTTTGGACAAACTGCCGGAAAATAAGCGGGCCGCTTTGTTAGGTGTGCTGAAAAACGATCCACGCCCGGCCTACCAGCATGACCCGGACCGTGTATATGCCATGGATTTTGGCGGTTACCGGGTGCAGTTTCAGGTCGGTGAGTCTATGTTAACTGTCATTGACATTCAAAAATAAGCATACTTACGATTGATAAAAATATAACAGTCCAGAAAATGTCCCTGCAAAAAGGGTAAAAAAACTGCCATTTGGTGAAAATGGTCAAAATGTACACATCGGACAAAAAAATCTGTGCAATATTCTAAATAAAACCCCTTTACGAATGGGGGCGTTTTTTGGTACAATAAAGCTATGCAAAAGCGTTTATCTATCAGTGCGCCCGGAGCAAACTACAGGTCGCCAAACAGATAAACGTGGGCCCGTGCGGCATGACACCCGCGCGGAAATGCAATACACTCTAATGAAAACGGAGGAAGAAAAATGCCCAGAGCAAAACAGTCTATGGACGGCAATACCGCTGCGGCGCATGTAGCTTATGCATTCACCGATGTGGCTGCCATCTACCCCATCACCCCCTCCAGCCCCATGGCCGACACGGTTGACCAGTGGAGCGCTGCCGGTCTGAAGAACATCTTCGGCAACCAGGTCAAGGTCGTTGAGATGGAGTCCGAGGCCGGTGCTGCCGGTGCCGTGCACGGTTCTCTCGGTACTGGTGCTATCACCACCACCTTCACCGCCTCTCAGGGTCTGCTGCTGATGATCCCCAACATGTACAAGATCGCAGCCGAGCAGCTGCCCTGCGTCTTCGACGTGTCTGCCCGTACCGTTGCTACCCAGTCCCTGAACATCTTCGGTGACCACAGCGACGTTATGGCTGTTCGTCAGACCGGCTTCGCTATGCTGGCTGAGAGCAACCCGCAGGAAGTTATGGACCTGTCTCCCGTGGCTCATCTGTCTGCCATCGAGGGTCACGTTCCCTTCGTGAACTTCTTCGACGGCTTCCGTACTTCTCACGAGATCCAGAAGATCGAGAAGTGGGACTACGCCGATCTGAAGGAAATGTGCAACATGGAGGCTGTCGAGGAGTTCCGTGCTAAGGCCCTGAACCCCGAACACCCCAAGATGCGCGGTTCTCACGAGAACGGCGATGTCTTCTTCCAGCATCGTGAGGCTTGCAACCCCGCTTACGAGGCCCTGCCCGCTGTTGTTGAGAAGTACATGGCCAAGATCAACGAGAAGCTGGGTACCAACTACGACCTGTTCAACTACTACGGCGCCGAGGATGCTGACCGCGTCATCATCGCCATGGGCTCCATCTGCGACGTTGCAGAGGAAGTTGTTGACTACCTGACCGCTAAGGGCGAGAAGGTCGGCCTGGTTCTGGTCCGCCTGTATCGTCCCTGGGTTTCTTCCGCTCTGCTGAAGGTCCTGCCCAAGACGGTCAAGAAGATCGCTGTTCTGGACCGCACCAAGGAGCCCGGCTCCCTGGGCGAGCCCCTGTACCTGGATGTTGCCACCACCCTGCGTGAGGCTGGCATGAACGATGTCGTTCTGACCGGCGGCCGTTACGGCCTGGGCTCCAAGGATACCCCGCCGTCCTCTGTCTTCGCTATCTACACCGAGCTGGAGAAGGACGCTCCGAAGCCCCGCTTCACCATCGGTATTACCGACGATGTGACCAACCTCAGCCTGCCTGAGGTCAAGCCCGCTCCCATCACCTCCGCCCCCGGCACCAAGGAGTGCAAGTTCTGGGGTCTCGGCGGTGACGGTACTGTCGGTGCTAACAAGAACTCCACCAAGATCATCGGCGACCATACTGACAAGTACATTCAGGCTTACTTCCAGTATGACTCCAAGAAGACCGGTGGCGTTACCATCAGCCATCTGCGTTTCGGCGACAAGCCCATCCGCAGCCCCTACTACATCAACCAGGCTGACTTCGTGGCCTGCCACAACCCCGCTTACATCCACATGGGCATGAAGATGGTCCAGGATGTCAAGCCGGGCGGCGTCTTCATGATCAACTGCCAGTGGACCGATGAGGAGCTGGACGAGCATCTGAACGCTGCTGATAAGAAGTACATTGCTGATAACAACATTCAGCTGTATACCATCAACGCTATCGATAAGGCTATCGAGATCGGCATGGGCAAGCGCACCAACACCATCCTGCAGTCTGCTTTCTTCAAGCTGGCTGACGTTATGCCCATCGACGAAGCTGTTGAGTTCATGAAGGCCGCTGCCAAGAAGAGCTACGGCAAGAAGGGCGACGCTGTTGTCCAGATGAACTGGAAGGCCATCGATGCCGGCCTGGACGCTGTCCATAAGGTCGAGGTCCCCGCCTCCTGGTCCAACCCCGCTGCTGATCCGGCTCCGAAGGCCCTGAAGGGACCCGACGCCCTGGTCAAGCAGATCCGCGATGTCATGGAGCCCATCGCCCGTATGGACGGCGACAGCCTGCCTGTTTCTGCCTTCGAGGGCAACGTCAACGGCGAGTGGGAGCAGGGTGCTTCTGCTTACGAGAAGCGCGGCACCGCTGTTATGGTTCCCGAGTGGGATGCTGAGAAGTGCATCCAGTGCAACCAGTGTGCATTCGTTTGCTCTCATGCTACCATCCGTCCGTTCTGCCTGACCGCTGATGAGGCCGCCAACGCTCCCGAGAGCACCAAGCTGGCTGACACCAAGCCCAAGGCAAGCGAGTACAAGTTCACTATGGCTGTTTCTCCTCTGGACTGCATGGGCTGCGGCGAGTGCGTCACCGTCTGCCCCACCAAGGCCATCGAGATGAAGCCGCAGGAGAGCCAGTCCGCTCAGCAGGCTGCTTTCGACTACTGCGTCGAGAACATCCGCAAGAAGGACAACGTCCCCGGTGTTGTTTCCGAGGTTTCCGTCAAGGGTTCTCAGTTCAACCAGCCGCTGCTTGAGTTCTCTGGCTCCTGCGCAGGCTGCGCCGAGACCTCTTATGCCCGCCTGATCACCCAGCTGTTCGGCGAGAAGATGTTCATCTCCAACGCCACCGGCTGCTCCTCTATCTGGGGTGGTACCGCTTCTATCAGCCCGTACACCACCAACAAAGAGTCTGGCCACGGCCCCGCCTGGATCAACTCTCTGTTCGAGGACAACGCTGAGCACGGCCTGGGCATGCAGATCGGTTATGAGACCGTCCGCGCCAACCTGATCACCAAGGTTGAGGCCCTGAAGGGCAAGAATGCTGACCTGGATGCTGCCATTGACAACTTCCTGGCCACCAAGAACAACACCAAGGCCAACGACGCTCCTGCAAAGGCTCTGGTCGCAGCTCTCGAGGCTGACGGCAGCGCCGAGGCTGCTGAGATCCTGAAGGATAAGCAGTACCTGGCTAAGAAGAGCTTCTGGATCTTCGGCGGCGACGGCTGGGCATACGACATTGGTTACGGCGGTCTGGATCACGTCCTGGCTTCCGGCCACGATGTCAACGTTATGGTCTTCGACACCGAGATGTACTCCAACACCGGCGGACAGGCTTCCAAGGCCTCCAACATCGGTGAGGTCTGCCAGTTCGCTGCTGCCGGTAAGGAAATCAGCAAGAAGTCTCTGGCTGAGATCTGCATGACCTACGGCTACATCTATGTTGCTCAGATCGCTCTGGGCGCCAACATGGCTCAGGCTGTCAAGGTCATCGCTGAGGCCGAGGCTTATCCCGGCCCGTCTCTGATCATCGGCTACGCTCCCTGCGAGCTGCACGGTGTTAAGGGTGGCATGACCAACTGCCAGAACGAGATGAAGAAGGCAGTTGCTGCTGGTTACTGGAACCTGTTCTCCTTCAACCCCGCTGCTAAGGCAGAGGGCAAGAACCCGTTCACCCTGACCTCCAAGGCTGGCGATATGTCCAAGTATCAGGAGTTCCTGGCTAACGAGACTCGTTACAGCCGTCTGGCACGCGCCTTCCCGGATCGTGCTAAGGAGCTGTTCGAGAAGAACCAGGAAGTTGCCGATGCTCGTTACACCCACCTGACCAAGCTGGTTGACCTGTACAAGTAATCTTGCATAGGCACCGCTTAACGGCATAAAAAAGTTCCCACCTGCGCTGAGCAGGTGGGAACTTTTTGTTGTGATGGGGTGAAGTTTCGCATTCTTTCTTTACAAAGAAAGAACCAAAAAAATTATAAACAAAAGTGGGAGGTATGGCCGCAGGCCATGCCTCCCGTTTTTAATTAAAAATTCTTTTTGTCCTTTTCTTATAAGAAAAGGACAGAGAACCTCATCCCATTACGCCAGCACAAAAGTCTGCAGTGCCCAAATTCCCAGGACAACGATGCCCAGGGCAATGCGGTACCAGCCGAAGGCGGTAAAGGTATGCTTCTTCACGTAGTTCATCAAGAAGCGAATGGCCAGCATGGAGACCACGAAAGCCACAATGCAGCCTACCAGCAGGGCCGAGATCTCGGCCAGGGTGAACACGCCGCCTTTGGCCAGGAACTTGACCAGCTTGAGGCCGGAAGCACCCGCCATAACGGGAATGGCCAGGAAGAAGGTGAACTGGGAAGCAGCCGGGCGGCTCATACCGCAAAGCAGACCGCCAATGATGGTGGAACCGCTGCGGGAAGTGCCTGGAATCAGAGCCAGAACCTGCCAGGCACCCACGATGAGGGCCTGCTTGTAGGTGATGCGGCTCAGCTTGGTAGTGGTGGGCACGCGGGGGCGGCGCTCAATGAGGATAAACGCGATACCGTAGATGATGAGCATCAGGGCCACGGTAATGCTGTTGTACAGATGAGCATCCAGCCAATCATCCAGCAGCAGGCCCAGAACCGCAGCCGGGACGCAGGCTACAATGATCTTGCACCACAGACGCACCACTGGCCAGCGGAAATGCCGGGAAAAACCGGAATCCCGACCATTGTCGGCGCAGAACGGCCACAGCTTTTTGAAATAGAGAACGACGACCGCCAGAATCGCGCCAAGCTGGATGACCACGCGGAACATCTCCATAAACTCGGCGCTGAAACTGAATTTAAGAACCTGCTCCGCTAGGATCATGTGGCCGGTACTGGAAATCGGCAGCCATTCGGTAACGCCCTCGATGATGCCATACGCCACCGAGCGCAGAAGATTTAGGAAAAATTCCATTGGGGTAAAACCTCCTTTATAATAAGTATATCATACCATAAAATGTCGAAAGTGACACAGGTTTTCGAGAATTTTACAAGGAATTTCCGGGCTTGAGGGTAAATTGGACAAATTCGCCTTGCTGTTTTTGGCAAATGCAACTATAATAAGAAAGAACATGAGAATTTTGAGGTGAATGGAATGTTTAAAACCGTACTGTTTGACCTGGACGGCACCTTGCTGAATACCATCGACGACCTGGCTGATTCCGCCAACCGCGTGTGCAAAGCCCACGGCTGGCCGGAACATGACACCGCACAATATAAATACTTCGTCGGTAACGGCATCCCCAAACTGGTGGAGCGGTTCAGCCCCGAGGATCAGCGCGACCCAGAAACGCTGCAAAAAACGCTGGCCGAATTTGATACAGTATATGGCGCCCACATGCGCGATAAAACCGCCCCGTACCCCGGTATGCCGGAATTGTTGGCAAAATTGCAAAAAAACGGCGTAAAGATGGCAGTTTTCTCAAATAAAGCCGATGAATTCGCCCGCGCCGTGGTGGCACGGTACTTCGACAGCAGCCTGTTTGAGATCGTACGCGGCGCACTGCCCGATGTGCCCACCAAACCCGCACCCCAGGGCACCTGCGCCCTGATGCAAAAACTGGGCGTGACGGCCGAGAGCGGGGAAGTGCTCTACGTCGGCGACAGCAACGTGGATGTGGCAACGGCTCATAACGCCGGGCTGCCCTGCTGCGGCGTGCTATGGGGCTTCCGCACTCAAGAGGAATTGCAGCAGGCCGGGGCCGAGTACCTGGCCGCGACCATGCAAGACTTGGAAAAAGTGATTTTGCAGTAAAAATCAAAAAAACGGGATTCGCAGGAAGAACGCATTTTCGCAAAGGAGTGTTGTTATTATGATCGCACAGCATTATAAAGACATGCTGGGGGCAAAATCGGTCATCCGCCAGATCTCGGAGTGGAGCACCGCCCGTGGCGCCGAGATCGGATACGAGAATGTGTTCGATTATTCGCTGGGCAACCCCTCGGTGCCCGCACCGCAGAAATTTACCGATGTCTGCCTGGATCTGCTGGAGCATGTGGACCCGGTCACGCTGCACGGCTACACGCCCACGCTGACCCTGCCCGACGTGCGCGCCAAGGTGGCCGAAAGCCTGAACCGCCGCTTTGGCATGGACTACACCGGCGACCATATCTTTATGACCACCGGCGCAGCCGGCGCGCTGGCCCATGCGGTGCGCTGCATTGCTGTGCCGGGGCAGAACATCGTCACTTTTGCGCCGTTCTTCCCGGAGTATAAGCCCTATGTGGAGGGTGCAGGCCTGACCCTGCGCGTGGCCCCGCCCCGCTGCGAGGATTTCCAGGTCAACTTTGACGTGCTGGACAGTCTGGTGGATGAGAACACTGCCGCCATGCTCATCAACTCGCCCAATAACCCCAGCGGCACGGCCTACAGTGCCGAGACGCTGACTAAGCTGGCCGCTTACCTGAAGAAAAAGAGCGCCGAGTATGGGCACCATATCTTCCTGATCTCGGATGAGCCCTACCGCGAAATCGCCTTTGGCGGCAAGACCATTCCGTACCCCGCTAAATTCTACGATGATACGCTGACCTGCTACTCTTTCTCCAAGAGTCTGAGTGTGCCGGGCGAGCGTATCGGCTATGTGGCGGCCAACCCCCGCTGCGAGGATGCCGCCTACATCGTGCCGATGTGCGGCCAGATCTCCCGCGGCACCGGCCATAACTGCCCGTCGGGCCTGTTCCAGCGCGCCGTGGCCGAATGTCTGGAGGAGACCAGCGACTTGTCTGTCTACGAGACGAACATGGAGCTGATCTACGATGAGCTGAAAGCCCTGGGCTTTACGGTCTGCAAGCCGGACGGCGCCTTTTACATCTTCCCGAAAGCGCTGGAGAAGGACGCCAAAGCCTTCTGCCAGAAAGCCATGAAATATGACCTGGCGCTGGTACCGGGCGACAGCTTCGGCTGCCCGGGCTACTTCCGCATGGCCTACTGCATCGAGACCGAAAAGGTCCGCCGCAGCTTTGTGGCCTTTGAAAAATTCGTAAGCACCGAGTACGGTGTAACAAAGCAACATTAAGGAGAAACTATGACGATTGTGCGCCGTATTTTGTCGGTACTGCTGGCGGCTGTGCTGCTTTCTGCCTGCGGAGAAACTAAGGATGTGCTCCCGGAAATCGAGCAGGAAGTTAAGCAGGAAGTGGAGACCGTGCTGGAGGAAGTAGAACCCACGCCGGAACCCACCCAGACGCCCGAGGAGGCCAAGACCATGGCATCGACGGCCAGCAACGCCACCAAGGATGCCCCGCAGGTCACCGACCCTTCCACCTGGAACGACGCCGGCAAAACCATCATGGAGGCGCTGGAAAAGCAGTATGCCCCCTACGGCATGACCCTGCAGGCAAAAGAGGGCACACCGTACTTCCTTGCCGTGAACCGCGATGCCAATGTGGTGACGGTCTACACCGCCGACGAGGACGGCCGCTACACGGTGCCCTTTATGGCCATGGTGTGCAGCGGCGGCGTGGACACCCCGCTGGGCTACTATGCCACGCCGGTGGATTACGATTGGCGGCTGCTGATGGGCCCCAGCTACGGGCAGTACGCCACACGTATTTTTGACTCCTACCTGTTCCACAGCGTGCCCTACTATAGCCAGCACAAGGACGACATCGAGTACGATGAGTACAACCTGCTGGGTACCTCGGCCAGCCTGGGCTGCATCCGGCTGGAAGTGGTGGATGTCAAGTGGATCTACGATAATTGCCCACTGGGAACGCCGGTGCTGATCTACGCCGACGCCGAGAACCCCGGCCCCATGGGCAAGCCCGGCACCATCTACACCGACCCCGCCGATACCGAGAAGCGTGGCTGGGACCCCACCGACCCTGACCCGGCCAACCCCTGGGATGATGCCTTTGAGACCGGCACCACCATCCGCAGCCAGGCAGCCTGGGACCAGTGGGAGAAGCAGCACGAAAGCTGGCAATCCAGCCTGACCCCCACCGACCTGCAGGGCTGGAGCACTGATTCCAGCGTTGTGGGCACCCGCGGCTAAACCCTTACGCAAACATGAACAAAAGAGCCTGTCCTTTTCAATAAGGACAGGCTCTTATCATTTGCTGCGGGAAGTGTAAAGGTCACAGGTCAGCATTTTCTTCTGCGTCATGAACAAAGCGCCAAAGCTCGCCGATTGTGAAATCAACGCTCAAATCACTTTCATCGATTTCGGTGCCCACGGCTTCGCCCAGCCCCCAGGCCAACTCGACCATATCCTCATGGTCGGCGCCCAGATCGGCCAGCGTTACACCGCGTTCCAGCTCGGATGTGTCGCAACTGAACTGCTCTGCCAGCAGTTCCTGCAAGTCTTCAAAAGTCACTCTTGTATTGCCCCCTCTCACTGGCAGGTTTTCTTTAATGATACAGGGCAGGACGGCGTTCGTCAAGCAAAAATTGAACAAAAACCATCCAAATTTATAGGCTGTTGTTTGTAGAATCTGCCGGTGTGGCGGCGGGCAATTGCGGCTGTGCGTTCAAAATCCGCATAAACTCCTCGCCGGAGATGGTCTCTTTTTCGTACAGGTACTGGGCAATCTCGTCCAGCTTGCGGCGGTTGTCGGCCAGCAGCTTGTAGGCCTTCTTGTGCTGCTCCTGCACGATCTCCACCACCTTGGCGTCCACACGGCTGGCGGTCTGCTCGCTGCAGGCCAGGCTTGCGTCGCCGCCCAGATAGGCGTTGTTCACGGTCTCCAGGGCCACCATGTCAAAGTCCTCGGTCATGCCGTAGCGGGTGATCAGAGCACGGGCCATCTTGGTGGCCTGCTCAATATCGTTGGAGGCACCGGTGGTGATGGAGTGGAAGATCAGCTCCTCGGCCGCGCGGCCGCCGGTGAAGGTGGCAATCTTATCCAATATCTCTTCCTTTGTCATCAGGGTGTGGTCGCCGTCCTCCACCTGCATGGTGAAGCCCAGCGCACCCGACGTGCGGGGCACGATGGTGATCTTCTGTACCGGCGCACTGTGGGATTGCAGCGCCGCCACCAGTGCGTGGCCGACCTCGTGGTACGCCACGATGCACTTTTCCTTGTCGTTCAGGATCTTGTTCTTCTTCTGCGCACCGGCCAGGATGGTGTCCACGGCCTCCTGCAGGTCGTACTGGGTCACGGCCTTGCGGTGGTGGCGTACGGCGCACAGCGCGGCTTCGTTGATGATGTTGGCCAGTTCAGCGCCGGAAGCACCGGGGGTCATGCGGGCCACAACGGGAAAGTCGCAGTCGGGACCAATCTTGACCTTTTTGGCGTGCAGGCGCAGGATGCTCTCGCGGCCTTTCAGGTCAGGCAGCTCCACGGGTACGCGGCGGTCAAAACGGCCTGGGCGGGTCAGGGCCGGGTCCAGGGATTCCGGCCGGTTGGTGGCGGCCAGAATCACAACGCCCTTGGTGGCGTCGAAGCCATCCATCTCGGTCAGCAGTTGGTTCAGGGTCTGCTCGCGCTCGTCGTTGCCGCCCAGGCCGCTGGCACCATCACGCTTTTTGCCGATGGTATCGATCTCATCGATAAACACGATGCAGGGCGCTTTTTCACCCGCCTGTTTGAACAGGTCACGCACCTTGGAGGCACCCATGCCCACGAACATCTCCACAAACTCACTGCCGGCGATGGAGAAGAAGGGCACACCGGCCTCGCCAGCCACAGCGCGGGCCAGCAGCGTTTTGCCGGTACCCGGAGGGCCTACCAGCAGCACGCCCTTGGGCATTTTGGCGCCGATGTCCTCGTACTTTTGGGGGTTGTTTAAAAAGTCGACGATTTCCTGCAGGCTCTCCTTGGCTTCGTCCTCACCGGCCACATCGTTGAACTTGATGCCGGTCTTGTCGTCCACCACGTACTGTTTGGCGCCGGACTTGCCACCGCCGAACAGCATCGAGTTAGCGCCGCCCATGCTCTGCATTTTTTTGCCGATGTAGCGGTTCAGCCACCAGAACAGCAGGATCATCGGAAGCAGCGAGATGGCCAGGTTCAGCAGGCTGTCCCAGATGGTAGGACTTTGGTAGACAGTGCCAAACTCGACCCCTGCATCCTCCAGCCGGGTGACCAGGTTGTTATCCTGGGCGATGGCGTTGGTCTTGTAGGAGTTATTCTCGTTATCCACAAAGTAGATCTGCTGATCTTCGATCTGGACGGTGGAAAGCTGCTTGTTCTCCAGCATCTGCAGGAAGGTGCTGTAGTTCACGCTTTTGACTTTGGCCTGCATCATGGCTGGGAACAGGAACAGGTTGCAGGCAAACAAAATCGCGATAATAACGGCATAACCAATCCAAAGTTTCTTTTTAGGGTCCTTTGGCGGTGTGGTCTCTTTCATAGGGGATCCTCCTTTTCTTGTACATTCTATAGCATGGACTAAAATTTTGAACGGCATATGAATGGACTTTGAAATATTAGCAAAAAGTGCAAAAATCCCTTTCTTTTGCGGAAAATGAGCCATTAGACAGATGGTGAAAATCTGTTACAATTTATTTACAACTATGAGTTTTAAACAGTTTCGACCGGGTTTTCAACAAGAATCCATTCTTTTACACATTGGAAATGTGGAAAACTATGTTGAAAATGTTGAAAACACGGTTGAATCCTGTGGAAACAACAAAAAACTGCTGGTACAACGAACCTTTTATTCCGTGGAAAACTTTGCAAAACTCGCCGCAACGCTCGGAATCAGCAGGGGAAAAGTCCATCCCCTTTGTGGAAAACCTGGTAGTGATTTCTACAGGAAAAAGGTGTAATTTTAGCTATTGTACGATATAACGTAAAATACAAGTTTTCAACACGGTTGGGGAAAACTATGTTGAAAAGTGTAGGAAACCCGGGGGAAAAGGCCCAAATAATCAACAAATGGCTGGGGAAAATAAAAAAATGGCCGGAATTGTAACAAATCCGAAACATCTGTCGTTATTATATATAGTAAATAACAACGAAAGGAAACAGCCATGACGAAAGATATGATCGTAAAAGCGGCTCAGGAGGCAGCGGCCCGGCGCAATGAGGTGTTTGCCCTCAATGACCTGCGGGTAGATTTGACCGCCCGCCGCGTGTGGAAAAACGGCAAGCCTGTGCGGCTGACCCCGCGGGAATATGCCCTGCTGGAGATGCTGATCCGCAGGCGCGACCTGGCGCTGACCCGCGGCGAACTGCTGACCACGGCCTGGGGCTACGAGTATGTGGGCGCCAGCCGCACGGTGGATGTACATATCAACCGTCTGCGCACCAAGTTGGGCCTGGATAAGGAGATACAGACCGTGTTTAAGGTCGGCTACCGGCTGAACACCCACCCGGGCTGCTGAGTTTAGTCGCCGCGCCAGATTTGTGCCACGCTGTCCTGCTCGGCCGCGGCCAGGGTGGGATAGGCGGTGTTGTTAAATAGAGAATCGTAACGGTACAGCCCAATGTAATCGATGCCAAGTGTGTTCAGTGCGGCCAGTTGGTCGGCCAGGCTGTGGCCGGTCGACCACTCACCGGGGGTGTCACTGCCGTCTCCATCGCCGATGCGGTAGGCCCCCAACCCGACGGCCAGGGTAACGTCCTCGGCCCGGGGTAGGGCTGCCCACCGCGCGGCCAGCTGGCACAGGCTTTGGGCTGTGCTGCCGTTTTTGGTGTAGTTTTGCCCCCAATACAGCTGGGGCATCAGATAGTCCACATAGCCGCCCTGTGCCAGCCATAGGGCGGCATCACTGTATTGGTCGGCGTAGCTGCGGTCCGGGTCACCAATGGGTGCGACGCCGAACCGTACACCGTATTGGTGGGCGGTTCGGTAGCACAGGGCCATCAGGGCGTTGACATTTTGCCGCCGCCAATCGTCCAGCGAAAGAGCTGTGCCTGCGGCAGCGTAGTCGTCAGCGTCAAAGGCAGGGTCGGTGGTGGGGTAAAAGTAGTCGTCAAAGTGGATGCCGTCTAAGTCATAGTTATGGCACAGCTCGGCGACGGCATCGGAGATGAAAGCGCGGACCTCGGCACTGGCGGGGTTTAGGTATAAGCCGGTAGAGGTGGTTTTGGTCCACTCCGGGTGGAGCAGGGCGGGACTTTGGGCACACAGTAGAGGCATGCTGCCGCTTTGCAGCCGGTAGGGGTTAATCCAGGCTTCCAGCTGCAGGCCACGGGCGTGGGCCGCCTGCACCAGCAGGGCCAGGGGGTCAAAGCCGGGGCCTTGCCCCTGGGTGCCGGTGCAAAGATGGCTGAAAGGGTAGTAGTCGCTGGGATAGAGGGCATCGCCAAAGGGGCGCACCTGGACCAGCACCACGGTGGCCCCCAGATCAGCGATATTGTCGAACATGGCGGAAATATCTGCTGAAAAGGCCTGCGCGGAGGAAAAGTCTACCTGCTGCCACTCCAGATAGCTGACCCATACGGCATGGTAGGGCTGGCTGGCTGCAGGCTCTGCGGTGGGCGAGGGCGCAGGCGTGGTATCGGGGACAGTGATGGGGACGAAACCGTTATGTCGCCACCCCCAGAACGGTGCTGTAAAGTAAATGATAAGCAGGAAAACCGCCCAAAAGAACCCCCTGCGCCGCATGAATCAACGCCCCCTTTTACCGCCATTGTATGCAAAGAAAAGGGGACATACCTCTTGGCAAGGGGAGAAAATTCTGCTATAATATAAAATACAACTGTGCGGGCCATTAGTTCAGCGGTTAGAACTCTCGGCTCATAAACATTGGATGTTAGGATTTTTCTCCTTGTAAAAATTCGATAAATCGTAAAATTTGCGATTTTCATAGTTGATTTTTCTGCTTTCATCTACAACCCATCTACGGGCGGTTCGCAACTGCTTGTTTGGGTTGTTTCATAAGGGCCATTAGTTCAGCGGTTAGAACTCTCGGCTCATAACCGAGTTATCGCAGGTTCGAATCCTGCATGGCCCACCAAAAAAGGACGTGCAAGCGTAAAGTTTGCACGTCCTTTTCATCTTTCAGGAGTTTTTCTCTTGTAGAGCGTCTCGCTCATCTGGCTGCGGATGGAATCCTGCCGCTTGTGGTAGACCTGCGTATAAATTGCCAGTGTCGTGCTGGGTTGGGCATGACCTGCTTCGGCGGCTACTGTGGCAACGCCGATGTCCGGGTTGGAGAGCAGGATACTGACAAAGGTGTGGCGAAACATATGCGGGTGGATTTTGCGGATGCCCGCTTTCTCAGCCACGCGGTCAACAATTTTGCCATAGTGGTCGGGGCTGATGGGCCAGCCGAAATCATTGATAACGATAAAATTTTTCCCGCGCAGCTTTTGCAGGGATTCCCGGTACGATTCCCACTTTCCGTCCATGCAGGTCTGCCAAGCACTGCCCATACGGTGCTTTTGTGCAAGCCATTGGTCACGGTAGGTTTTCAGATATTCCATAAATTCGGGTGCTACATCTATGTCACGGACATTGTCCTCTTTCGTGGTCGTTAGGTGATAGCCTTTGTTCACTATGAGCAGTGACTTATCCACATGGACGGTGCAGTGGTCGAAGTCAATATCTTCCCATGTCAGCCCGGCTAACTCACCGCGCCGCATTCCGGTATTCAGCAGCCCCATAACGATGACTTGCTCCAGTGTGGAACAGCGCGGCAGCACCTTAAAAAGAGCCTCTACTTCTTCCGGGTGCAGGCAGTCTACCGGGCGGCTGCGCGTACCTTTAACCGCGAGTGTTTGGGTATCGTTGTCTATGCCGTACTCGCGTTCGGCATATTGCATTACGAGCCGCAGAAAGATGGCATACTCCTTGATGGTTTTTCGTGCAATAGGGCGGTGATCCAGTTCAATATGAAACAGCTTTTCGGGCTTACATTTGAGAGCTGCTGCAATTTCCTGTGCTGTTTTTAGTGTGGTACGCTCTCCGCGGAACACTCGCTCTACAGATTTTGTCTGTATGGAGCATTGTGCTGCAATTTGGGGACAGGACAGTTTCTTATATTGCTTTGCGTTGGGTTTCAGCACCGCATACCCTTTCACGCTGCGCACATCGGCCTCACCCAGCAGATCCAGAAACTTCTCGCATTCGCGCTTATTTACCTTTGAAATCGGCATTTCTGCAAATGCCGGGCTGATTTCGCAGATTCGGCGCAGCATGGTTTCCTTACCTGCTGTGGTGTTGGCTTTATTCTTATGCTGTTCGTAGTCGCCCTCCAGACGAACGGAGGGATCAAGCATCGATTTTTTGGAATCAATGTATGCTCTTGCTACATCTCGGAAGGGCGTGTTTTTGCCATCTTTTTCATCGTCAGCTTTCTGTTGCTCTGCGCGTTCAAAAACGAGTGCGGCTTCAATGGCAGCGTTTTCACGCTGGCGGTGGGTTTTCAATACAGTGGGGTCAAAGTCAAAGCGGCCATATCGCCGCACCCTTTTTCCATGTACAGTCACATTAGCGGTCAGTACATAATAAGGGGCGCTGCGTTTGGGTATCATAAGTTTTGCCGATGCCATTATTCAGATTGCTCCGTTTTATTGTTGTAGTAGGCCGCCAGCTTGCCAAGGTTAATGTACCACTTAACACCGGACTGAAATGCAAGGTCCGGATTCTCGCGGCAGACACGCCGCAGATAGTACGGCGGCAGGTTCATAATCTCGCTGGCCTGTTTGATGCTGACAATCTGCGGCAGGGTGATTTTCTCAATTTCGCAGGCGGACGCCTGCGGCGGCATTTGCACAGGTTCTTTCATCGTTCTTCACACTCCACATAGTAAATTGGTTTTCGGTTGTGGCGGCGCAGCAAGCGTGCGTCCAGCCCCGTCAGATAGAGTTCATATTGCAGATTGGTCTCGGTCGTAATCAGCACTGCACCGTAATTTTGCAGAAATCGCAGGATGCGGTACAAGATTGTAATGTCGTGGCTCAACCGGTCAAGGCTCTGCACCATGACGGCGTTGACACGCCCCTGCTGCACAGCGGTAAGCATGGCGAACAGGGCAGGACGCCAGAATTCGGTGCCGTACTTCTGCTCCATGCAGGAGTTTACGATGATATAGCCGCGCCTGTCGGCTTCGCGCATGACATCCGCCAGCTGATCCTCCAATGCGGGCAGGTTCGGTGCAGCGCTGCGGGCGAACGCCCAAACTTTGTATTCTTTCATGGGCACACCTCAGAATTGATCCATAAGCGGGAGTCGAACATCAAAGCGTGGCTTACCGAACGAAGCCCGCGTGAAGCGGTCACCGACAAAGCGTTCAAGACCACTGTTAATGAGCTCGGTGTTCAGGTCACATTCAGTGGTAATAAGGTAGACATCGCGCCTGCGGAAGATTTCAATAACGCCCACCAGCAAGTAGCTGTTGCGGCTGATTTGTTCCAAATCGCGGACAATGACAGCTTCGACCAGATTGTTCTCCACCGCGTCCAGCATGGTCCGCAGGCCATTACGATCCTTGAGCGTATTGCCGCTGCAGTGGTCGAAGGACGTACCGCGCACGAGAAAGCCGTGACCGGCCGCCTCGTCTATCAGGTCATACAGCCGGTCAAATGCGGCAGCTGCGTTGACCGATGCACACCGCACATAAATCCACGCCGGGTGGTCTTGTCTGTAGTTCATCTTAAAGCCCCTTTTCACAAAAAATAGTCCGGGCGCTTTTGTTCCCGGATAAACTGTTGTACATCTTCGATTTTGCTTGTGGTCGGGCAGGACGGCAGCGCTGCCAGCGCGGCGTCATGGTACTTGCCGCCGATGCCCGCACGTTCGTCCAGAATTGCCACTACGCAGGAATCCTGCTCGGTGCGGATGGCACGGCCAAAACCCTGCCGCAGTTTCTTTTGCATTTCGGGGATGATTTCGGCGTTTATGTAGTCGCGCAGGTTCGGGTACTGCTGGCGCTCATAGTCACTGACCGGGTCGGGAATCGGGAACGGCAGCTTTGCGATAATCAGCAGTGACACCATATTGCCGGGAAAGTCGATACCCTCCCAGCAGGAACCAGCCGCGAACAGAATGCCGTTTCCGGATTCTTTGAACTGCTGAATCACCCTGCCACCGTTTCGCCATGCCTGAAAGGTAGGGTACGGCCAACGCCCGTCTGTCATGGCTTTTACCTCTGCCATCTGGCGATAGGACGTGAACAACACCAGCGCATGGCCGCAGCAGGCATGGAAAAGCCGAACAATTTCATCTGCAAGCTGCCGGTTATCCGTGAGTTCCTTGCGGCGCTGTGGGAGGTATAACAGACATTTTTTCTTGTAATTAAACGGAGAGTCCGCGCTGAAATGGCGCAGCGGTTTGTACGCTGCAAGGCCTAAAAGCTGCTCAGTGTGGTCAAAGTTTCCCGCTGCGGCCAGCGTGCCGGAGGTTAAAATAGCCGGTTCGCCGGTGTTCCAAAGCGCACTGCGCAAAAGCTGTGGCACACGATTGCTGGCCGCACAACATGTCAGCTGACCTTGCATATCGGTTTCGATGTAGAGAATGCGTGTGGGAACCTCCAAGAGAAAAAGACGCAGTGTGCTTTCCGCCTCTCCCAGCCGGTTCCGCAAGTACCGAGGCATATCTGCCCGGCAGCCTGCAAATTGTAGCTGTGCAATACAATCGGCCAATGCCTTGCTGCGAAACGGAGTAAGCCCAAAAGGACTGCAGACGGTTTTTTCTTTCCAAGTCCGGCTATGCTGACAGGCTAAAACCAGTGTCCGGAACGCCGTGCGCAAGTTCTGGGCAATGTGAGAATAGTGCGCTTGCCGCAGAAGTATGCAAAGCTCTTGCATTTCGCGTTCTGACAAGGATTCCGTGTACATCTGGCGGGCCGCGTCCGGCAGCTTGTGCGCCTCGTCCACGACCAGCGCCTGATAACTGCGCAATAATAACGGTCTGTCCTGCTGGCGGTGTGCTGCATCTGCCAGCAAATAATTGTGGTTGCAAATCTGAATATCGGGTTTCATAGAATCCCGCAGATATTGTTGGTAGCGGCAATCCTCCTGTAAAACACAGTTTCGCGGGCAGGACTGCGGCACACAGATACGGCTGCGATCAAAGCGGGAAAGCTCCGGGAGGTGGTCCATATCCAGAAGTTGCTCAGCCATGCGCAGGCTGTTCCTCTGACGGTTTCTGGTGGTGGGAATTTGTGATTCGCGTTCTATAAGCCGAGCATCGCAGACAAAGCGTTCTTTTCCCTTGCGGATAACCGCTGTAAG
>ERZ856578.566-NODE-566-length-76128-cov-24.514142_pt1 | contig 76128 bp, 63 predicted proteins | sample MGYA00514384_ERZ856578 | MGnify/ENA primary metagenome ERZ856578 (study PRJEB29103, sample SAMN06111958) | human gut metagenome | biome: human gut; feature: ankylosing spondylitis patient; material: healthy_person | host: Homo sapiens | place: China:Hangzhou... | reverse complement strand
CGCCCCTACCAACTGCGGTTGCATTTCAACGGTTTTTGCGTAAAACAAACCGTCTATGGTCTTAAGTTGATGACATTGCCCTGAAAGGGGAGGCATTGATCCGATTGATTTTCCCGGAATTGCACGATATAATAAAGAAAAACAAAAAACGGGGGCCTTGAAATGAAAAAACACATCACACGGCTGCTCTTTGCGGCGCTTTTGCTGCTTGCGCTGTGCATCGGCGCGTCGGCGGCGGGGACGAGCGGGAAGTGCGGCCCGTCTGCCTACTGGTCATTTGACAGCAGCACCGGCACGCTGACCATCTCCGGCAGCGGCGCGATGAACGATTGTGTATTCCAGTGGGGCGATCCCGATCCACGCCCGTGGAGTGCATATCTAAGCGAGATCAAAACCGTTGTGATCGGGGATTCGATTACGAAAATCGGGAAAGAGTCATTTTCCAGCTTATCCTGCACTACAGTCAGGATTGGAAAAAATGTGCAGGTGATCGGTGAGAATGCATTTATGAATTGTACAAGCCTGACCGGCGATCTTGTGATCCCGGACAGCGTGACCACGATCGACAGATGGGCCTTTTTCGGCAGCGTGATATCAAACGGCACTCTGACGCTTGGAAAGGGCTTGCGGACGATCGGCGAACGCGCATTTACCGATTGCTCCTTCTCCGGCGGTCTGACCATCCCGGAGGGCGTCACAGAGATCGCGGAGGGCGCGTTTTGCTCCAGCAGCAAATACAGCGGTTCGCCCGCGCACGGCAAGATCACCGGCACCCTGACGCTGCCGTCGACGCTGAAAACGATCGGCGCATATGCGTTCGCGTATGAGGGCTTTTCCGGAGAGCTTCTGATCCCGGACGGTGTGACGTGCATTGGCGCGAACGCCTTTGCCGAATGCGACGGCTTTGGCGGGACGCTATCCCTGCCGGACAGCGTCAAAACGGTGGGGGAATGGGCGTTTTATCAGTGCGAGGGCTTTACCGGCCTGAAGCTTCCTGCCGGACTGACCAAAATTGAAAAGCTGTCGTTTGCATTTATGGCTGGCTTGAAAACAGAGGTCGCGATTCCGGAGGGCGTGACGGAGATCGGCGAAGGCGCGTTCGAGTGTTCTTATATGCCGTCCGTCCGCTTGCCGTCCACGCTGAAGAAAATCGAAAAACAGGCGTTCATGCATGCGCATAACCTGACAAAAATTACGCTGCCGGATGGACTGGAAACGATTGGAGACGAAGCGTTTGACGGCTGCCGTTTTAAAAAGGCAATCGTCCTTCCCGCCAGCATCAAATCGATTGGAAAAAAGGCGTTCTATGGATATTCCTATTATGGAAGCGGTACGCTCGGCGCGTATTTCCTCGGCGCAGCGCCCAGATTGTCGGGACGCTGAACGCCAACTGCTCGTTCCCGTCGGATTGGACGCTCTTTTACCTGCCCGGCACGTCCGGCTGGACGGGCGGGACTTACGAGGGCTACCAGACCGCCCCGTGGGACGGCGAAACGCGCTGGGACAACCTGCGTACGAGTGAGTTTGGATACAGTCGGGATAACAAGGGGAACGAGATCGAAGCGTCGTGGAGCGTCAACACGGACACCGGAAAGATCACCCTGACCGACGATCTGAACGAAGGCTGCGTCGTCGCAGTCTCCTATGACGCGGAGGGCCGCGTTACGGGCATCGGCGTCCTGCGCACCAAAAAGGATTTCGTTGTACTCAACCTGCAGGACACCTGCCGCCTGTTCCTCCTGAACGCATCCTCCGTCCCGCGCCTGAACGCGCCAATCACCATCAATGACTACCTCCAGACCTGAGACGCCCCAAAGCCTCCCCTTGTCGTGCCCCGCACGATAAGGGGAGGTGGCATTTGCGTCAGCCCGCCCCGTCTCCCGGAAATTCTGAAGAAACATTTTACAAAATCCCCGGAAATAAAGCAGCCAGCATCTTGCAATTGCGGCACAGTTCGTATATAATTATTCTACAAATACTAGGGGTAGTGTAGACTCTTGCAGCACCCTGTTACAATTTCACCCCGATTGTACGTCCGACCGAGATGAGGAGGAATGCGAAGAATGAAACGCAACCGAATATTGGCCACAGGCATCGCACTGCTGCTGGCGGTGCAGCTGCTGACGCCGCTTGCCTGCGCGGCAGGCACGACGCTCAAGCTCACAGCCCCGGACAAGCTGCCGGACGTTGGACAGACCTTTACCGTCACGGCGGAGCTGACCGGCAACACAGGTCTTGCCGCCGTGCAGCTCAGTCTGGGCTACGACGATTCCGTTGTCGAATGCACGGGCATTGAAAACGGCGCGCTCGTTGCCGGTATGCTCGCCGCGAGCAACCCGTACGCAACGCGCGGCGGCGTCGGCGCGATCCTCGCAGCGGCGACCACCACCGCCGTCAAGACCGATGGCAGCCTCGCCGTGTTTACCTTCCGCGTCAAGGCGGCGGGCGACGCGAAGCTGACCCTTGCCGATGCGCTCCTGTCTGACACGGACGGCAAGGCGCTTGCGCTTTCCTATTCGCTCCCAGCGCTGATCGCGCAGGGCAGCACCGGCTCCGGTTCCACCGGCGAAACGCCGGGCGCGGACGATAAAAAGTCCGACGACGACAAGAAATCCGAAGACGACAAAACGGCTGAGGACGATAAGAAGTCCGAAGAGAAGCAGCCTGCAGACACCACGCAGGAGGAAGTCAAAGCCGGCTCCTTCCGCGACGTGACCAGCGCGCACTGGGCCTTCGCCTCGGTCGAGCGGGCAGCGGAACTGGGCCTTGTCACCGGCTATTCCGACGGCACATTCCGGCCCGACACCCCCGTGACCCGCGCACAGTTCGTCCTCATGCTCTGGCGCATGTGCGGCAAGCCCGCTGCGGCCAAGGCGGCCTCGTTTGCAGACGCCAGCGCGGACTGGTATCAGGACGCACTGAGCTGGGCCGTAGAAGAAGGCTATGTGAACGGCCTGTCCGACACGCGCTTCGGCCCCGACGCCCCCATCACGCGCCAGCAGGCCATGGCCATCCTCTTCCGCCTGAACGGCGGGCAGAGCGGCACAGAGCTGACGCTGACCGGCATTTATGAGCAGACCTTCGCCGACAGCACGACCATCGCCGCCTGGGCGAAGGACGCGACCTGGTGGGCGGTCTACCACGAGCTTGTTTCCGGCGTCGGCGGCAGCCGCATCGCGCCGGAGGCCAACGCGTCCCGCGCACAGATCGCGGCGATCCTGCTGCGGTATGCGGATCAATTTATGACAATGGAGGAAGCGGCATGAAAAGAAGAATGCTTGCGCTGCTGCTCGCAGTGCTGACACTCACAATGCTCACCGCAGCCGCGTTTGCGGAAGACACGGAAGTCCTCGGCGTCTATAATGTGACCGGCCCCCTGACCGTGACGAACGGCATGAAGGACGGCGGCTTCTACGCAGGCGCGGACACGTTCGAGCTGAACTGCACCGGCCTGACCGGCGAGTATTCCCTCGTCCTGCTCCTCGCGGGCGACAGCGCCGTCCCCACAGAAGGCAACATCCAGTACATCGACCAGACGAGCGTGGAGGCTGGCAAGGTGACATTCACCCTCAAGCCCAAGGCCCTGACGGAGGGTACATACAACGTCTACATCAGCACGACCGACAAGGCGCTCAAGAAGGTCGCATCGTTCAAGTACGGCGAGAAGCCGGAATACACGTTGGGTGATGTGAACGGGGATGGAAAAGTTTCTGCATACGATGCTTCTATGATTTTGCAGCATACTGTCGGCCTTATAGATCTTGCAGGAGTTGCGGCAGCAGATGTGAATAAAGACGGAAAGATTTCTGCATATGACGCATCAATGATTTTGCAGTATACAGTTGGATTAATCACGCTTGATTGAGGAGGAAAAAATGAAGAGACTATTTGCACTGCTTCTGGTGGTGGCCATGCTGCTCTCGCTGTGTGTGCTTCCGATCAGTGCAGCTGAGCAATCGAAAATGTCGGTTGCATCTTTTACTACATTTACAGTTGACGAAAACGGCGATGTTGTGTATGGTGCTCCCAAAACAACTCCGTATGAAAAAGACGATCTTGTCGCGGTGAAAGCAACGTTCCATAACGCAGAAGCTGAGACAATCAAACTCATGAGCATTGAAATGGTCATGGAGTATGATAGTTCTGTGCTGGAGCCGTATACATGGGAGTTTGAGGGAGATACTTATGGTATAGCTGTTTTTGCAGATTCCTTCAAAATGGAAGCTGCTGCAAGCGTAATTGCAGAAGGTAAATCAAAAATCAGCGGTGCTTCCAGCAGAGGCGTGAGCGTGACGGCTGGCGCAACGATTGATGTTGCATATTATCTGTTTAAGGTTAAAAATGATATTGAGTCCGGAGACGCTGCGTTTACTCTGAAGATTGACGAACTTACAAAAAAGGGTGCAGTCGCGGGCGAGGCAGATGACATTAAGGACTCTGTTGCTATAGAAGAGAATACCATGCCGGTAAGCGGTAAGGCACCTACTATTGGCAGCACCTCCGTCGATAAGTCTGAAGTCGCATACGGCAGCGACGAAGTGCTCACTCTGGGTGCAACGTCTACCTCCAACAAGGACATCACCAGCTTCGTCACCTTCAAGGTGAAGGATGCAGAAGGCAACGACGCTGCTGGCTTCGTTGTCAACAACGGCAATGAACTGAATGTTGCTGCAGCAGATGCTGGTACCTATACTGTCACTGCTGAGCCGAATGGAAACAACTGCAGAATCGATGAGAGCGTGACTGTTCAGAACGCAACCTTCACGATCACCAAGCAGGAGATCACCGCGCCCGTTGCAACGGTCACGAGTTTTGCCAAGGGTCAGCGAATCTTTGACCTGAACGTCGAGACGACGACTCCCGGCCTTTCTGTGGGCTATACCTGCTATGAGGGCACGAATACCGATGGCAATCCGCTTGATTCCCAAGAGAAGTTTAAGGCGGGCACGCTTTACAGCATCGTGATCGGGCTGGAAGCGGACAAGAACCATGTGCTTAACGCCCAGACGCTGACCGTCACGGTCAATGGCGGTGAGCCGCAGACGGTCGCAATCGAGGAGAGCGGATTTGCCGGTGCATACAAGGCTGTTGTAACAGCTACGACTGCGGATAAGGATGCCCCGACGATCACGCCGAATCCGATCAACGCCACCTACGGCGATAAGCTGTTCACGCACACTCCGACCGGCACTGCAATCTATGACGGTCAGAATGTTTCCGGCACATTCACATGGTCGAATAAGTACAATGCAGAAACCACGGTCGGCAATGCTGGCGTGAATGAATTTGATGTAGTCTTCACGCCCACCAACACAGACCTCTACGCCACTGTTACCGGCAAGGTCACCGTGACTGTCGCGCAGAAGGAAATCGACATTACCGATAAGCTTAACACATGGAGTGCCAACGAGTTCACCTATGACGGGAAAAGCCATTCTGTCGAGCTGAAAATTGATGAGGATCTTGTTGGTATCGTCAAAGTTAAGGAGTATACTGGTGACACTGAGGCGCAGGCCGGCGGTGAATATACGGCCTCTGCATCGCTTGAACTGGTAGACCCGGCCAATTACAAATTCAACGAGGACAATGTTCTCACGCGCGATCACACTTGGAAGATCAACAAGGGTGACCTCACGCCTACGGACGCAGAAAAATCCGTGCTCTTCGGTACAAAGGAAGTCACGGTTACTCCGGCTGATTTCGGTCTGACGCAGGACGGCATTAAAATTGAGGTTACTCACGCGGGAAATAGCCTGATTACAGGTTACTTACCAAGCGATGACATGCGTTCTGTCACGTTTATGCTGAGAGATACGGATAAGACAGATGCTGCTAATAACGCGTCTGACACGGCTACATTGAAATTCTCTTCGGCGAATTATAACGAGGCGTCCGGTACGCTCACCATCAAGATCATCGACAAGAACACCGACGCGGATACGCTCAAGATCGACGTTCCTGCTACCGTCACCTACGGCGATACTGTTACCCCCAGCGTCGGCGAGTCCAAACCGGCAGGTGCAGGCAACGTCACGTTCAAGTTCTTCGACGAGGACAACCATGAGGTGCTCACCACCGCGCAGCCGTTCGACGCAGGCACCTACAAAGTCACCGCATCCTGCGAGAGCGAGAGCACGATCTACACCGCAGAAGCGACCTTCACGGTCGAACCGCGCGAGATCGAAGCCAAGGACGTTGCCTTTGATAAGGAACTGACCTACACCGGCAATGAACTGACCCAGACTGTGACCGTCACAGTTAACGGCAAGACCCTGACCGTCGGCACGGACTATACCGTTTCCGACCTGACCGGCACTGAGCCGGGCAGCTATCCCGTCACCGTCGCCGGCACGGGCAACTACACCGGCACAGTCACAAAGTCCTTCGAGATTGCCAAGGCGGACATCTCCAGCGCTGAGATCACCTATGATGCCGGCCCCTATGGCTACACTGGCAAGGAATGGAAGCCTGAAGTTGCCGTTTCCTTCAATGATGCTGCGCTAACAGCTGATACCGACTACACGGTTTCCTATGAGAACAACATCAACGCCGGTACTGCGAAGATCATCATCACCGGTATAGGCGATCACTTCACGGGCTCGACGGAAAAGACCTTCACTATCAATTCTGCGGAAATTTCCGGCTGCACGTTCGCGCCTATCGCTGACGTGACCTATAACACCAAGGCACATACTCCGGAAGTGACCGTTGCGATCAGCGGCAGAACGCTTGAGGCAGATAAGGATTACACCGTTTCTTACGCCTCCAACATCAACGCCGGTACCGCCACAGTTACCGTCACCGGCAAGGGCAACTTCACCGGCACGGCCAGCAAGACCTTCACCATCAACAAGGCCGGTCTGACCCTGAACCCCTGCACGATCTCCGAGCTCTGCACCGAGACCGACCTGAAGACCAGAACGCTCCCGTCCGACTTCTTCCTCGCAGGCGAGACCGAAACCGGCTTCTCCATCGAGCTCACCGCTGTTGCGGGCGGCGACGACATCTTCGCTGTGGCACCTGCGGTTGTCGAAGGCGAAAACAAGATCACCTTCCGGCTGAAGAACGAAGTCGGCGCGGCGACCTTCACGGTCACTGTCACCCCGGTCTCCGGCAACTACAACGGCGGCAGCTATGCGCTGACGATCTCGACCCACGACAGAACCGACGTCTCCGGCAGCATCTCCTTCCCGGATGGCTCCGCTGTCTACACCGGTACTGGCATCAAGTACGAGAATGCGACCATTTCCGGCTATTCCGGCACGCTGCGCTACGGCTACACGCCCAACGCCTCGACCGGCGCTTCGCTTGACGCCTCCGGCCTCCCGCTGACCGTCGGCACCTACACCGTCGCCGTGACCTTCAACAGCGACGCCAGCTTCGGCTACAAGACCGCGACCTTTACCATCACCAAGGCGACCCCGACCGGCACGCCCGGCTACACAAAGCTCGAAACGAACGGCAAGACCCTTGCCGACGCCAAGCTCACCGTCGGCACCATCCGCCCGGCTGGCACCATCGCGTGGGATCTGCCTCTCACGACCGTACTTGAGGACGGCAAGGCATACGCGTGGACCTTCACCCCGGCTGATACGCACAACTACACCATCCTCACCGGCACGCTCGTTCCCTATGTCGACGACGGCATGGATTACATCCCCGGCGTGATCGGCGGCAATACGGGCAGCTTCAACTTCCATGACGTGAGCCGCCTTGACTACTTCTACGACGCTGTCAAGTGGGCCGCAGAAAATGGCATCGCCTCCGGCACGGGCCGCTACACCTTCTCGCCCAACGCCGTCTGCACCCGCGCACAGACCGTCACCTTCCTCTGGCGCGCAGCCGGTTCCCCGCTGCCCAGATATCGCGTCTGCCCGTTCACGGACGTGCAGCCCAGCGATTATTACTACAACGCAGTCCTCTGGGCTGTTGAGCAGGGCATCACCACCGGCCTCAATGCCACCACCTTCGGGCCTGACGTAACGGTCACCCGCGGCCAGGTCGCAACGTTCCTCTACCGCGCCGCCTCCGCCGCCAAGCCCAACACGTTCAGCCCCTTCACGGATGTCAAGACCACGGCGTACAACTACAACGCCATCCTCTGGGCCTATGACAACCGCATCACCACCGGCACCAGCGATACGACCTTCAGCCCGGACGCCTACTGCACCCGCGCCCAGATCGTGACCTTCCTGTACAGATACTATCAGGGCCGCTGAACAAATTTAAACGGGGCTGCAGCGAGAAATCGCTGCAGCCCCGTCAGCTTTTCAAAGCCCCCCGCGTTCTGAACACTTCTGCGTATGGATCAGGAGTAAAACAGGCACGCATTTGCCGAATAGCATATGACGGCGGCCCGCAGGTTTTCCTGCGGGCCGCCGTCAACACAAATGAAAAGAGGAATCACGAAATATGCTTTATAATTGTATCCAGCCGCCGCTTCTGCGTCTCCATATGAGCCGGAAGGACATTGCCGAACCGTTCGTTTGAGCGCATTATACGCGCGCCGCAGGCAAATGTCAAGCGCTGCATGGGAAAAAGCAATATTAGAATTTCTGAAGGCTGCGTTCAGCAATATGAATAAATCAAACGGGCGAAAATTGTTGACATTAACGATATACATCACTAAAATAAATAAAAATTCTTTTTATAAAGACATATGTATATGATACGAGGACATATTGGGAGGCGTTCGCATTCCCGGAGAATATGTAGCGTGAAGCGGCACAGGCTTTACAGCGGAAGAGGGGACAGGAAAGCATGGAACAGGTACATCAGCAACGATTCACCGAACAGGAAAGCCAGCATGATGCCTGCGGGATCGGCGCCGTTGTCAATATCAGCGGACAGAGAACGCATCGGGCAGTAGATGACGCGCTGAAGATCGTCGAAAAGCTTGAACACCGCACCGGCAAGGACGCCGATGGCACTACCGGCGATGGCGTCGGCATTATGACGCAGCTTCCGTATGCCTTTTTTGAAAAAACAGCGCGGCAGGTGGGAAAACCGCTTCCGGAAGCGGGCGATTACGGCGTCGCCATGATCTTTTTTCCGCAGGATCCGCTCAAACGTATGCGCAGCCGAAAGCTGCTGGAGATGATCCTGTCGCGTGAGGGGCTGGGGCTGCTGTTCTGGCGGGATGTGCCGGTCTGTCCGGAGATTCTGAGCGAAAAAGCGCGGAGCAGTATGCCTGCAATCGCGCAGTGCTTTATCCGCCGCCCGGAAAAGACCGCGCGCGGCCTGGATTTTGACCGAAAACTGTATCTGGCCCGGCGCGAGTACGAGCATTCCGTCTCCGGCACCTACGTCGTATCGATGTCCAGCCGGACGATCGTATACAAGGGGCTGTTTCTGGTCTGGCAGCTGCGGAAATTCTATCCGGATCTGCAGGACGCGGATTTTGCCTCTGCACTTGCGCTTGTGCATTCCCGCTTCTCCACCAACACCACGCCCTCGTGGAAGCGGGCGCATCCCAACCGCATCATTCTTCACAACGGCGAGATCAACACCATCCGCGGCAACATCAACCGAATGCTTGCCCGCGAGGAGACGATGGCCTCTCCGGTTCTGGGCGAGGAGATCGCCAGAGTCTATCCTGTCGTGGAGACGGACGGCTCTGATTCGTCCATGCTGGACAACACACTGGAATTTCTCATGTACAGCGGCATCGAGCTGCCAAAGGCCGTGATGCTGTGCATCCCGGAGCCGTGGGGACGGGATAAGAATATGTCCCGGGAAAAGCGCGATATGTTCCACTATTACGCCTCCATGATGGAGCCGTGGGACGGCCCGGCAGCCATCCTCTTCTCCGACGGCGAGCAGGTCGGCGCTGTGCTTGACCGCAACGGCCTGCGCCCGGCACGCTATCTGGTCACAAACGACGGCTATCTGATTCTGGCCTCAGAGGTCGGCGCGCTGCCGATCCCGCCGGAACGGATCGTCCGCAAATCCCGCCTGCAGCCGGGGAAAATGCTTCTGGTCGATACCCGGACCGGCACCGTTCTGGAAGACCGGGAACTCAAGCACCGTTACGCAGCGGAGCATCCCTATGGCGAGTGGCTCGATCAGGAGCTGCTGCAGCTGGCGGATATTCCGATTCCAAACCGGAAGGTTCCGGAATACACGGCGCTGGAGCGCAGCCGCCTGTATAAGATCTTCGGCTATACCTATGACGAGATCCACTCAGCCATATTGCCCATGGCGAAAAACGGCACGGAACCGACCGCCTCCATGGGGGCGGATATCCCGCTGGCCGTCCTGTCAGAAAAGCATCAGCCGCTGTTCTATTACTTCAAGCAGATGTTTGCGCAGGTCACGAACCCGCCGATCGACGCGCTGCGCGAGGCCATCGTTACTGACACGACCGTCTACGCAGGTTCCGACGGCAATCTTCTTTCCGACTGCGCGGAAAACTGCCGCGTCCTGCAGATCAACAATCCCGTTCTGACCAGCCGGGATCTCATGAAGATCGAAGGGCTTCATATGCCGGGACTTCAGGCGAAGAAGGTCTCGCTGCTGTATTATAAGAATGCCTCGCTTGCGCTTGCGCTCGACCGGCTGTTTGTCGCCTGTGATAAGGCGTATTACGCCGGGGCAAATATCCTCATTCTCTCCGACCGCGGTGTGGATGAGAACCACATCGCCATCCCGTCTTTGCTGGCAGTGTCCGCCGTGCAGCAGTATCTTGTCCGCACGAAAAAGCGCACGGCGATCTCCCTGATCCTTGAGAGCGCCGAGCCGCGCGATGTGCACCATTTCGCCACGCTCTTCGGCTACGGCGCAAGCGCGGTCAATCCCTATCTCGCACAGGACTGCATCGGGGAGCTCGTCGCCGAAGGGGCGCTCAACAAGGACTACTATGCCGCGGTCGATGCCTATGATCAGGCCATTCTGGACGGCGTGATGCGGATCGCATCCAAAATGGGCATTTCCAGTATGCAGTCGTATGAAGGCGCACAGATTTTTGAGGCCGTCGGCATCTGCAGGGATGTCGTGGACCGGTATTTCACAAACACGGTCAGCCGCGTCGGCGGCATCGGCCTGCAGGAGATGAACGACGCTGTTGTCTGGCGGCATGACCGGGCGTTTGACCCGATGGATCTGACCGTCGATCTGACTGTCGATTCCTCCGGCTTCCACAAGCTCCGCTCCGGCGGCGATATGGAAGATCATATGTATAATCCGATGACCATCCTGACGCTGCAGAAGGCCGTCCGCACCGGTGATTTTGCGTGCTTCCGCAGGTACTCCGCCATGGTCGACGATGAATTGCTGCCGCATACGCTGCGCGGTCTGCTCGGGTTCCGGTTTGACGAGACAAAGGCAATTCCGCTGGGCGAGGTCGAGCCAGCCTCCAGCATTGTCAAACGCTTCAAAACCGGCGCCATGTCCTACGGCTCCATCTCCGAAGAAGCGCACCGCTGCCTTGCCATTGCGATGAACCGCCTGGGCGGAAAGTCCAACTCCGGCGAGGGCGGGGAGGAACCCGCGAGACTCGGTACGGAGGAAAACTCCGCCATCAAGCAGGTCGCTTCAGGCCGGTTCGGCGTTACAAGCGAGTATCTTGTAAGTGCAAGCGAGATCCAGATCAAGCTGGCGCAGGGCGCCAAGCCCGGCGAGGGCGGCCATCTGCCCGGCAGCAAGGTCTGGCCGTGGATCGCGCGCACGCGGCATTCCACGCCCGGTGTGGCGCTCATCTCACCGCCGCCGCACCATGATATCTACTCGATCGAGGATCTGGCACAGCTGATCTACGATCTGAAATGCGCCAACGAAAACGCTGATATTTCCGTCAAGCTCGTCTCCGAGGCGGGCGTTGGTACCATTGCCGCAGGCGTTGCCAAGGCAGGCGCGCAGACGGTGCTCATTTCCGGCTATGACGGCGGAACCGGCGCGGCCCCGCGCAGTTCCATTTACAATGCCGGCCTTCCGTGGGAGCTTGGTCTGGCCGAAGCGCACCAGAGCCTCATTGCCAACGGTCTGCGCGGCCGTGTGCGCCTCGAAACAGACGGCAAGCTTATGACCGGCCGCGATGTGGCAATTGCCTGTATGCTCGGCGCGGAGGAGTTCGGATTTGCAACCGCGCCGCTGGTGTGCCTCGGCTGCGTCATGATGCGCGTGTGCAATCTTGATACCTGCCCGATGGGCATCGCGACCCAGAGGCCGGAGCTGCGGAAAAACTTCTGCGGCAAGCCGGAGTATGTCATGCACTTTATGGAGTTTGTCGCACAGGAGCTGCGCATGATCATGGCGAAGCTCGGCGTGCGCACGGTCGACGAGCTGGTCGGTCATACGGAGTATCTGCACATCCTGCCGCATCAGATCACGCAGCGCGCCGCGATGGTAGACGTCTCCGGCATTCTGGCCCGCTGCGGCGAGGAAAACTGCCATTATGATCCGGTACAGCGGTTCGATTTCAAGCTGGATACGACGCTGGATAAGCAGGTGCTTTTGCCGCTGCTTCCGAAAAAGGGAAAACCGGCTGTCCCAAAGCGCTGCACTGTTGATATTTCCTGTTCTGATCGTGCATTCGGCACGCTCTTCGGCGCGGAGATCACGCGCCGCTGGGGCAGCACGCTGGAGGATGATACTTATCAGATCCACTGCCGCGGCGGCGCCGGGCAGTCATTCGGCGCGTTTTTGCCGAAGGGCGTAACGCTTTCGCTCGAGGGCGACAGCAACGACTACTTCGGCAAGGGCCTTTCCGGCGGCAGACTGGTCGTTTTTGCGGATCGGGCCAGCACGTTTGAGCCTGCCGACAACGTCATCATCGGCAATGTTGCGCTCTACGGCGCGACAAGCGGCAGCGCCTTTATTTCCGGTATTGCGGGCGAACGCTTCTGCGTGCGCAATTCCGGCGCGACCGCCGTTGTGGAGGGCGTCGGCGACCACGGCTGTGAATATATGACGGGCGGCACGGTCGTCGTTCTGGGGCCTACCGGTCGGAACTTTGCCGCCGGGATGTCGGGCGGCGTTGCCTATGTGCTGGACCCGGAGCATAAGTTTTATCTGCGCGTCAACAAGGAGCTTGTCTCCGTCGAGGCCGTTACACAGAAGCAGGACATTTCCCGTCTCCGGGAGCTTCTGCAGCGTCATGTGGCGCTCACAGGCTCAAAAAAAGGCCGCGCCATTCTCGAACACTTCAACGAGCGGCTTGCGGATTTCAAAAAGATCATTCCGTATGACTACAGCCATATGCTGCAGCTGATCGGCCGGTATGAGGCAGCCGGTATGACGCGGGATGAGGCAGAACTTGAAGCGTTTTTGAAGCGGGAGGAATAAAGTCATGGGAAAACCGACTGGATTTCTGGATTATACGCGCGTGAACTGTCCGAGCCGCGACGCGGCGGCGCGCACAGGCGACTATGCGCCGGTCGAGCTGCCGCTGTCTGAACGGAACCGCCGCCGGCAGTCCGGCCGCTGCATGGACTGCGGCGTGCCGTTCTGCCAGGCAGGCGCGTCGTTTGAGGGCGTGCTGCTCGGCTGCCCGCTGCATAACCTGATCCCGGAGTGGAACGATCTTCTATGGAACGGAAATTATGAGGGTGCGCTGCAGAGGCTGCTGAAGACAAGCCCCTTCCCGGAGTTTACAGGCCGGGTCTGCCCGGCATTGTGTGAAAGAGCCTGCGTCTGCGGCCAGGTGTCCGAGCCGGTCACGATCCGGGAAAACGAGCTTTCCATCATCGAGTATGGCTTTGAAAACGACCTGATGCAGCCCATGCCGTCCGCTGCGCGTTCGGATAAAAAAATCGCGGTGATCGGCTCCGGCCCGGCCGGACTTTCCGCAGCTTACTATCTCAATCGCCGCGGCCATCATGTGACGGTTTTTGAAAAAGACCCGCTTCCGGGCGGGCTTCTGACCTATGGCATCCCGGAAATGAAGCTGCCGAAGCAGATCGTTGCCCGCCGCGTTTCGCTCATGGAGCGCGAGGGCGTCAGCTTCCGGACAAGCTGCCGTGTGGGGCAGCAGATCAGCCCGGAGGAACTGGCCGCACAGTTTGACCTTGTGATCTTCTGCTGCGGCGCGCAGCAGCCGCGGCCGCTGCCGTTTGCCGAAACGGCCGGTGTTTTCTACGCGCTCAATTATCTGCGCGCCTCGGCGCAGTCGCTGCTTGAAAAAACAGAACCCGCCGTAACGGCGTCCGGCAGGCAGGTCGTGCTGGTCGGTGCGGGCGACAGCGCTTCAGACTGCATTTCCGTTGCGCTGCGGCAGGGCTGCCGGTCCATCACGCAGCTGATCCGCAAGCCGCGCACGGAGCAGACAGAAAAACGCGACCATGCGCACGAGGAGGCGGAGGCTGTCTTCAGCGCGGATATCCGGCGCTATGAGACGCAGATCGAACGGCTTGTCTGCGGCGATGACGGCTCTGTAAACGCGGTGATCCTGCAGGGGAACGGCGAAAAGCTGCCCTGCGATCTGCTGCTGCTTGCCTCCGGCTTTTCCGGGTGTGAACCGGCGTCTGTGGATGCGTATGAGGCTGTCCGGAAGACCGGCGTGCCGGCCTTGACAGCAGGCGATATGGCGTCCGGCGTGTCGCTCGTCGTGCTGGCTATTGCCAGCGGCAAACAGGCCGCTGCGCAGGCGGACGCAAGTCTTATGGGCTACACCAATATTCTTTGAACACGATAAATCCATTACCTGCTATATGCTGGGCGAACACGGAAATCAGCAGTTTGCACCCTGGTCCTGCGTGAGATTCCGCGGAATGCCGCTGGATGTGTGGGCGGAAACAGACGAACGCTTCCGCTTTGACCGCGAAGCCCTGCAAAAAGAGTCCATCGGCGGTGGATGGGTCACATTTTCCGGCAAGCAATGCACCGAATACGGCATCGCGACAACGGCGGCGCGGATGGCGTACATTGTGCTGCACGATGAAAAGGCCATTATGCCGGCCAGCGCCGAGCTTTGCGGTGAGTATGGCGAGACGGGGCTGTTCGCGGGCGTTCCGTGCGTCCTTGGGGCAAACGGCGTGGAGCAGGTGATCGAGCTTCCGCTCAGCGCGGAAGAGCAGGCGCAATTCCACAGCTGCTGCGAGGGCATCCGCCGCAATATGCAGCATCTCAAGGAACTATAAAAAAACCGTTCAGACAGGAGGTTATGACGATGAACATCAGCATGACAAAAACAACGCATCCCGGCAAGCTGCCGCCCGCCGACCGGCTCGGCTTCGGCTCCGTATTCACGGACCATATGTTTCTGATGAATTATACAGACCAGGAGGGGTGGCACAACGCGCGCATCGTACCCTTCGGGCCGATCAGCATTTCTCCGGCGGCAAGCGTTCTGCATTACGGCACGGAGGTCTTCGAGGGACTGAAGGCGTACCGCCGCCCGGATGGAGCGGTGCAGCTGTTCAGACCCTGGGAAAACGTCGCACGGCTGAACCGCTCCTGCGACCGGCTGGGCCTGCCGCGCATCGATGAGCGCGACGGCCTGCAGGCGATCCGGGAGCTGGTAAAGATGGATGCCGCGTGGGTTCCATCTGCACCCGGCACGTCGCTCTATATCCGCCCCTTCCTGTATTCGACAGACCCGACGCTTGCCCTGCATGGCGTGCATGAGGCGACATTTGCAATCATTCTGTCTCCGTCGGGAAGCTATTTCTCAGACGGCCTGAAGCCTGTGCCGATCATGGTCGAGACGGAGGACGTGCGTGCGGTGCGCGGCGGAACGGGCGAGGCCAAGTGCGGCGGCAACTACGCCGCAGCCAACCGCGCGGGCGATAAGGCGCTGGAAAAAGGATATTCGCAGGTCCTGTGGCTGGACGGCGTGGAGCGTAAATACGTGGAAGAGGGCGGCGGCATGAACGTCATGTTCAAGATCGCCGGAACCGTCGTCACGCCGATGCTGACAGGCTCGATTCTGCCGGGCATTACCAGAAAGTCCTGCATCGAGCTGCTGAAGAGCTGGGGCGTTCCGGTCGAGGAGCGGCTGCTCAGCGTGGACGAGCTGTTCGAGGCTGCCAAAAACGGCACGCTGGAGGAAGCGTGGTGCGTCGGCACCGCAGCCGTCATTTCGCCCATCGGGGAGCTGGCATGGAACGAAGAAACGTTCGAGGTCAACCAGAACCGGATCGGCGCGCTGTCACAGAGACTCTACGACGAGCTGACTGGCATCCAGTGGGGGATCCGGCCAGACCTCTTCGGCTGGACCTGCGTTGTATAACCGCAGACTGCCTTTTAAGAACATGTAGGCCTGTGCCTTCAGGTACAGGTGTCACAGCCGAAAAAGAACACCTGCTCCAGATGCGGCTGTGCGCCGCTCTTCGGATCCCGTTCCATACGGATCACATCGCGCATATATGTGCGCCAGCGTGCGCTGACAGGCGCGTCCTTCTGCACGGCAAGCGCTGTTTGCAGATCGTCACATTCGTAATATCCGAAAAGCGTATCGCCTGCCTGCCAGATCGAATAGTTCCGGATCCCGGCGCGGCGGAACATCTCCAGCATCTCCGGCCAGATCTCGTCATACCGCCTGCCGGAGCAGTTCCGGCAGGCGGTATTTTATCACGCGCCAGATACAGGAAAGCGCTGCCGGAAAGATGGGCAATTTCGCAGCGCAGGCAAGGAATACGGGAAAAAGCACCTGCGCGGACTGCTTCAGGGCGGTGCAGCTCCATGCAGAGCGGACTTTCCGGTGACTGTACCCTCCGGCAGCGAAATGCACAAATCTGCAAGGAAGAATTCTGCGCAAATAGAGATTGTGCTGCATGGATATTTTCAAAAAAGTCGCTATAATACAAATAAGAACGCTGCTCTCCATTCACCTGCCGAAAACGGAGGGGTATAATCAAACTGCGAATGAAACCTCGCAGAGATTACGAAGCAGGAGGAAAAACAATGAAAAAGAGTGTTTCAAAATGGATCGCATTGCTGCTTTCCGTCATTATGATCGTGATGTGCGCGGCGGGGTGCAGCAAGGCCCAGACGCAGCAGCCCGCGTCGGATCATACCGCCGACGCGCCCGCGCAGGCAGCCGATACGCCGGCGCAGGCAGACGAACCGGAACAGACAGACGCGCCTGAGCAGGCTGAACCGGTCACCATCACGTTCTGGCATACCTACGGCGACAGCGAGGAAGCGCAGTTTCTGAACGTCGTTATGCCGCTTTGGGAATCGCTTCATCCCGAGATCAAGGTCGAGGCTGTCCGTCAGGACAGCAGCCAGTACCACCAGATGATCGTGACCTCCTTCGGCACCGGCATGAGCCCGGACGTGGCCCGTGTGGACATCGCCAACATCGCAGCCTATGCCAAGCAGGGTGGTCTGGCTGCGCTGAGCGATTACCCGGACTTCGCAGAGCTTTCCGCATCGTATCTGGATGCACCGCTTTCGACCAATCTCTATCAGGGCAAATATTACGGCCTGCCGCTGGATACCAACTGCAAGGCGGCCGTTGTCAACACCAACGTGCTCAAGGAGCTGGGGCTTGACGAGATCCCTGCTACCATGGAGGAGTTCATCGAGGCTGCCAAGACCCGCGGCACCTATTCCCTGAACGTTTCCGGCGTCGGCGACTGGGATATGTACCCGTATTTCTGGCTGTTCGGCGGCGTGCTGACCGACGACGGCTTCACCACGGCCAGCGGTTATCTGGACAGCGACGCCAGCATCGCAGCCATGCAGAAGATCGTGGAGCTGCACGACGAGAAGGTCTTTACCATCCGCGACGTGGACGGCTCTGTGGACGCGTGGGACGGCATCAACAGCGAATACGCCATGTTCTTTGAAGGCCCGTGGTACTTCGGTTCTTACGAGGACAGCCTCTCCAAGGGCATCACCGCAGCGACCATTCCTACCTATGAAGGCCGCAGCGCGTCCGTGGTCGGCGGCGAGGATATCGCCGTGTTCGCCACCAGCGCGCACCCGGAGGCAGCCTATGAGTTTGCCAAGTTCATGACCTCCGAGGATGTGCAGCTTGCCATGCTCGAGGCCGGTCAGCTGCCGATCCTCAAGTCGCTGGTAAGCAGTGAGGCCGTGCAGAGCAACCCCGTCTGGTCTGTTTATATGCAGCAGATGGAATCGGCCAAGGCGCGCATTCCGTCCCCCAACAACTCCGCAATCCAGGAGATCTGGAGCGAAACGGTGACCAGCATCTTCGTCGATGGTGCGGATGTGGCGCAGGCGCTTCACGATGCGGCGGCTCGGATCGACGAGCAGCTCAGCTAGACCGCGTCTTACAGCAGGCCGCAGGACCCAACGGTTCTGCGGCCTTTTTGAGAAAGGAGGAGGGGTATCCCCATGGTTTCTGCCGAAAAAGCCGGCCTGCGGGCCGGGCGGCCCGGTGCAGTCCGCAAGGGCGTGCGCGGCTGGCTCACGGCACTGCCGTTTATCCTGCCGGGGCTGATCCTGGTGGCGGTGTTCGTGCTCTATCCGCTGCTGTTTACGATCCGTATCGCGCTGTCCGATTATCAGATCGTGCAGGGAAACATCACGTTTATCGGTCTTGAGAATTTCAAAAAGGTTTTGTCCGGCGGCTCCCGGTTCTGGTATGCCTATCGGAACAACTTCCTTTACGCGCTCGTGACCGTCCCGTTTATCCTGCTGGGCGGTATGCTGTTCGCGTATCTGATCAACAATCTCAAACGCGGACAGGGCATCTTCCGCGTGGGCTTTTATCTGCCGGTCATCACCTCATGGGTCATTGTCAGTCTGGTGTTCCAGTATATGTTCAATAACTCCAACCGCGGGCTGATCAACTACATTCTCGTGGATGTGCTGCATATACTGGACGACTATGTGCCGTGGCTGCTGCGGGAGTGGTCCGGCAATGCGGCTATCTGGCTTATGGGCATCTGGAAAAACGTCGGCTGGTCCATGCTGATCTATCTGGCGGCGCTTCAGAGCATTCCGAAGGAACGCTATGAGGCGGCGGAGCTGGACGGCGCGGGACTTTGGGCGAGATTCCGGTATATCACCATGCCGAGCCTGCGGCCCACGACCTTCTATGTCATGGTAAACATGATCATCGGTTCATTCAACGTTTTTATTCAGGTCATGATGCTGACCGGCGGCAATCCGAACGGAAAAACATCCACGCTGCAGTATCTGCTGTATGACAAGGCGTTCAATCAGTTCGCCTTCGGCGAGGCTTCCGCCATCGGCATGATCTCCGCCGTGACCATCGTGATCCTGACGGTGATCCTGAACCGGACGCTGAAGCTGAACAGCACAGAACAGGAGGGATAGGCTTGAAACACGTCAAAAGCAAAAAGGGATCGGAGCTTCTGGGCCAGATCCTGCTGTGGGCGCTGCTGATCGGTGCGCTGCTGGTCTTCTCTGTTCCGTTTTTCTTCATGATCAGCAATTCCTTCGAGGAATTCAGCTATGTGCTGCCATATCCGCCCAGACTGCTTCCGACCAGACTGGACTTTTCCGCGTATCAGCATATTCTGGAGCTGGAGATCTTTCCGACGGCGGTCTGGAACAGTGTCGTCAATACCTGTGTAACGGTCGTTCTTTCCGTATTCATCTCCACGCTCTCGGCCTACGGCTTCGCCCGTATCCAATTTCCGGGCCGGGACAAGCTCTTTGGAATTTATCTGTTTACGCTGATGATGCCGGGCTTTCTGAACATCATCCCGCAGTTTCTGATTTTGAAGGGCATTCAGCTTCCGGGCCTGACAAACGGCCTGATCGGGACGCGTGCCGGTCTGATCCTGGTGTATGTGGCGACCAACGTCTGCGGGCATACGTTTTTTCTGCGGAATTTCTTCCGAAGCCTGCCGGATTCTCTGTCTGAATCGGTCATTATCGACGGCGGCGGACACGGCACGATCTTTTTCAAAATCATGCTGCCCCTTTCCAAACCGGCGATCGGGACTATGACGATCTTCGCGTTTCAGGGCTTCTGGGAGGAGTATTTTACCGCCAAGGTGCTCGTCGGCGCGGATGAGAAAATGATGACGCTCCCGCTGCTGCTGCAGCGGCTCAACGGGCAGTACGCCACGCGCTGGGAGTGGGTCTTTGCCGCGTCGATCCTTGCGCTGATCCCGGTCGTCGCGCTGTTTATTCTGTTCCAGCGAAAAATGGTCGTCGGCGGCCTGACACAGGGGGCGGTAAAGGGATGAAGCTGACCTGTGAATTTGACCGCGCGCAGTATCTGACAGGGCAGGAGATACGGCTGTACTTGCCGGAGGGAGCGAACGCGCCGCGCGTATGCGTATACCGGCTGGAAGCACCCATCGACTGCTCCGTGCGCCAAACCGGACGGACGCTGATCCTGCCGCCGCTGCCGGCCGGCAGCTACGGAATCACCGTCGAAGCCGGCTCTGCACAGTGGGAGGGTGCGATCGACGTTGTGGAGGATTCCCGTCAGGTGACACGGTACGCTTTTTTGTCGGATTTTACCTCTGCGGACACTGAAACGCAGGACGTGGACTGGCTCCGGCGGCTGCATTTTAACGCCGTACAGTTTTATGACTGGATGTACCGCCACGACATGCTGCTGCCGCCGCGGGAGCGGTATCTCGATCCCATGGGCAGGGAAACCGACCTTGCCGCGATCCGCGCGAAGATCGCCGCCTGCAAGGCTGCCGGGATCCGGCCCATTGCCTACGGCGCTGTCTATGCCGCTGCAAAGGAGCTGTTTGCAGAGCATCCGGAATGGGCCATGTATACCATGGACGGGCAGGCGATGACCTTCGCCGGGTGGCTCTATTACATGAATATCGCGCCAAGCTGCGGCTGGTCGGAGCATATTCTGGCAGAATTCCGAAAGGCTGTCGCCTTTGGCTTTTCCGGGATCCATATGGACACCTACGGCTTTCCAAAGCAGGTCTGGGATGCGGAGCGGCGCCCGGTCGAGCTGACCGACGCGCTTCCGAAGCTGATCGACCGGGCAGCGGAGGCAGTTCGGAAGGAAGACTCTGCCGCAGGCGTGATCTTCAACGCCGTCAACAACTGGCCGATGGAGGCGGTAGCCGGAACGAAGCAGGACGCAGTCTACATCGAGGTCTGGCCGCCGAACGACCGCTATTACGATCTGTATACGCTGATCCGGGAGGCGCGGCTGTGCTCCGGAAAGCAGGTGGTGCTTGCGGCCTATCTGCATCCGTTCCAGCAGGCGGACACGGACGGCGCGGAACGGGCGTTCCGCCTGTCCTGGGCCGCGATCAGCGCTGCCGGCGGCACACAGCTGGTGCTGGGCGAAAATAAAGCCGCCCTGCAGGACAGCTACTATGCAAACTACGCTTCTCTCCGAGCAGTCTTTTTGCCCGTCGTGCAGCGGTACTGCGATTTTCTGGTGCGCTATGCCGCGCTTTTGTATCTGGATGCCGGCATGGACATCGGACGCACTGCGGCCGGCGGGATCAATGAGGATGTTCAATTTGAAGCAGAGGACTGCGTTTTTTCCACGGACGCGCAGGCGGATACCGTCTGGAGCATGATCCGGGAAAGCGGGAACCGCCTGAACATTCAGCTTGTCAACCTGCGCGGGAACAACGCGCGGTGGAATGAGGCAAAGGCCGCGCCGCAGGCTGCGGAGAATATCCGGATCCAGGTGCGGCTCGACCGGCCGGTCGCCGGTGCGTTTGCCGCTTCGCCGGACGGCGAGAGCCTGTGCGCGGAGCGTCTGCCGCTGACCTACCGGCAGACGCCGCAGGGGCGGATCTATACGGCAGAGCTTGCGCGGCTGGACTATTGGACCGCAGTCTGGTTCACAATGGGGGATGAAGTATGCTGATATCCTACAATGCAGATCTGCTCCCGAAGGTGCGGATGCTGGGACAGATCCGGTATAACGAGCCGTGGATCCATTTTTCCCGCTGCATCAACGAGTGGGTCCTGTATGTGATCCGGGACGGGAATCTGTATTTGCAGGAGGACGGCATTCGGTATCACCTGAGCGCGGGAGATTTCTTCCTGCTGGAGCCGGGCCTGCCGCATGAGGGCTATCAGAAGGCCGCCTGCGACTATTATTACGCGCATTTCACGCATCCCGATATGCACCGGGCTGCAGACGACCGGCAGGCGATGGCGCTGCTGGCGGAAAAACGGCGGAAAAGTCTGGTCGGCTATAATCTGGATGCCTGTGATCCCACGGCTCCGGAGACCTGCCTGCCGAAGCAGTTTCATCTGACCGGCGGAGAATTCAAATCTCAGCTGCATACGGCAGTGGAGTGCTACGACAGCCGGGAGGACGACTATAAGCGCCGGGCGTCCGCTCTGCTTCACAGCTTTCTGCTTCAGACGGCGCACGAGCATCTGCTTGCCAAAAACAGCGCACAGGGACGGAAGATCCGAAAGTCCGACGTGATCGCGGAGCAGCTTCTGCGCTATCTGAATCAGAACTATACTAAACATCTGACCAGCCGGGAGATCGAGGAGCTGTTCGAGGGAAACTTCGATTATCTGAACCGGGTGTTTTCCTCTCTGACCGGCTCGCCGGTGTTTGCCTATCTCAACATTTTGCGGATCAACAACGCAAAGCAGCTGATCTCCACGACCGATCTGCCGTTTTCGGAGATCGCGTATCTGGTCGGGATCGAGGATCGATACTATTTTTCCAAGCTGTTTCGAAAAATGACCGGCATGAGTCCGACGGAATACTACAAGGAGGTCAGAAGCTGATACGATGCAGGAGCGAAAAGAAGAAAATGCAATGTGTGCGGCATGGTGGAAGGAGCGGGTATTTTACCAGATCTATCCGCGCAGCTTTCAGGATTCCAACGGCGACGGGATCGGGGATATCCCCGGCATCATTTCCCGGCTGGATTATCTGAAATGGCTGGGCGTCGGCGCGGTCTGGCTGTGCCCAGTGTATGATTCTCCGAATGCGGACATGGGATATGATATCCGTGATTACGAAAAAATCATGTCCGAATTTGGGACAATGGAGGATTTTGATACGCTTCTGCGGGAAATGCACAAGCGGGACATCAAGCTGGTGATGGATCTTGTTGTGAATCACTCCTCCGATGAACACCCGTGGTTCGTGGAATCGCGAAAGAGCTTGGACAATCCCTACCGGGATTACTATATCTGGCGCGACGGCAAAAACGGAAAGGAGCCGAACAACTGGTCGTCCTTCTTTACGCCGTCGGCATGGAGCTACGATGAGAAAACCGGCCAATGGTACCTGCATCTGTTCAGTGAAAAGCAGCCGGATCTGAACTGGGAGAATCCAAAGCTCCGGGAGGCGGTCTATGCCATGATGAATCGCTGGTTTGACCGCGGCGTAGACGGCTTCCGGATGGATGTGATCAGCCTGACTGCAAAGGCGCCCGGTCTGCCGGACGGGCAGGGAGACGGGTATGTGTTCGCGCCGGAGCAGTTTGCATTTCAGCCGAAGCTGCACGAGTATCTGCGGGAAATGCGCCGCCGCTGCTTTGACGGGAGAGACTGTATGTGCGTGGGCGAAACGACCTTTGTAACGCCGGAGAATGCAAACTCCGTTGTCGGCGACGGCCGGGAGCTGGATCTGCTGTTCCAGTTCGATTTTATGGATCTCGACGGCCGGGACGGCAAATGGAATGTGATCCCGTTCGACCTGAGAAAATTCAAGCAGCTTCTCGTGCGCTGGCAGAAGGCAATCGACTGGAACACCCTGTTCTGGGGCAACCACGATCAGCCGCGGGCGGTGTCGCGGTTTGGCTCCGACGCTTCGGAGGCGCTGCGCGTCCGGAGTGCGAAGATGCTGGCGGCGGCCATGTATCTGCTGCGCGGAACGCCGTTTTTGTATCAGGGCGAGGAGATCGGTATGACAAATTTCCCGTTCCGGGACGAGACGCAGCTCCGCGATGTGGAGAGCCTCAATCTGCTCGCGCAGGCCCGGAAGGACGGACGGGAAGCCTGGGCGTGGAACGGCATCCGCAAAAAAGGCCGCGACAACGCGCGTACGCCCATGCAGTGGGATGCTTCCGCCAACGCGGGCTTTACAGCCGGAACGCCGTGGATCGATGTGAATCCGAACTACCGGCAGATCAACGTGCACGAAGCGCAGGCAGACCCGGATTCGATCCTGCACTTCTACCGGAGGCTGCTGGCGCTGCGGCAGGGTTCGGATGCGCTGCGCAGCGGAACATTCCGCCTGCTCCTGCCGGAGCACCCGCAGCTTCTCGCTTATGAACGCGCCTGCGGCGAAGAACGGATCCGCGTATGCTGCAATTTCAGCGGCGCGCCTGCCGTGCTCCCGTCGGAAATACAGGGAGACTGCCTCCTCTGCGACGGCGTCGAGAATGGCCGGATGGAGCCATACGGCCTGTGCTGCGTGCAGCTTCTGCACTACTGATCGTCTCTGCGCAAACCAGGATCTGCATACGAAAAAACACAAAAAGCGGCGGAGAGGATACCAAGCATATCCTCTCTGCTGCTTTTCAATAATCAAAGATTTCAGAACGCGGCCATCCACATGGAAATCGCGCAGCATGCCAATTATCCTTTCGCTCGACAGACCACCAAAGGACTCATACAATCCACAGACAAATTCGCTCACTCGAAGAACGCGGGCTGCTTATTACAGAGCCGACGCAAGTTACAACGAAGGATGGTCGCAAGCGAAATGGCAATCTAGCAACCTCCCGGCAAATAGATTCTAAAACCAGTATAAGTGACATTGATCAAATAGGGAGGGTTAGTGTTCTTGATGGCCATACCCCCCACCCGATAAAATAACAGAAAACCTACGACGGAACCGCCTCACGGCGTGGAATGCTATAATCAAAGAGTAATGGCTGTGCGGAACTTTGCTGTTGACATTTCAACATCTATGTGGTATAGTCCGAAAGTTGAGATTTCAACAAAAGCATTCGTGAGAGAGGAGCGCAGCCATGCAGGAGCGATTTGAGACGTTTACGGTTTTGATCAACCGGATCAGCCGCGACATACGGAGGATAAAAAATCAGGAGATGGCCGCCTATCATCTGCGAAGTGCCCATGTGTCCTGTCTGTACTACATATATTCTCTGGATGGCGTGACTGCGGCGGAGCTGTGCGAGCACTGCGAGGAGGACAAGGCGACCATTTCCCGTGCGTTGGAGCATCTTGAAAGTAACGGATTTATCGTCCGGAATTCTGAACGGGCCAAACGGTACAGAAGCCCTTTGCGCTTGACTGAAAAAGGTCAGGAGGCCGGCAAACGGATCGCGGAGAAAATCAGCGCCGTCCTTGATACGGTCAGCCGTACCCTTACGGAGGACGAACGAGCGGCATTTTACCGCAGCCTTTCTGCCATCAGCATAAGTCTTGAGGCCATCGCTCAAAATAGCGAAGAATAGGAGATTGACGAAATTGAAAACAAGGATTATTGTTGATTCCACTGCGGACTTAGTTCCTGAGATCAAAGCACGGGTATCTACGGTACCCCTCACCGTTCATTTCGGGCAGGAGGAATACATTGATGGCGTGACCATCGACAACAAAACATTTTATGAAAAGCTCATCGAAAGCGATGTGCTGCCCACCACCAGTCAGGCAACGCCGGACGCCTTTATAAAGGAATTTGAAAAGGCAAGGCAGGCGGGCGAATCAGCCGTTGTTATTACCCTTGCATCCAAATTTTCCGGCACATATCAAAGCGCCATGATCGCGGCGGCGGATTATGAAAACATTTATGTTGTAGATGGTACCAGCGCAGCGATGGGAACAGGGATTCTGGTGGAGCTTGCGTTCCGCCTCTTGGATGCAGGAATGACCGCAGAGGAAACTGCGCAGGCACTGGAGGAAGAGAAGAAAAAAATCGTTGTTGTGGCGCTGGTGGATACCCTCGAATACCTCAAGCGGGGCGGCCGCATTTCAAAGACAGCCGCATTCGCCGGAGGGGTACTGAATATCAAGCCCGTGCTTTCCGTTATTGACGGCGAGATTCACCTGCTGGGAAAAGCACGCGGCTCCAAAATGGGGAACAATCTGCTCGTTCAGGAGATCGACAAGGCCGGCGGCATTGATTTCAGCAGGCCGGTTCTGCTGGGCTACAGTGGAATTTCTGACGCGCTGCTGCTAAAGTATATCGAAGACAGCCGTCACATCTGGGAGGGAAACCTGAAAGAAATTCGTTACACGACTGTAGGAAGTGTGATCGGAACCCATGCGGGCCCCGGCGCTGTTGTGGTAGCGTTTTTCAAGAATCAATAAAAAGCAGATCACACCGCGCCGCGTATTGGCGATATTCCACTCAAAAAGCTGACCGGACGCGATTTGCGGCATCCACACGATGCTGCACAATGCCCTCGACCGCGCAGTCAAAGAACGGCTGATTGTCCAAAAACCGGCAGATGACTGCATTCTGCCCAAAATCTTGAAGCACGAAATGAAGATCCTGCCGCCAGAGCAAATCAAGTCCTATTTGACAGCTGCTGAGCAGTGTGGTGTCCTGCCCAAGTTCTATCTGGAACTCATCAGTGGGTTACGCAAGGGCGAGCTGGCCGCGCTCCAATGGATAGCATACAAGCGCTGCGTTTCACGATTGTTTGCGTTTTGTTTGAGAATTGTTAATTTTGAAAAACACGGATCGAAATGATGTCAACCGGCGCAATTACGCTGAAAGATAAGCCGGGCAGAGGACGGCGCAAAAGTTGCGCCGCAGGGAACAGAGAAATACGCAGGGGCGAACGGGCCGCGCGGCAATGGTCTTGGCTGCTGAAAACAGGACCATTGGATCAGGTGAAAACAAGAAGAGCGGCGGGGAGGATAAGATAACGATCCTCTCCGCCGTTCGCGCATCCATTCCGTAAAAACCATCCGGACAAACCGGAAGGATCCAAACTTTTCCACGGCGTATAGCTGCCGCTGTTCTGCAGCATTGCGGTAAAAACACACTGCGTCGGGTCATATCGCTGGAACTGATTTTCTGCGTGAAAATCAGCGCAGCAGCTGAAAGACGCGGGTCGGCCGGCCTCGACCATTGAGAACACTGCGGCCGACCTCGACGATATAGCCGTTCTGCTCCAGCTTTTCCACGATGCGCGCGGCTGTGCGGAAGCTGATGTGCAGCTCCTCGGCCAGCTCCGCGGTAAAGAACGTGCCGTTATTTTTACGCTGCACGAAGGTGCTGATCTTCAGAACCGTATTGTTCGACAGCGCGCAGTCCTGCGCGACCTTGAGCAGCTGTGGGTCAAACTGGCTCCGCTTTACATGCATCAGCTCGTTCGGCTGGATGGGGCCGACGAAGCGATCCTCCGCGTAGACCAGATACGCCCGGTTGGAGCCCTCCTCCCATGCACGCTGCGTGCCGAGCTCCGCGTTTGCCAGCGCCTGCTGGAAGTGCAGCCCTGTTCCGATCCCGACCGCCAGTCGGTAGGGCGTTCCGCCGTAGACCTGCGCCAGAAGATCAAAGTGGGAAAACCGATCCGTTGTGTCAGAAAGCACCTCGTAGCTGCAGATCACGGCGAAATCCTGCTCGCCCATGCGCAGATACGCGCCGCTCACCAGCTGCGCAAACAGAACGATCTGCTCTGCGAGCTTGGCCAGATCCAGTACGCTCTGCACCATCGTTTTCCGATTCAGATAGTAATCACCGCTGATCTCTGCGTGGATCCGGATGATCACACTGCCTTCCTTTGCCTTTTCCTTCACGTGCCAGGACAGGATCAGACGGCGCACCTCGCTGATATAATTATCCGAGCTCGGCGCCATCAGCACGCAGGGGATGCCCTCGGCTGCGAGCGTGTCCTGCACGTTGCGGATATTTGTAATGCAGACGCTGCACAGGCCACTGCGGTAGCTCTCGCGGTGCGTCTTTGCCGTTGCGTCGACAAAATGCGCCGCATTGGTATCCACGCTGATGCTGACCGGCTGCACGTGATCCATGTCCAGCTCCAGCGAACGATACGTCTTCATAACGGTGACATAGTCCAGCGTGTCTACGCTGACTCTGTAAATATCCGCGTGGTATTTGCTCTGCGCGATCAAAAGCGCGTGGACGAAGCTGGCTGCGTCAACATTGACATACCGCGCCAGCACCGCCCCATGATCCACGCGGCTCACCATCAGCTTATACGGCTCGCTTCTTGTGTAGAGGACGCCGTCCAGCTCCGGCAGACAGCGCCTCAGCGACTGTGCCGCCTCATCGACCCGCTCATCACTGGGCATCTCAATTCCGATAGTTTCGATATTCTCAAATGTTTCGGCTACGATCTCCTGGATTTCTCTGATTGACGAGCCGTGTCCGACCAGCGCAAGCCTGAAGCTCATGACGCTGCGCCTCCTCTGTGTTTTTTACTAGGGTGTATCTGAAAACTCCCAACGCACCCGGACCGCGGGCCTTTTTGCGGTGCGCCGCGTCATTTTTCCTTGAAATACGTCAGTATTCCTGCGAAAAAATGTCTTGCGCAACGCAAAAATCCCTCGCTGCCGGTCACATCATGAGTTTTCAGATACACCCTATGATAATTTAATGACGATTTATTGTCAATATACAGTCCGGAACTTCTCTACTATAATTATCATGCAAGAAAGCATCAAATAAAATTCTTTTCGAGAGGTTTTGACATGCATTACTATGAGAAAGAAGTGGTCTGCGCTCTTCTGGACATGGGCGGCTGTATCAGGCTCATGCGGGATGTCCTGATCGACTATTCCGCGGGCCGCACCATCCAGACGCTGCGGAGCGTCCTGCCGGTCAGCGAGCGAAAGCTGCTGGGGCTGATGCCTGCGGCGAATACAGCTGCCGGAATTATGGGTGTAAAGGCGATCACAGTCTTCCCGGACAACTTCCAGCGCGGACTGCCGTCCCATCAGGGGGTTGTGCTGCTGTTTGACGCGGATACCGGCATGCTGAAGGCCCTGCTGGACGGCGACGCGATCACCGGCGTCCGCACCGCCGCCGTCAGTGCCGCCGCGACTGACGCGCTGGCGCGGAAGGATGCGCATACGCTCTGCATTCTGGGTTCCGGCCTGCAGGCAAGACGCCATCTGGAGGCGATTCATCTTGTGCGTGAGATCCGCGAGGTTCGCGTCTGGGATATCGTGCCGGAAAGCGTCCGGCGCTATAAAGCAGAGATGGAAGCAAAATTCGGCATTCCTGTGGTCGACTGTACCGGCGATGTACAGGCTGCTGTCTCGGGCGCGGATATCGTCTGCACCGTGACCGCGGCGCGCGAGCCGATCCTGTTTGGCGCGCATCTGTCCGCCGGGACGCATGTCAATGCCGTCGGCGCGTGCGGCGCGGCGAACCGGGAGCTTGACACCGAGGCGATCCGCAGAGCGCGTCTGTTCTGCGACAGCCGGGAATCGTGCATGCACGAGGCGGGAGATTTCCTGATCCCGCTGCGCGGCGGCGAGGTTGCTGAGTCACATCTTCTGGGTGAGATCGGACAGGTTCTGTCCGGTGAGCTTGCCGGACGGCTCAGCCCGGAGGACATTACGGTCTATGAATCGCAGGGGCTGGCCGTTGAGGATCTGGCCGCCGGAAACTATGTATTTGAAAAGGGGCAGAAAATGGAGGCGGTTGTATGATGATTGAACCCCTGTATGATTTTTCTCTGACTGCGGAGCAGGAGGCAAGAGCCAGAACGCTGCATGAGAGCAGCATCATTCTGGACATGCTGTTCCAGGGACCTGTCGGAACGTACTCCCTGCCGGAGGGCGCGGAGGAGGAGCTGCTGGCGCTGGCACAGGAAGCCTGCCCCGGCGACGAGATCGCCCAGTGTAACTGGGCAACGGCTGAGATCCTGCGCCGGATGATCGGCGGCTCATATTCGCAGCTGTATAAGGACTGCTGGTATGACAGCGGTCTGACTGGCGGCTGCCGCCAGCTCAGCGTTACGGACCGAGATGAGGCGCTGCGCTCGGCAGTTGAGCTGCAGGCTGAGTTCGATACTTACCCGTGGCTGGTCAAATGCACGTCGGTCGAACAGATCCGCCGCTGCAAAAAAGAGGGCCTGAAGGCCGGTATCGTCACCAGCCAGGAGGCGGAGGGCTACAGCAAGGATCTGAAGCTGCTGGAGCTTCTGTACAATTATGGCCTGCGCGTGCAGCAGCTGTCCTATAACAATCAGAATCTGATCGGCGCCGGCTGCATGGAGCCGAACGGGGGAGCGGGATTGTCTAAGTTCGGTATCCGGTTTGTGGAAAAGTGCAACGAGCTTGGTATCGTGGTCGATACCGGACACTGCGGCTATCATACCACGATGGATGCCTGCAAGTACAGCAAGGCGCCTGTCATCGCATCCCATACCGGCGTGGAGAAGGTCAACTTCCACGCACGCTGCAAGAGCGATGACGAGATCCGCGCGATCGCCGATACCGGCGGTGTTGTCGGTATTTTCGCAATGCCGTGGTTCACGGGCGCGGACCCCGAAAATACGACAGTAGATGATTTTATCGATCATATCGATTATGTCGTCAGGCTGGTCGGTATCGATCATGTCGGCATCGGCACGGACTGGCCCATGCCGCAGACCAAATGGGCGGCTATTACCTTTAAGAAGTATGTCGCCCCGACGATTGGCTTCGCGCCCGGCAACGGTCCGTCTACCGAATGGATCCACGGGCTGAAGGATTACCGCTCGTTTATCAATGTGACCCGCGGCCTTGTCGCGCGTGGATATTCCGACGAGGCAATCCGCAAAATTTTAGGTGAAAACTGGCTGCGCGTCTTTGAGCAGGTCTGGAAGAAGTAACGCCATTTATCAATCAAAAGGAGGATCTTTTTTATGAAACGTTTTGTAGCAATCCTGATGGCCGCAGCCATGCTGCTCACCGTACTTGCCGGCTGCAGCGGCAGCACCAAGCCCGCTGCCACCACACCCGCAGCTGACAGCAGCACGGCAGCTGCCGAAACAGAATCCGCGGCGCCGTCCGCAAGCGCCATTACCGTTGTACTCAACGACGTCGGCAACAACATGGACCCCAGTGTTGCCAACGCCATCAACACTTCTACCATCATGAGCCATGTCTATGACAATCTGCTCAACTGCAATCTGGATTTCTCGCTCCAGCCGGGCGTGATCGCCTCCTGGGAGCAGCCGGACGAGCTGACCTATGAGCTGACTGTCGGCGACGGCTTCATGTTCCAGAACGGCGAGCCGCTGGAGGTCGAGGACGTTGTCTATTCCCTGACCCGCTTGGAAAATGTTTCTCAGGCAGCCGACCTGTACGTGCAGATCGACAGCGTCTCCGCTGAGGGCAATGTCGTGACCATCGTTTTGAAGGAGGCCAACAGCGGCTTCATCCGCGATCTGGTTGAAGTCCCCGTCCTGAACAAGTCCTACTGCGAAGAGGTCGGCGACGCATATGCCAACGCACCGATCGGCACCGGCCCGTACATTATGTCTGAGTATGTCCCGGGTGAAAAGGCTGTCCTGACCGCATGGGCGGATTACCCCGGCCAGAAAGCTTCTATCGAAACCATCACCTTCAAGGCGATCGCAGAGCCCTCCGCAGCCTATATCGCGGTTGAGGCAGGCGACGCTGATTTCACTGAGATCGACGCGACCGATTATGCCCGCGCCGAGGCCAACGACAACCTCGTTTTCTACACCGGCGACACGACCTACACTGCGTTCGTGGCCATGAACACGCAGGAGCCGCCGTTTGACAACGTCAATGTCCGTAAGGCGATGGCCTATGCCTACAATAAGGAAGGCTATCTGAATGTCAAGGGTGAGAACTACCACACGATCGACTCCATGTTCCCCATGATGTCTGAGTATTATTACGCATCCGACGATGCCATCACCTTTGATCTGGAGAAGGCCAAGGAGCTGCTTGCTGCCGAGGGCTATGACGAGAGCAACCCGCTTACGTTTGAGATTATCGGTTATTCCAACAATGACGTTGTTATGCAGGCGTATCAGGCAGATCTGAAGTCCATCGGCGTCAATGTGGAGCTCGTCACGCAGGAATTCGGCGTGTTTCTTGAGAACATGGTCGGCATGAACTTCCAGATGCTTACCGGCGGCTGGGGCGATACCACCGGCAACCCGCTGACATCTGCAGAGTGCTATTATTCCGGCAGCTTCGGCTCCCAGAACATCTCCTTCTACGATAACCCCGTCTGCGACGAACTGTATATCACCGCCAAGACCTCCAACGACACAGCGGAGATCAAGGATGCCTGCCAGCAGATCCAGCAGATCGCGTGGGAGGATGTCCCGATGTTCCCGACATTCGGCCGTACCGAGGGCTATGTCTACAATAAGAATCTGAACGGTGTTGTTATCGCGCCCAGCGGCACGCTTTCCTTCCGCACGGCGACACTTGGCTAAGTCTGAAGACCCGTTTTTCACAACACCAAGGGGGCGCAAGCCCCTTTGGTGTTGAACCATAGTCTATTCACAGAGGAGCTGCGCCATGATCAAATATATACTCAAGCGCATCGTTCAGGTGATCCCCGTCCTGCTGGGCGTGTCGATCATCGTTTTCCTGATGCTCAGCCTCAGCCCCGGCGACCCGGCGCGTCTGGCGCTCGGCATGAACGCGAAGCCGGAGCAGATCGAAGCCTTCAACCATGAAAATGGTCTGGATCAGCCTGTTCTGGTTCAGTATGTGAACTACATGAAGGGCCTGGTGACAGGCAATCTGGGCGTTTCCTATACGACCAAGCAGTCTGTCGCCAAGATGATCGCTGTCCGCCTGCCCGCCACATGTATTCTGGCCTTCGGCTCGCTGGTTCTGACGTATCTGATCGCTATTCCGCTCGGAATTTTGCTTGCGGTCAAGCAGAATACGTTCTTTGACGACGCGTTCCGCGTGGTTGCGCTGATTGTATCCTCGATCCCGGCCTTCTGGTTGGGCCTGCTGCTGATGCTGCTGTTTTCCGTCAAGCTCGGCATTCTCCCCAGCAACGGCTTTGATACGCCGCTGCACTGGATCCTGCCGCTGCTGTGTTCCTGCTTCGGCACATGGGCCGGCTCTTCCCGGTATATCCGCGCCATGGTGCTTGATACGATCCGGCAGGATTATGTCCGCACCGCCCGCGCAAAGGGGACGCCGGAGCGGCAGGTGCTGTTCCGCCATGCGTTCAAGAACGCGCTGCTGCCGCTTATTACGTCCATCGGTTTTTCAATCGGTAATTTCTTCGGCGGCTCCATCGTTATCGAGCAGGTCTTCGGCATCAACGGCATGGGCCGCATGATGCTTTCTGCACTGCGTGAAAAGGATATTCCGACGGTCATGGCCGGCGTTATCATTACCGCCATAATGATCGCGCTCGGCAATCTGGTCGCCGACCTGCTTTACGGTGTCGTCGATCCCCGTATCCGCGCCGTCTATACCTCCGGCGGCAAGAAGCTCAAAAAGAAGGAGGCCGCCGCATGAGCCTGCATCAAGACCCCACACAGACCGCCGTCCGCAGGCAGAAACGCTCGCTCTGGACGGATGCATGGCGGCGCATGCGCCGCAGCCATACGGCGGTTATCGGCATGATCCTCTTTGCGCTGATCGTGATCGTCTGTTTCAGCGCCCCGCTTTTCAGCGACTATGACGCGCAGGTCATCAACAGTGACCTTGCCATGATCCGCAAATACCCCGTCGAGGGTCATCCGCTCGGCACGGATGAGCTGGGCCGCGATCTTCTGCTCCGTATTCTCTGGGGCGGCCGCACGTCCATTACCATCGCGCTGGCCGCGACGGTCGTTTCCTCCGTGCTTGGCATTATTCTGGGTGCGATCCCCGCTTATTACGGCGGCGCGACGGACAGCATCATCATGCGCACACTGGACGTGTTCATGGCGATCCCGTCCATGCTGCTCATGATCACGCTGGTCAATATCATGAAGCCCACCACGTTCAACCTGATCATCGCCATGTCCATCAGCGGTGTGCCAAGCATCGCGCGCATTGTGCGCGGCCAGATGCTTTCGGTCATGCGCAATGAATACGTTGAGGCTGTGCGCGGCATGGGCGCGTCTGGCGTGCGCATCGTGGTCAAGCATGTGCTGCCCAACGCCATCAGTCCGCTGATCGCGCAGATCGTATCCTCTGTGGCGGGCGAGATCACCATGATTTCCACGCTTTCCTACATTGGGCTTGGCGTACAGCAGCCCGCGCCGGAATGGGGTTCCATGCTGGCGGCCGGACAGCAGTTTATCCGTGACCAGCCCTATCTGACCATTTTCCCGGGTCTTGCCATTGTGATCACCATTATCTCCCTGACGCTGATGGGAGACGGCCTGCGCGACGCACTGGATCCGCGCATGAAGCGCTGACAGGAAAGGATGGATTGAAGCTATGGAAGAAAAAAATCTGCTGGAGATCCAGGATCTTGTCATCCGGTTTCATACCGACGACGGCGTGATCGAGGCTGTCAACGGCATTTCGCTCTCGCTGAAGGCCGGTGAGACGCTGGGGCTGGTCGGCGAGACCGGCGCCGGCAAGACAACGACGGCGCTGGCCATTATGGGCCTTGTCGCCTGTCCGCCCGGACGCATTGAGCGCGGCAGCATCGTTTTTGACGGACAGGATCTGTCCAGACTCAGCAAGCACGAATACCGGAAGCTCCGCGGCAAGGAAATCTCGATGATCTTTCAGGATCCCATGACCGCGCTGAACCCCACCATGACGGTGGCCGACCAGATCGCGGAGGCTACGGCAGAGCGGAGCATATCTGCGGCAAAAATTTTGTGACCGTCTCGATTCTGCTTGACGCAGATGTGAAAGAACAGCTCGATTCGTTCTGCGACGAACACGACACAACGCCGGGACAAATTCTGACGACTGCGCTGGAGTGGATGGTTCATCACCCCGAGGAAGCAAAATCATATTTGGAAAACCTGACGAAGGAAGATACATCATGGAAAAAGAAAAACTAGATCTGGAAGCGCTGCATACCGTTACACCGGAAGAATTCCAGCAGCACTTCGATGTACTGACGGAAGAAGCCAGGACCGGCAATGTGCCGCTTCGCATTCGCGCAGAAGACGGCTCGTCGGATCTGCTGCTGTTCGCGTGGGACGATTTCTTTGCGCATTTTCATGAAATCTATCCGCCGGAAAAGCGAGTAGAAATCGAAGCAGCCTGTCAGGCATTTCATGAATCTGAATAAGAAGAACACAGCACCGGATGTGCTGTATGTTGCCTGTCCCCCTGCCTAACTTAGGCAGGGAATTTTTTATGCAGACGCAAAATATTTTCCGCAAAATATTTTCAAAACTGACTGTTCAAAACGCGGTTTTCTGTCGGATTAAACAGAAGAACTTTTTGAGGAAGCCTTTGGCGAGTCAGAAGTAAATATTTTGTGAACATTTGCGAAAAGGGGTCTAAAAAGTGCGTTCTCGCTGCCTACCACATGAGGGGACTTTTTCGGAGGGACGCGAACAGGCGGCGCAGGCGCGGAAATGTAAATGATCTGTGAATTTTCACAAAAGGGTTTCTAAAAATCACGTTCCCGTGGCCTATGCAGTGAGGGGATTTTTTTCGGTAAGACACCGCTCAAAACGCAAAAATCTGTCGGATCAAATAGAGGGTGTTATCATGCAGCATAGTGTGCCATACAGTATCGCAATTTATGAAAAGGCCATGCCATCGGATTTGAAATTTGAGCAGATGCTTGACTGCGCTGCCAGAAATGGTTTTGACCGGCTTGAAATCAGCATCGATGAAACCGAGCTGCGCCTGTCGCGCTTGGACTGGAATGATGCGCAGAAGCAGGCGCTGCACCAAGCGGCACAGCGGGCAGGTATTCCAATCCGAACAATGTGCCTGAGCGGACACCGGAAGTATCCGTTTGGTGCGCATGACGCTGCGGTTCGGGAACGATCCCTCGAAATTATGAAAAAAGCGGTTGATTTCGCGGCCCAGACCGGCATTTCCATTATCCAGCTGGCCGGATATGATGTTTACTATGAATCGGGAGACGAACAGACCCGCGGCTGGTTTGTGGAAAACCTGCAGAGGGCTGTGGAGTTTGCTGCTGCATCCGGCGTTGTACTTGCATTCGAAACGATGGAAACGCCGTTTATGGATACAGTCGCCAAGGCCATGTCGTATGTACGGAAGGTGAATTCACCGTGGCTGGGGATTTATCCGGATATCGGAAATCTGCAAAATGCTGCTGTTTTATACGGACATGATGTAACGGACGATCTGGCGTCAGGCACCGGCCATATTTTCGCCATGCACCTGAAAGAAACAAAGCCCGGCGTTTACCGTGATATGGCCTTCGGAACGGGCCGTACGCCCTACGACGCATGCTTGCGTATCGCAAAGCAACAGGGGGTGCGGATGTTTACGGGAGAATTCTGGCATCAGCCGGACGAGACAGACTATGAGACGATGATTGCTGCAGCGGCAGCGTTCCTCAGAGGCCATCTGGATCGCGTTTACCGCAGCTAGTTCCTGCTATAACAAAAGAGGGTGCTGCCTCCGGGAGGCAGCACCCTTTTCTGATTTAGCAGTCCGTCAAATCAAGCTTTGCGATATTTTGATAAAAGAGCTGATAAGACTGTTCCTTTCTTTTGGGGTCCGCATTTGGCAGGTTTTGCAGCACGACGCCGATGGGACGGAATTTCCGGTAATAAAGCTCGTCGGCAAGTACATTCTCGTCGAGCCCGACTGCGTGAATTGTCTCAATCAGCATGGCGCGCGAACGCGGATCGTCATAGAGCTTTTTGAGGCAGGTGCGCGGCGAATAATCGTAAATACTCCGACTCTTGACGCGCAGATCTGCTGAGCAGGAGATTTGATCGGAGGAATTACCAACCAGAATCCGGTACAGGCCGGACTCGCAGGCCCAGATCCCATATTCCGGGTCAAAGCTCTCGAGCATCTGCCGGGTGATCGTGAAGCGGACAAGCTTCTCCTCGCCGGGATCCAGCTCGATCTTTTCAAAGCCCTTGAGCTCCTTGACGGGCTTGTCCAGCGTAGATTCTACATCGGAAATGTACAGCTGTACGACCTCCTTGCCTGTGCAGCGGCCGATGTTGCGTACACGCACGCTTGCGTGGACGCATTCCGCTGCGTCCGCGTCCATCCGGTCGTGGTCGAGCTGAAGATCGCTGATCATGAAGTTCGTATAACTCAGACCGTAGCCGAAGGCGTAGGCGGGCTTGATCTGGCGTTTTTCATAATAGCGGTAGCCGACATAGATGCCCTCGCCATAGAAGACCTCGCCTGCGGAGCCGGGGAAATTGCCGAAGCTCGGGCAGTCGCGGTAGGCGGCGGGGAAGGTCAGCGGAAGCTTGCCGGAGGGATTGACGAGGCCATAGAGGATCTCAGCCGCAGCGCGGCCGCCCTCCATACCGGGGAAGAACACGCACAAAATCGCGTCGACATCGGATGCAAAGGCGGTAACGTCCACGGGGCCTGCCACGTTCAGAACCACGACCGCATGCTTGTGCAGCCGCTTGGCTTCTGTGATTGTCTGCTGCAGCAGCTCCAGCTGATCGTCTGGCAGGGAGAGTCCTGTGCGGTCGCTGCCCTCCTGACCGGGGGCCTGAACGGTTATGACGGCGGCGTCTGTCTGCGCAAGCGACTGCAGGCCGAAGAAGGTGTGCGCTTCGCCCGCGATTTCGGCCGCGCAGCGGTACATACTCGTCCACTGGTCTGTGTAGACCTCCGTGCTGCCGTCGCCGGTCTCATTGAAGCGGCGGCTGCCCTCGCCGACGAACGTCACACTGGTATGCGGGTCGAGCGGCAGCAGGCCGTTGTTTTTAAGCAGGACGATGCCCTCCGCGGCGCAGCGGTGCGCGGCGGCGCGGGAATAGCCGCGGTCGATGGCGGAATATCTGCGGCCGCGCATTGCCGGCGACTGGACAATTGCCTGCAGCACACGGCGGACGCTTTCGTCGAGTACCGAAAGCGGCAGTTCGCCGCTTTCAACCGCGTCCAGAATGGGCTGGATGTTTCGCGGGCCTGGCTGATCGAGATCGTTGCCGGCGGAAAGCGCCTTGACCTGATCATAGGCCGCGCCCCAGTCGGAAACGACGAAGCCGTCGAAGCCCCAGTCCTTGCGCAGCACATCTGTCAGCAGCCAGCGGTTCATGGCGCAGGATTCACCGTTGATCTTGTTGTACGCGCTCATGACGCTGCGAACCTTGCCCTCCTGTACGCAGGCGCGGAAGCCGGGGAAGTAGAGCTCGCGCAGCGCGCGCTCTCCTATGCGGACGTTGATGGAGTGACGGCAGGTTTCCTGATTGTTCGCCGCAAAGTGCTTGACGTTTGCAAGCGGGCCCTCTTCCTGAACGCCCTTGACGAATTCCGGCGCAAGCTGCGCCGTCAGGCAGGGATCCTCGCTGTAGCCTTCGAAAACACGGCCGTTGAGCGGATCCCGGTGCAGATTGACGTTCGGCGTGCCCAGCACGACGTCAACGTGGTAGGCATCCATTTCCCGGCCGACGGCACTGGCGCACTGGTGAACCGCTTCGCGGTTCCATGTCGCGCCCAGCAGCATGCCAGTGGGGAAGGCACCCGGTGCCTGCGGCTGCGGGACGATTTTCCGCATTTCTGCGCAGGCGGTATCATAAATTGTCTGTTCCTTTTCGGTCAGCTTCTGTCCCTTGTCAAGCTTGATCAGAATCCGCTTGATTGTACCGGAGCTGATGGTGCCGAACATACCGATCTCGACGCCGGACTGACTGCTCATACGCAGCCGCGTCAGAAGATCGCCGTAATACTGTACCAGGTTGACGCCGGTGCAGCCGTCCAGAAGCCGAACGGACGGGATGCCGAAGCGCTCGATTGCGCAGGTCGCAAAGGGGGAGCCGCCTGTTACCAGGCGGGCCTTTTCCTCAAGCGTCATTTCGGAAATAATTGCCTCAATGGAGCCAAAATCAGTCAGCTTTGTTGCCATAGCAGACCTTCCTTTCTCAGCGCTTGACACGGGCGCTTCCGCCGTTGGCCAACGCCTGCGCTTCCTCGCGCGTCACCAGATCCCAGTCGTTGCGGATCGTGTGGCACAGAGCGGAATATGCGGTTGCAAAATCCAGAACCTGCTGATCGTCATGCCCCTCGAGCATACCCCAGATCAGGCCGGATGCAAAGCTGTCGCCGCCGCCGACACGGTCGTTGATCTCAATGTCCTCGTATTTGCGAGAAACAAAGAAGCCGTTCTTTGTCATCATGCAGCCCTGCCAGTTGTTGAGCAGCGCTGTTTTGACCTCGCGCAGGCTCGTGCCGACAACCTTGACGTGCGGATATTTCTGCATGACCTTTTCGGCTACCTGACGGTAGCTCATCGGGTCAATGGAGGAGAAGTTTTCATCACCGTGCGCTGCTTCAATACCGAGCATCGTGCCGAAGTCTTCTTCGTTGCCGAGAATAACGTCAATATAGGGCATCAGAGACTCCGCCGCGCGGCGGGCGTCCGCCTTGCTCCAGAGCGTGCTGCGGTAGTTGAGATCATAGCTTGTGGTCGCGCCGTTCTGCTTCGCAGCCTTGAGCGCGTGCAGAACCTCCTCCGCCGTGTGCTCGCCCAGTGCCGTCACAATGCCGGTGGTGTGGAACCAGCGGGTGTCAAGCACGGATTCCCAGTCGATATCGCCCGGCTGGATCTTGCTGAGCGCGGTGTGGCCGCGGTCATAGATCTGATAGCTTGCGCGCGGGCCGATGCCGACCTCAACGAACGCCAGACCATTGCGCGTACGGCCGATCTTGTCAAACGGCTCGACAACGACGTTCGACATATCGACACCGTACATTCTTGCATGCTCGACGATATATTTGCCCGTCCAGTTGTCGACCAGTTTCGTAACATAAGCGGTCTTCTTCTGCGGCATCAGACGTTCGACGCTCAGGTTGGAGATGTTGACGCAGCAGTTGAGCTCTGCGGCTGCAATGCCCAGCTGCAGCGTGTCAGACTGCCCGAGACGGTCGTGGTTCGGCGGCGTCATGCGGATGTTCGGTTCGCCGAAGCTCATGAAATCATACTTTGCCATGCGTAATTCCCTCCGTTCTGATGCTTACAGGCAGGATCTGTACGGGATGTTCTGCGGATGTTCGAAGCAGTCCTCGAAACCGCGGCGATGGTGATAATACAGCTTGTCCTTGTCCATCGGGTAGGTGTACTTGCCGCCGACCTGCCAGAAGAACGGGTGGAACTGGTATTCGTTGCGCGGCTTTTTGAAGTCGTAGACAAGACGGATCTCTTCGCAGTCGGGCTGGAAGTTCGTCCAGACGTCCCAGTGGATGGGGATCACGACCTTGCACTTGAGGCTTTCGGCCATGCGCAGGATGTCGATGGAGGTCATCTTGTCCTGATTGCCGACCGGGTTCTCGCCGAACGAGCCGAACGCGACGTCCACGTCGTAGTCCTTGCCGTGCTTGGCGAAGTAGATGGAGAAGTGGGAATCGCCGGAGTGATAGATGTTGCCGCCGGGCGTCTTGAGCAGATAGTTGACGGCCTTGTCGTCCATGTCCGTCGGGCACTTGCCGGTCAGCTCCTCGCGGTCCGGGCCCTGCGAGTCAGTGGTGACGATGCAGGTGCGGTCAAACGAGTCGAGCGCGATAATCTCGATATCCTTGACCTTGATGTGGTCGCCGGGCTTCACGACAATGCAGCGCTCGGCAGGAACGCCCCACTTGATCCAGGTCTCAACCGACTTCTTCGGGCCGATGAAGGGAACAGGGATCGTATTGCCGTTTTCGTCTGTGGTTGTCATGCCGCTGTTGATGACATGGGCGGCCCATTCCGCGCTCATGTGATCTTGATGATAATGCGTGGCTAGAACCGCGTCGACCTGCTTGAATGCGAACGGGTCGAATACAAACGGGATGTTGCGCAGGTTCGGCTGCATCAGGCGGCCGCCTGTCATGTTGGCCATCTGATGGCCGGGCTTCATCTTGTTGTCACCGTGGGTGCGCTTGCCGTTGCCGCACCAGAGGTCGATGGTGATGTTGGCGCCGCCGGGCGTTTTCATCCAGATGCCGGTGCAGCCCAGCCACCACATGGCGACGTTGCCCTCCGGCACGACTTCGTTTTCAATGTCCTCAACCAGCCAGGTGCCCCACTCCGGGAAGGTGGCCTTGATCCAGGAATCTCTTGTCATTTCCGATACCTTGCTCATTGTTATTTCTCCTCTGTCTCTGAAACGTAGTACAATGCAATTTCGTTGGTCTCACGGTTCGCGACGACAATTACGTCGCGGCTCGCGCGGTCAGAAAATTTAAACGCGTTGGCGCTGCCGCAGTCATGGTCAATCACCTGCGCCTGATATGCGCCGTTTTCATACGAAACGAGCATCAGATCGCGTGCCCCCTTGCGGTGGCCGACAATCCATACGGGCTTGCCGCAGAGCGTGCAGGCCCAGGTCGCGTGCAGCATCTCAAGTTTTTCGGGGTGCTGCCAGACCTTTTCATATTGACCGGCGGCATTCTTTTTGCAGACATACAGCTCGTCGCCGTGGAAGGGGCTGATGCAGCCGAGTTCCGGCTCGCCGTCGCCGTCAAAGTCGCACAGAACAGCGTCGCTGACGGGCTGATCATACAGCTGACGGATTTGCCAGCCGGCCTGCTCGTTTTCAGGCGGAATGAACTGGAACACGCCCACGTCGCACGTCACAACGCCGGTCTGGACGCCATGGTCAAAATACATGCTGTAGCCGTGGTTATGGCACATGCCGTCCTTGAGCAGCGTCAGGGGCAGCTGGTGCGTCTCGTCAAAGCCGTCGAGATTGTCCGGAAGCAAAGCGGCAAAGGTTTTGCCCGGCTTTGTCCAGTCATCCTTATAATCATGGCCGCTCTTGAGGCAGCAGACAAGCAGATAGGCTTTGCCGTTTCGCTGTAGAATGCCGAACCGGTGGACAAACGGTGCTTCGACCAGCGTGCGGATCTGCCAGTCGTTTTCACCGCGGCGGGTGGCAATTACAATTCTGGCCTCTGCCGAGTCATTCGGCGAATAGAATTTATGCGTTGCCAGAAACTGATCCTCACGGCCCGGAACCTGCTGCATCGTCATGACGCCGCCGGGTTCGGTCCATACAGTCTCCAGCTTCTCGCCATTCTCACTGAACAGATAGCACGGCGCGTGCTTTTCCGCCGCCACAAGGAAGCGCGGTTCGCCGTTCTGCTGGAACGGCGCAATGGAATAGCACTTTTCCAGCTCACAAATCGACTTTTTTTTGACAAACATGCTTGTTTCCTCCTTGCCGGATCAGATCACATCGTTCTGGCCGGAGATCCGGAAGGCCAGAGGCTCATCGGTGTCACGTGCGCCGACATGAATGGTGCACACGCCGTTTTCGCAGGTGGTTTCCGTATGGACAGCCGGATCAAGCGGCTGCGGATTCGCGCGCAGACCCTTTACTGTTACGCTGAACGCTTCCTTCGGCGTTTTGGTCAGCAGCAGATAGCACGTGCCGTCCTTGCGCGTATAGTTAAGCGTGCACGCGGGAAGATCTTCCGATTTGCGCGTGCAGATGCGCGTGTCATAGATGGCCGCACCGTTGCGGCGCAGCCAATCGCCCATGACGCGCAGGCGCTTTTCCTGCCAGTCGGGGATTGTGCCGTCTGCTTTCGGGCCGACGTTGATGAGCAGATTGCCGTTATTTGCGACTGTCCCGGCCAGAAGATCGAGAAGCTCGGTGCAGCCGATGGCGTTCGACTCGTTTTCCATCTGGTTATAGCCGAAGGAAAGGCCGAGTCCGCGTGTCATTTCCCATTTCTCGGTGCGGTTCTGCTTGCCGGACTGGTATTCCTTGACCAGATAGCCATGGTAGAAGCCGCTGAAGCGGTCGTTGACGACAGCGTCCTCGTTGGAGTTGTAATAATGTGCGAGCAGGTGTTTGAGCGCATCCTCGCCGACCTCGGGCCAACCGATGTCATTCCAGAACAGGGAAGGCTGATAGGTGTCGATCAGCTCCTTGCACTGCGAATAGACAAAATCGGCATATGCGTAGGTGGGAGGGCAGTAGCTTCTGCAGTTCGCTTTGCTGAAGACGGGCTCATCATAGAACGTCCAGTTGTAATAGCCGGAGTAATACAGGCCCATCTTCATCTGCGCGTCACGCACAGCCTGGGTCAGCTCGCCCGTGATGTTGCGCATGGGGCCGCGGCTGGTCGTGGAGAAGTCCGTATACTTGCTGGGGAACAGGCAGAAGCCGTCATGATGCTTCGTGACCAGCACGACGTATTTCGCGCCGGCCTGCTTGAACAGCGAGGCCCACTGCTGCGGGTCCCAGTTTTCGGCCTTCCACATGTCCGTGAAGCGCTCGTAGGGGAAATCTTTCCCGTAGGTCTTGATGTGGTGCTCGTACGTTGGGCCCTTGCCAACGCGTACGGAGTTGGCGTACCACTCGGCATAGGGATTGTTGGTGTACCAGTCGTACTCGGTCGGAATTTCGCCGAGCTGGAAGGACGGGTTTGCGTAGGCGGGCACGGAATACGGGCCCCAGTGGATGAAAATGCCGACCTTCGCGTCGTCATACCACTGCGGGATCGGGTGCGCGCGCAGCGACTCCCAGTTTGCAAAATAAAGTTGAGACATAATTGTTCCTCCTGTCAGCCTTTGACTGCGCCAGCCATACCGCTGACAAAATATTTCTGGAAGATCAGATAGACCAGGAATACCGGCAGAATCGAGATCAGAACGCCGGCGTTGAGCAGACCGTAATCAACGGTAAACTCGCCGAAGAAGCTCAGAAGGCCGTTCGGCACGGTTTTCATGGTGTCGGTCGTGATGAGGACGCTCTGCAGCATGAACTCGTTCCAGGTGTACAGGAAGTCCATGATGACGGCAGAGGCGATCGCGGGCTTGGCCAGCGGCATGATGATGCTCCAGTACAGACGGAAGTTCGTGCAGCCGTCGATGCGCGCCGCGTCGTCAAGCTCCTTCGGAATGCTTCGGAAGAAGCCGCGGAACACGAGCGTTGCCAGCGGAATACCAAAGCCGAGATACGTCAGGATCAGACAGTAATACGTGTTCGTCAGACCGGCGCGGGAATAGACGATATTCAGCGGGATCAGCGCCGCCTGTTGCGGCAGCATCATGCCGATCAGCACGAAGATGAAAATCCCGCGCGCATGACGGACATGCAGGCGCGTAAGCGCAAAAGCCAGCAGGGAAGAGATGAACACGCTGATGGGAACCTTCAGACAGGTAACAATCAGACCGTTGCGGATATAGCGGTCAAGATGGCCCTTGCTCCACGCGTCCGAATAGTTGTGCCATTGCAGCTTCTCCGGCAGGTCAAAAAGACCCATGCCGCTGAAGAAGTCGCTGTTACTCTTGAGCGAGGTAATAAACACGGTCACGATCGGCACCAGCCAGATCAGCGCCAGGATGGTGAGCGACAGATACAGCGCTGTATTATTTTTCTTTTTCATAGCTGCCTCCCTTACTCATCCTTTGTTGTGTACAGCACGTACGGAATGATAATGACCATCATCATGACCATCATGACGACGACAATCGCACTGCCCGTGCCAAGGTTGGAATACGAGAACGTCTGCGCGTACATATAGGACGCAAGCGTCTGCGTGGAGTTGACGGGGCCGCCGTTCGTCATGACATAGACAACGTCGTAGACCTTCAGCGAGGCAATGACAAGCGTTGCAAGCACGATGACAAACGTTTCCTTGAGCTGCGGGATCGTGACGTTGAAGAACGTCGCAACCTTGCTGGCACCGTCGACGGCAGCTGCCTCATACAGTTCCTGCGGGATACCCTGTAGGCCTGCGAGAAAATACAGCATCGGCTGGCCGACACCCTGCCACAGCGCGGCGGCGAAGACGCAGTACAGCGCGATTTTCGGGTCGGAAAGCCAGCCTGCGCCGCTGGTCTGGATGCCGAGCAGATTTAAAAGCGAATCGAGGAAGCCGATGTTCGGGTTGTAGATCCATTTCCAGATGATACCGATCACGATCCAGGACAGCATATAGGGGAAATAAAAGATTGCACGGTAGACCACGCGTCCCTTGAACTTCCTGTTCAGGAGCATTGCCAGGAGCAACGCGATGGTCATGGTGAACAGCAGCGTCAGGATAATCCAGATGATGTTATTCTTCAGCGCCGTTTTGAAAACAGCGTCTGTTGTAAACAAATTTACATAATTCCGGAACAGAACAAACTTTTTTTCGCCGAGACCGTTCCATTTGAACAGACTCAGAAACGCCGTATAGAGTGCGGGCAGCACGACAACACAGCAATAGACGAGCAGTGCCGGCAGCATAAAGAATATGGCCGAACGATTTCTTTTTTTCATGGGCAAAACACCTCTCCTTGGGGGATTCTTCCCGGATAGAACAGGATAGATGCCCTGAGCATAAATCCAATGTGAAATACGTTCAGGGCACCTATCGATATGGGTTTTCATATGGGATGGAACCGGAACCGGCTCCACCCCGCTTGAAGGGAATTACTGATTGGCCAGATAACTGTCAATCGCAGCCTGGATCTGGGCGCCAGCCTCTTCGGGAGCGACAGTGCCGAGCACGACACCGTCACTGACAGCGAAGTAGGTGGACATGACTTCTGCGGGAACCTTCAGGTCGGTGACGCAGTAGGTGCCCTTCTCGTCGATGAGGTCAAGCAGGCCGTCAACCAGCTGGAAGCTCTCCGGCAGTTCAACGCCGATGGTAGCGGTCGGCTGCTCGATGGAATCATGAGCGGCAACGCTCTCAGCGCTGTAGTAATAATCCCAGAACAGCATGGCAGCTTCGAGCTTTTCATCGGAGATGTTCGCGTTGAACTGGCAGAGCTTTGCGTATGCGCTCAGACGGCCGGAGGTCGTCGGGAACGGGAACCAGCCGTAGTTGTTGATGTCGTCACCGTTGGCGATGATCTGGGAGCAGAAGGCGGGGTTCTCAATGGTCATAGCGCACTGGCCGCTGAAAACGAGCATGTTGGAGGAGTTGGAGTCTTCGGTCAGGACGCTGCTGGGGAAGTAACCCTTGTCGATCCATTCCTTGACCTTTTCCCAACTCTTGGTAACAGCTTCGTTGCCGTCCCAGCTCTCACGCATGAGCAGGAGGTTATCATGTTCTTCTTCCGTGCCGTAGCACTCGACGAGCGCTTCCTGCGTTCTCATAATGGCGTTGCCATAGGTAGCGAACGGGGTGACACCGTTGTCGACCAGCGTCTGGCAGGCAGCCTCGAGCTCTTCGAGGGTGGTGGGGATCTCAATACCGTTCTGCTCAAGCAGATCCTTGCGGTAGAAGACAACCAGTGCAATCAGGTTCTGCGGCAGACCGATGATCTTGCCGTCGTAGGTCGCCTGCTCAAGAGCGCCGGCGAGGAAACGGTCGGACCAGTTGTGCTCGTTGGCGTAGTCCGTTAGATCGAGACACAGGCCGTTCTCTGCATAGTAGTCAGCGAAAGCGCCGCCCCAGTTGTACCACATATCCGGCAGCGTGTTGGACGAAGCCGCGATCTTGGTGTTGGTCTTGATGTCGGCGGAGGAGAGGTAAGTAGCTTCGATCTTGATGTTCGGGTACTTTGCTTCGAAGTCAGCGATGATGGCTTCTTCAGCAGCCTGTCTCCAGGTCGGGGTCCAGAACGTCAGGGTGATGGGCTCTTCGGAAGCGGGCTGATCAGCCGTATCCTCGGCCGGAGCGGGCTCGTCGGTCGTTTCGGCCGGAGTCTGCGTATCGGTCTGCGCAGGGGTGTCGGTGGTCTGCGTTTCGCTCTGCTTGGCGCAGCCGGCGAAAACTGCCAGCATCATCAGCAGGGCAAGGAGCATGCAAATTACTTTTTTCATGTTTCCAATCCTTTCGTGTCATGTAGTGCGTACATTTATTGTACGTTTATATTCTATAATCCGAAACGGCCTCTTGTCAATTCCGTTTTGAGCGTTTTATAGCTAAAAAACGCGCGTTTATTTTTTGCAAATTGCACAAAACGCTCATATAATAGAATTTTCGAGCAAAAATATGTTCAAGAAATTCATTTAACAGACAGAAAATCGCTGCGCAAATAGCCGCGCAGCGGTGCGGCTGCAAAGATCAGTTCAATTATTTGAACTTTTTATTGACAAAGTTTCAAAAAGTGTTACAATTAAAGTAGCAGAAGATGGATGCTAGGAGGTTCCCATGAAGCAGAGCAAATTTGTGATCTCAACCCGCCGCGATACGATCCTGACGTATCTGCACAACCACGGGACAGCCAAGGTAGACGAGCTCAGCGTGCTGTGCGGCGTATCGCCCCTGACCATCCGGCGGGATCTGGACGCACTGGAGCAGTCCAATATGGTTATCCGCAATTTTGGCGGCGTCCAGCTGATGCCTCTTTCGGGCGGTATCACCCCCTTTGAAAAAAAGGAGATTGACCATCACGCCGAGAAGGCCGCCATTGCCAAGGCAGCAGGCGCATTTATTGGTGATGGCTCGACGGTCTTCATCAATTCCGGGACAACCGTCCTACAGGTGCTTAAATCCATCACAAGTCAGGATGTCACTGTCGTGACCAACAATGCGCTGGCCTATCAATATGAAGAACAGATGCATGGAACGATCATCTGCACGGGCGGTACATACACGAAGCTGACGCGCTCCTATGTGGGCGAACTGGCAGCCGATTTGGTAAACAAGGTCTATGCAGATATCTGTATTCTTGGCGTCAATGGCATTGATTCCGTCCGCGGTGTCACGACGGCGATCCTGCAGGAGACGATGATTAATCAGAACATGGTTAACCGCTGCCTTGGGCCTGTGATTGTCGTTGCAGACGGCAGCAAGATCGGTAAAACTTTCAGTTTTGCGAGTCTTGATCTGCATCAGGTCAATATTCTCATCACGGATGCCAGCGCGGATCCAAATGAGCTCGAAAAATTCCGGAATGTGGGAATTGATGTCCGAATTGAGTCCCTATAGAAAGCGCATTATGTTATGACAACAAGCAACTTCAAAAATCGGGAGGAAAATATGAGAATCCCATTTCAAGGCGACTCCATAACGGATTGTCTGCGCAGCAGCTATGACAGCGGCACTTTTGTGGGAAGCGGCTATTCCTGCCTGATCTAGGCGGATCTGTGCCTGAATCGCACGGATGTTGAGGTGCTGAACTGCGGCATCAGCGGAAACTGCGTGACGAATCTGCTTGCCCGCTGGAAAAAGGACTGCATCAATCTGCATCCGGACGTTATTTCGATCCTGATCGGGATCAACGATGTCTGGCACGAGCTATCTCAGCAGGAGGGCGTGGATGCGGAGCTGTTCGAGGAAACCTACCGGGAACTGCTGCGATACACAAAAAGAATGCTCCCCGAAAAGAAGCTCATTCTGCTCGGCGCGTATCTGACGCATGGAACGGCGACAGATGGTACACAACGGGATGGATTCTATAAGGAGCTTGCGCTTCGTAATTCCATCACGCACCGCCTTGCCGCCGAATTCGGAGCAGAATTTTTAGACCTCCAGAAGATCTTCAATGAAGCGTGTGAAATGCTTTCGCCGGAACACTGGACGCAGGACGGCGTACATCCCACAGCTGCGGGTCACCGGCTCATTGCAAATGCGTGGGAAAAAAAGATGCAGCCAACTTTAATGACTGCCGAAAAATAAGATGGAATTTTAGAATAAACAGAAATCTCAAACGCAAAGATGCTCGTATGTGAATTACGCAAATAAAGCACAATTATGACATGGAAACGATACCCCAAAGCCGAAGAAGTCGCATTCTACCTTCGTCTCGGACAGAATATTCATCAACTGCGTAAATCAAGAAAAAAATCGCAGGAAGAACTTGCTTGGCGGGCAGATTGCAGCCAGAAGTATATATCGAATATTGAGCTGGGGAAGGCCAGACCAAGTGCAGTCCTTTGTGCCAGAATCGCAGCAGCGCTCCATTGCTCCACAGATGCGCTTTTCGCAGATATACTTTCCAGAGAGCAAACTGAGGCTCTCATTGTTACTGCCTCTGAACGTGCTCTGATGCACGAAGTCTTAAGGGCTGTAGAAGATCGTGAAAAATAACGGCATCCACTGAGTGCCCATTGTCAAATGTAAAAACTGCGCCGCAGTAAACAAAGAATAGGGATTTCCAAGACACACAAAACCAGATGAAAAATATTCCGATCTTCCGAAAAAATCAGTAGACTTTGTGCCGGTTCTGTGGTAGTTGTTTGTGCTACCGAAGAAAAGGAGGCACAGACATGGCAAAGAAACGAGCGAATGGAGAAGGCAATATCCGCAAGCGAAAAGACGGGCGCTGGGAAGGACGGTACACTGCTGGGTACGACGAGAAAACCGGCAAACGAATCACCAAGAGTGTCCTCGGCAAGACGCAGGCAGAGGTAAAAGAGAAACTTGCAAAGGCAGTCGCGGAAGCGGAAAGCGTCGATGTACGTCGCGCAGACGAATACACCCTCGGCACATGGCTGCAAACGTGGTACGAGCTATACGCAAAGCCACACCTGCGATTCTCGACTGCCGAATACTACCGGCGCGGTATCGAACTGCACATCACGCCGCGTATCGGGGATATTCCGCTGAAAAAGCTGACAGGGCGCGATCTGCAATGGCTCTACAAAGACCTACAGGAACACGGGCGGCTCCGCGAAGCGCAGAAGAACAAGCAACCTGGTCTCAGCGACTCGACGATCCGCGGCATTCACACGATGCTGCACAACGCCCTCGACCGCGCGGTCAAAGAACGGCTGATCGTGCGTAATCCGGCAGATGACTGCATTCCGCCCAAAATCCCGAAGCACGAAATGAAGATCCTGCCGCCGGAGCAGATCAAGTCCTACCTGACCGCCGCCGAGCAGCGCGGCGTCCTGCCGATGTTCTATCTGGAGCTTATCAGCGGTCTGCGTAAGGGCGAGCTGGTGGCGCTGCAATGGGCAGATTTGGACATTGAGAACAAGACCATTTCTGTCAGCAAGCAGGCAGGGCGCAACAATGCGGGCGAACCCGACATCACGCGCCCGAAAACAGAAAACTCGATCAGAAAAATCTCCATCCCACAGGATGCCGTCGATCTGCTGGTTGCAGAACACCAAAAGTATCCCGGCAGCCCATGGATGTTCCCATCACCAAAAACCGGCGAGATGTACCACCCGGACTCGGTGGTCAACATCCACAAGAAAATTCTGAAAGACGCCGGACTGGAACACCTAAGATTTCACGACTTGCGACACACATTCGCAACGTTAGCCTTGCAAAACGGCATAGACGTGAAAACGGCATCCAGTATGCTCGGTCACTTTGACGCAGGGTTTACCCTTCGCACCTACACCCACGTCACGCGCCAGATGCAGGAAAGCGCAGCAGAAAAGATGGGCAATTTCATGGCGCAGGTCATGTAAAAAAGCAGAGAGCGGCGGAGAGGATACCAAGCATATCCTCTCCGCCGCTCTTTGGACATTTCGTCGTGTGGGTCAGGCAAATTCGCCGCCCGAAAATCCGAACAAATTAAAGAGAAAACCGGCGAAAATCTTACGATTTTCACCGGTTTGGTGGAGCTAGTGGCCGGACTTGAACCGGCGACCTGCTGATTACGAAGAGTAGAAAATCTATAAAAATAATGATTTTTAGACATTTTCAGCACTTTCTGCTCGGAAATCAATGCTCTTTACACATCTTATTTCCACTGTTTCCGTCCGCTCCTTTCGCCGTGTGGGTCAGCGTGTGGGTCAAGGGGAAAATAGCCCACTCAAAAACTGCGCCGCAGTAATCAAAGAATAGCGGGGTTAAAGCAAGTGCATTTCAAATTGTGATTCTTCCTGTGGCAGTTCATCTCCAAATGCATGATCATCCAATGTTTTCATACAAAGTGTTTCAACTGTGTCCAAAACAGTATCCCAGGTAATCCCGGCAGCATAGTCGAAATCTGATTGATATTTCATCCATTGTGTACGCATTGTGTCGCTCTGTCGGACTCTGTCAAGGATAGACGCATATGTGTGAAGCAGATCTTCGTGTCCGCGCTTTCGGCAGGTTGCAAGTAACGCGTGGAGCAGTGCATCGGGCGTTACGACGAAATCCTCTCTTTGCAGGATATACACGTCATAGAAATCACGCAGTCGTGTATTTGCTTCCCCGCGTGAAAGGATCGTTTCCAGCTTTTCAGCGAGAACTGTCTCAGGTGGATATGCCAACAAGGGGATTGTTCGGTTTTCAAACATCAGCTGGTACAAAAACGATATTTCACAAGGGGTAATGACATCGCCGGTGGAAATATCGATCTTCAAGGGAATCCTCGTTTTGTCCAGATACGCATCAAGCGAGAGCCGCACACCCTGGTACTCCGAATCTTCCATAATTTCTTCTGTTTTCTTGATTACAAAGCTGATTTTGTCGTCAATTTCCACATCGGCGATCTGCCGGACGATCTGCTCGGCGCTTTCGCAATTCAAGGGGTAGTTGCGCAGGGTGGTGTCAATGTCCATCGTCGCACGGCTGTCGATCCCGACCATTGCGGAAATCAACATACCACCCTTTAAAATAAAACAGTTTCTATACTTAGATGCAGAAAGCCGCTCCAAAAATCGCTCCATCGCATAGTTCCGGAGAAACAGCATGGATTTTGCGCTGTCTCCATGCGCTCGGTTTCCAACCAGATCTTTCAATTGCTTAGATGTCTTGATCATTCAGAACAGCACCCCCATTTTCTCACGAAGCTTTTTCTCTACACGAAGCGCTGCTGCGTAACGAATCAGCTTCGCATAATTCTTATCCCTTCGTTTTGTGTACTCCCTGACTGCATAATTAAATGCAGACACATCCATCATTTCACTGCGTCGAATCACGTCGCAGATCGTGCGTTCCAGGTCATAGGCGTGAACCAGATGACCACCAAAAGAAGGGATCTCAATTAAACCAAGTGTGTACCACTCCGGTTTCACGTAGTAGACTTTCACGCCTTTCCGAGTCAGTCCGGTGCTGTTGTAACTCGCAGGAACGGTCACTGTCAAGGGAATCGGTTCATATTCGCTGAGATCGTGCAGATAAAGCGCCGCCTCGTGCGAAAAAACAGCGCGTGGAAACTGTGCCTGCAATAAGTACAGTTCGTCCGTTAGCATATCCGCAGACACATAGATGCCGTGTGCGGCTTTTTCTAATTTCGCAGAATTGACGTATTCGTAAAACTGAGATTTTGTAATACCGCGGGCCAACGCATCTGACGTTCGCAGAATTCCGTTCCGCTCATGCAGCAAATCGTCGAGTGTCTCAAAACACATATCTGTCACCAACTTTCATGCTGATATTATAACCATAAATCAGCGTGAAAGTCAAATCGAAGTTAAGCGTCTTTCAAAAAAGGCGAACAACAAAATGCGATCCCCGCACCGTCACGCCTGTGTCGGCAGTTTGTGCCGTTTTCAGGACACAGCCGAACGCGTACCCGCCGAAAGCCTGAAAACCGGACGTTGTGCCTCTGTGAAGCAGAATTGCGAGAACGGCAAACGCAGAAGAAGGGCTAGCAACCTCCCAGCAAATAAATTCCAAAACCAGTATAACTCGAAGTGCAGCTGAATGCAAGCTGCTGACTTGATGCCGCTGTCCGTTTGGACGGTGGCTATTTTTTGCCATCGAAAAAATTTTCAAAACAGGCTGTTCAAAACACAATTTTCTGTCGGATGAAATAGAAGGACTTTTGAGGAGGCCTCTGGCGAGGCAGAACTAAATATTTTGTGAACATTTGCGAAAAGGGGTCTAAAACGTGCGTTCTCACTGCCTACCACATGAGAGGACTTTTTCAAAAGGGTACAAACAGGCAGCGTAGGCACAAAAGTGTAAACGATCTGTGAATTTTCTCGAAAAGGCTTCTAAAAATCGCGTTCCCGTGGCCTATGCAGTGAGGGGATTTTTTTGAGGGGACACCGCTCAAAACGCAAAAATCTGTCGGATTAAATAGAGGGCATTATTGCTGGACGTAAAATATCTTCTTTCCTGAATTGAAAAATTTGCAGAGAAGGGTGTCAAAAACGGCTTTTAGTGTCGGATTAAATAGGGGGTGTTTTTCAGAAGGACAAAGTACAGACAGAAAAAATGGACACGAACAAAGGAGGACAACATGAAAGAATCAAATTACAAAAGCTACGACGAACTGCCGCTGTTCCTGAACGCGGCGACAGTAGCGAAAGTGCTGGGCATTGCGCCGTCCAGCAGCTACGAACTGATGCACGAAAAAGATTTCCCCGCACTGAGAATCGGTAATCGGATCGTCGTTCCGAAAGAAGCGTTCATCCGCTGGGTAGAGCAGCACACGGGAGGGGCAGAGTGAAGCGCAGTCTCTGGCCGACACGCGATTCTGTCCGCGACTACTTCCCGCTGCCAAAGGAAATCTTCTCGCTGGGTCTGAGCGCAGCGGAAATCGCGATCTACGCCTACCTGCTGTTCTGTGAGGATCGCCAGACGTTCCAATGCTGGCCGAGCTATCGAAAAATCAGTGAAGCGGTTGGGTTGAGTCCGAACACGATTTGCAAACACATCCGGTCGCTCGAAGAACGCGACCTGCTCGTCACAGAGCCGACGCAAGTTACAACGAAGGATGGTCGCAAGCGAAATGGCAATCTGCTATTCACAATCCGACCAATTCAATTCGCGCTCCAACAGGACTATGATCGGCAGATGCGGAAACTGGACGAGGATGCCGCAAGGAGGAAATATGCCGGTTTCATTGAAAACACAGGCTGAACGCACAGCTAAAACGCCAATCCCAGCCCGTCGCGCCTGTGTCGGCAGTTTGTGCGACTTTCGCGGCACAGCCGAGCGTGTACCCGCCGGAAGCCCGAAGACCGGACGTTGCGCCAACGTGCGGGAGTGTTGCAGGAATGCCAAGCGCAGAAAAAGAACGGCTGCAGGCGGATTTCGGCAGAGGGAGAAACCGCAAGCGGCGAAGCAGGAGAAAAGGCTTGGCGCTTTTTCGCACCAGCCGAGCCACTTCTGCCCGCAGTGCGGGCAGTTTCGGGGGATGAAAATGGCGCTTTTCTGCGGCTGTCAAAAATGGAATGACACTGTTATTTCGCAAAAGCCGCGAAGCACCAGTAAAATCAAGGACAATTTTGACGCTATTACAATTTTGGGAGGTTTTGAACATGAAAACAGAAGAACGAAGCCGCCACACAGTCTGGATGGAAGATACAGTTTGGCAGCGGGTGCAGGAACACTACAAAAGCGACGGATGCAGCACGCAAAACGAATTCATTGCAAAAGCTATTCTGTTTTACTGCGGCTATTTGCAGAGCGAATATGCCGGAGATTTCCTGCCGAAAATCCTCGGAGAAACGCTGGAAGCCATCCTCAGTATGTTCGGGGATCGCATCGGCAAGCTGCTTTTGAAGCAAGCTGTTGAGCAAAACATCTGTAATCATATCATTGCGTCGGATACAGATATCGACGCAGAAACGTACCAAAAAATGCGCGGCATGAGTTATCAGGAGGTACTGCAAACGAACGGTCAGATCTCGTTCCCGGAGGTTCTGCGCCAGCAGAAAAGGCTCTGAGCTTACAGAGAAAAACAGCTTGCAGGTCTAAAAACTTGCAAGCTGCATTCAGTGTGATTTTAGCATCAAATAGTTTTTAGAAGTGTCAAGCGGCTTTCCTAATTGTAGAACTTTTCCGCGATTTTGGTTACAACGCCGTCCTGGATGGTCAGCGTATAAGGTTGGATGAGCAGTCTTTCGTTGGCCTGAACAGCCGAAACAAATTCCTGCCATGTTTCAAACGTATACAGCCGGTCTTCTCCCGCACCGTATTCCTGAGAGATGTCGTAAATCGTGACGGGCGTGCCTGGGTCTACATCGTAGGTGTAAATTTCGCCGGTGTCTTTTCGATAATATCCGTATTGATATTCCTCCGGTGGGATGTTCAGGTCTTTGAGTGTTTGCAGATCTTCCTCAAGATATGAGTTTAGAAGGACAATGTGTTCGACCGTAATAGAATTATCGCGTACCTGTTGGATAATCACGGTCTGGAGGATAGGTTCTTCCGTCTCAGCCTTTGTACTGCTCTCAGCGCCGTGACCGGTATGCTCTGTAATTTGCGTGTCCTCATGCGCTTTGGAAGCCAACGAATCTGTGCTTTCACGCGTGGCAGAACACCCGACGCCCATAAAGCTCATCAAAAAGCACAGGAACGCAAGACACACAAGTGATTCCTTTTTCAAAATACGCACCTCCTTAACGGGTTAATTATACATATAGAAGTTTGCAGGAACGCTGGTTGAATAGACAACGTTCTCCGCTGGCTGCGAATGAGCTGTATACTTAATTGTATGTGTATCTCCGTAGGTTACCAGTGCAACATGGGAGATATTTACCATCTGATTTGGGCGGGTCAATCCCTTCATTTCCAAGGCTTCCGGGCCGTTTCCGCTCAAATGGCCGTGGTCTTTTGTCCACTCCGTTCCAGCAGCTCTCTCGTCTTCCGCTTTGGCAAAACGGAGCAAGCCAATGGAAAAGGGAGGCTGCATAGTATAAAGCAGAACAAAGAGTACGTTACCTCAACAGTATTCCAGTTGCTATAGTCAGGCAACACTTAGAGCCTCCAGGCAGGCGTTCAAGTTATCCCAAGAAAAAACGTCCTCCGCAATGTGGACCCGCGTCCAGGAGGGGGTGATTTCCTCCACCTCCGATATACCGCCTATGTCCCGGGCCCAGGAATAGTAATATGTGTTATGGGGCGACATGAGGACCCGAGCCGCTGTGCCGTCCGGGTAGAGGAAGAGGGTCTGCTCCCGAACGATCCGGCTGCTGTCTTCATAGGGGGTCCCCGTGGTATCCAGATACTCCGTCAGACGGAGACATTCCTCCCCCGGCGTCCAGTCCCAGTCCGCCACGGCGAAGTCCAGCGGAGCCATCTTTCCCGTATCCGCTTCTCTGAACAGGGTGCGGAACAGGAGCAGGGCCTGCTCCCGGTCCAGGTCCGCGTGGAAGCCCTCGCCCTGTATGCAGAGCCGATAGTGCTCTGCCGGCGGAGTGGGGAAGATGTCCTCCCACTGGTCGGCCAGCTTCTCGGGGATCATACTTTCTTGACGCCGCTCCAGCTGGATTGAAACCAACAAGTCTTCATAGGGATATGGGCCCACATCACTTGGAATGCTGGCGTATTTGTAGGTGATAGCGCTCAGCCGCAGATAGTCCACCGCCCCGTAGGCCACCTCGAGAGAGTCATCCTCTCTCTGCCGGGTCAGCGTACCGTCCGGGAAGACGTGATAGACCAACTGAATGTCTCCATCCGTTATGAACAGGCGGAGGTTTCCGGAGGCGTATGCAAGCTCCTCCTCCGGGGCTTGGAACACCGCCGCCTCCAGCCGCTCCAGCAGATAAGTCCGGTCCGCCTGGTCATCGATGGGGATGCAGGTATGAGGGACCTCAGCGCCGGTGGCCCACTCGCGACTGATAGTCAGCGTGGGACCGCCTTTCTCTGCCTGCGTGCTGGAGAGGTCGTAGGTATCCGTGGCCTCCGTCCCATCGGCATAGGCGTACCATATGGTTACCCGGCGGCTTCCGTCGTCCTCCAGGGGAGCATACTCCCCACAGTCCACCTCCAGCATCTCCCCGGCAGGCGGGAAGGATGGGAGCGGCTCTTCAAATGCTCCAGGGACAGACGGGGTCGTCACATCTACAGCAGGCGAAACCTCCTCGCCTGCTGTCATCGCCGGTTGCCCACAAGCAGAAAGCGTCAGGGCCAGACAGAACAGAAGAAGCAGCGTTTTTTTCATTTTGTCACCCCGCTGACCACCATGGTGGGATTTTTATATCCGCAGCATTTACAATAATAGTAGTTTCCGGACAAGATATACTGATGAGATAATCTGTAATACTTGACATTGGTCAGATAATGAGTCGTTCCATGTTCCGCGTCAGTATAATATGGGCAGTCCGACAAAATGTGTGAATAAACGCCATAGTACCCCCACTTTGAGGCCACTACAATTTGATTCACCCCAGTTCCCGCACTTACTGAGGTTATGATAGCGGAATGCTTAGCTCTTAAAGAATCGAAATCTTCAGGGTCCGTGTAAGTAACAATGTCCCCCACTTGAGGAGAATAGACCTGGGTTGCACAGGAAGGTGTTGCGTGGGTAAAACCAGAATGGTAGTCAAAGCAAAGCTGCGGGGATTGAGAGTTGATATCCCCATGCAAATACCACGCATATGAATGGCAGTTATACCTATACGATGACAGAGATAGTAAAATTGCGCTGGTATAGCTGGACGCGTTGGCGTATGTGTCAGGGGTTGAATTCCCCGTATATAACAAAGCATCAATTGTTTTTCCCCCTGGCAATGTTAGAGTGTAAGAAACGTAATCACTGGTATTGCTATAGGTAACGGGAAAACCATGTTGAATCAAAAGATAGTTATACCAGAACACCATCAAATTTTTCAAGAATTCATCGTCTTCTTGAGAGATTAGGACAGCCAGAGAGGCCACGGTTTGTGGCTCGCCGCACAAATCTGCAAAATCCGGGTCTTGCCGACCAATAATGCGGACGGCATCTTCCATGGAGTACAGGCCAAGATCATAAATATCGCCACTGTCAACAAACGCCTTGGTCTTTTGATAATTCTCCGTCCTCATTATATCTTCCTCATGGGCATATACCTCGGCGCTGAAGGACATTGAAAGGAGCATTGTAAAACATAGGATGAGCGCACTGAGCTTTTTCATTTTCATTGTTGTCTCTCCTCAAAACTTCCGGTATTGCTGCATATTATTCTATCACAGAAGAATTCTTTTTCCAATGAAATTCACGTTAATTCAGTCGATACAATGTTTTTCTACCGATAGCAGACTTTATATACTGCTATTTAATAATGTCGTAAAAATAATGTTGTAATTACGTTTGATGATCTCACTGCACTTAAGATGGTGCATACGTAGCATCGGCCTGTAGGACTTGCTCCTTTACGGGCAAGTGCCAGTAGTAGCCTCTCGGAAAGAGCTACTACCAATCGTTCCATGCGCAATCAGAGTATATGTTGTTCCGCTGACTGCTGCATGGCTGCCAGAAACGTTTAGGTAGTTCGTCCCAGAATCGCTCCAACTATCAACCATTTCACTGCCATTCCACAGTTCAAGTGTGACATCCAGTTTTCCGACTTCGACCACAGTTACACTGCAATTTGCCGTTTTCCCGCTGAACGAAAGTTTTGGTTTGATTTGCGAAGCACGTTCGGTTGCCATGGCATTTACACATAGTCCAGAAATCATAATCATTACGAGCAATAGAACGACCATACGCTTTTTCATATTACAAAACACCTCCTTCCTTCGCCCTATCTATTAGAACGCAGAAAGGAGGTGCTTTTGGACATGATCTTCAAGAAGTTTTTTAATTTGGAGATTGTAACAACTCTATGCTTTCGGCAATGTGCAACATGACGGATTTTTCAAGAGTAGAACCGACTGAGAATATAAGGCCGTTCTGCTCATCTATCCACACCAAATTACTGACACTGGAAGCCCCATTAGCCGGTACAAACAGCGCAATAAATTGATTCACATTGACTTCTTCGCAGCCAGAATGATCTCCGATCAACGATAGAACCGTACCACTGTGATATACGTCAACTTCAATGACAATGAAGTCTGAACCGGAAACGTAATACCAACTGGACCGCAGATCATCCTTGTGGCGCTCCTGTTCATCAAAGCCGTCTGGCAGCCATGTCGGAGCATAGTCCGGCAACGTCTGCTGCGGCGTGGGATTCAGGAAACGGTAGACGATGCTGTCCTGTGAAATGCTTCTGAACCATGCGATTGTTGCGGCACGGGCCTCGGCATCAATCGTAAGCCAGCCGATTCCGGTAAGGAGCAGCGCCAGAAACACAGCGGCAACGCGCTGCAGTGTCCGATAAAAAACGGGGTGGCGTTCACGGCGGCACAGACGGCTCATTTTGCATGTAAAGGACTTGCTTGGGACGTAAGGCGGCTGTTGCTTGCTGCCCTGTGTCAGCGCCTCCGCCAGCGCAAGACTGGCTTCTTTCGCAGCGGCCCGCAGCGCATCATCCGTGATCATAGGCTTTCGCCTCCCTCCTGATAAATTTCCTTCAGCTTTGCTTTTGCCCGTTGAAGGAGCTTACTTGTGTTTGCAAGAGAAAGGTGCATGATCCCGGCGATTTCTTTTGTGCTGTATCCATGATAGAACTTCAGGAGAATGCACTGACGATAAGCAGCCGGCAGTGCCAGAATTGCCTTTGCCAGCGCGTTGTCTCCACTGTATTCCACAGAAACGCCGTTGATTGATTCATCCAGCGGCACGGATGGGTGCCGCCGCTCTGCCCGGAGCATATCGATTGCTTTTCTCTCAACTATTGTAACGATGTAGGCGCGCGTTTTTGGACAGTCCAGATCAGAAATTCTTGAAATATTTTCTGCGATGCTCAAAAAGGCGAGATGAACCGCATCTTCGGCGTCCTGTGGGCGTTTTAGAATCTGAAAAGCAGTATAGAACATCAACTGCTTGTACTGCTCATAAAGCTGCTCAAATTTTGAGCGATCTTCTGCGGTGTCGATTGTCTGCAAATAGATCATCATGATTTGTGACTCCTCCCATGATGCATGAAATTATAACATAGTTCTTCCAAATTGTGTAGAGCCGGAGTCATGAAGTGAATTGTTTACGGTACAATGTCAAAATATATGCAAAATCTGCGCCGCAGTAAACAAAGAATAGGGCTTTCCGGAGCGCGCGAAAGCGGCTGAGAAATATTCCGATCTTTCGAAAAAATCAGTAGACTTTGGGCCGGTTCTGTGGTAGTTGTTTGTGCTACCAAAACGAAGGAGGCACAGACATGGCAAAGAAACGGGCAAACGGGGAAGGCAACATCCGCAAGCGCAAGGATGGACGCTGGGAAGGGCGATACACCGCCGGATACGATGAAAAGACAGGGAAACGGCTAATCAAGAATGTCCTCGGCAAGACGCAAGCAGAGGTAAAAGAAAAACTGGCAAAGGCGGTCGCGGAAGCGGAAACTGTCGATGTGTGTCGGGCAGACGAGTACACGCTCGGCACATGGCTGCAAACGTGGTACGAGCTATACGCCAAGCCGCACCTGCGGTTCTCAACGGCCGAATACTACCGGCGTGGCATCGAATTGCATATCACGCCGCGCATCGGGGATATTCCGCTGAAAAAGCTGACCGGGCGCGATCTGCAAGGGTTGTACAAGGACTTGCGGGAACACGGACGGCTCCGCGAAGCGCAGAAGGGAAAGCAGCCGGGGCTCAGCGATTCGACGATTCGCGGCATCCACACGATGCTGCACAACGCGCTCGACCGGGCAGTCAAGGAACGCCTGATTGTGCGCAATCCAGCAGACGACTGCATCCCACCGAAAATTTCAAAGCACGAAATGAAGATCCTGCCGCCAGAGCAGATCAAGTCCTATTTGACAGCCGCCGACCAGCGCGGCGTCCTGCCCATGTTCTATCTGGAACTCATCAGTGGTCTGCGAAAAGGCGAACTGGTCGCGCTCCAATGGTCGGACTTGGACATCGAAAACAAAACGATTTCCGTCAGCAAGCAGGCGGGGCGCGACAGCGCAGGCGAACCGGACATCACGCGCCCGAAAACGGAAAACTCGATCAGAAAAATCTCAATTCCACAGGAGGCCGTCGATCTGCTGGTCGCAGAACACCAGAAACACCCAAGCAATCCATGGATGTTCCCATCCCCGAAAACCGGGGAAATGTACCACCCGGATTCGGTAGTCAACATCCACAAGAAAATTCTGAAGGACGCAGGGCTGGAACACCTGAGATTTCATGACTTACGACACACATTCGCGACCTTGGCACTACAAAACGGCGTGGACGTAAAAACGGTGTCCAGCATGCTCGGTCACTTTGATGCAGGCTTCACACTGCGCACCTACACCCACGTCACACGGCAGATGCAGGAAAGTGCAGCCGAAAAGATGGGTAATTTCATGGCGCAGGTCATGTAAATAAGCAGAGAGCGGCGGCGAGGATACCAAGCATATCCTCGCCGCCGCTCTTTGGACATTTCGCCGTGTGGGTCACGGTGTGGGTCAGGCGGTTTTAGCGCCCGAAAAACCGAACAAATGAAAGACAAAACCGGTGAAAATCTTACGATTTTCACCGGTTTCTGGAGCTAGTGGCCGGACTTGAACCGGCGACCTGCTGATTACGAATAGTAGAAAAGCTATAAAAGCAACGATTTTTAGACGTTTTCAGCACTTTCTGCTCGGAAATCAATGCTCTTTACACATCTTGTTTCCGCTGTTTCCATCCGCTCGTTTCGCCGTGTGGGTCAGCGTGTGGGTCAAGGGGAAAATAGCCCACTCAAAAACTGCGCCGCAATAATCAAAGATTACGGGAAAAACACCTGTGCAGAGGTCTCGCAGTGTACTGACTATTCCGTTGCCCGACGAATCACCAAATCGAGATATTTCTCCAACGAAATCTCGCCAGCAAGCATCTGGCGACACCACTCCATGGTTTGTGCATCCGGGTGCTGCCCCTCAACTTCTAGCGACCAAGTAGATTGGCGCATGATCCATTCAATCTCGTCAGGACTCATAGCAACCTCCCGGCAAACAAATTCCAAAACCAGTATAACTCGAAGTGCAGCTGAATGCAAGCTGCTGACTTGATGCCGCTGTCCGTTTGGACGGTGGCTATTTTTTGCCATCGAAAAAATTTTCAAAACAGGCTGTTCAAAACGCGGTCTTCTGTCGGATTAAATAGAAGGACTTTTGAGGAAGCCTCTGGCGAGGCAGAAGTAAATATTTTGTGAACATTTGCGAAAAGGGGTATAAAAAGTGTATTCTCGCTGCCTACCACATGAGGGGACTTTTTTGGAGGGACGCGAACAGGCCGCGCAGGTGCAGAACTGTAAACGATTTGTGAATTTTCTCGAAAAGGCTTCTAAAAATCGCGTTCCCGTGGCCTATGCAGTGAGGGGATTTTTTTGAGGGACACCGCCCAAAACGCAAAATTCTGTCGGATCAAATAGAGGGCGTTATTGCTGGACGTAAAATATCTTCCCCTCTGAATAAAAAAATCTGCGAAGGAGGGTAACAAAAACGGCTTTTAGTGTCGGATTAAATAGGGGGATGTTTTGAATGGCGAAATAATTTCTGAGTTTTTTGAAAGCAGGCTGTCAAAACTGCGATTTTTATCCCTATCAGTAATGAGAGGCTTTTTTCGACAACCAAATTTTTTTCGTACAAACGCCGCAAAAGTTGTGCAACTAAAAGTGAGGGCAAATTTTTTTGAAAAAAGTTTGGTACAAAAGCCCTCTGAATACGGATAAAGGGTAGGAGGTGTTTTTCGGAAAGACAAAGTACGGGCAGAAAAACAGATACGAACAAAGGAGGAAGACATGAAAGAATCAAATTACAAAAGCTACGACGAACTGCCGCTGTTTCTGAACGCGGCGACGGTGGCAAAGGTGCTTGGCATCGCGCCGTCCAGCAGCTACGAGCTGATGCACGAGAAGGATTTCCCCGCGCTGCGAATCGGGAATCGGATCGTCGTTCCGAAAGAAGCGTTCATCCGCTGGGTAGAGCAGCACACGGGAGGGGCAGAGTGAAGCGCAGTCTCTGGCCGACACGCGATCCGGTCAAGGACTACTTCCCACTACCGAAGGAGATTTTCTCGCTGGGTCTGAGCGCGGCAGAAATCGCAATCTACGCCTTCCTTCTGTTCTGCGAAGATCGGCAGACCTTCCAATGCTGGCCAAGCTACCGAAAAATCGGTGAAGCGGTTGGGCTGAGTCCGAACACGATCCGCAAACACATCCGGTTGCTCGAAGAACGCAGTCTGCTCATCACAGAGCCGACGTTGGTCACAACGAAAGATGGAAAAACGCGCAATGGCAACCTGCTATTCACAATCCAACCGATTCAGGCGGCACTCCAGCAGGACTATGACCGGCAGATGCAGCAGCTGGACGAGGACGCAGCAAGGAGAAAATATGCCAATTTTATTGAAAACACAGGTTGATCGCACAGCCAAAACGCCAGTCACAGCCCGTCGCGCCCGTGTCGGCGGTTTGTGCCGCTTTCGCCGCCCAGCCGAGCGCGTACCCACCAGAGGACTCAAAACCAGACGTTGCGCCGACGTGCGGGAGCGGTGCAGGAACGGCAAGAGCAGAAAAAGGATGCCTGCGAGCGGATTTCGGCAGAGGGAGAAGCCGCAAGCGGCGAAGCAGGAGAAAGGCCTGACGCTTTTCTGCGTCCGGCCGTCCACTTCTGCCCGCAGTGCGGGCAGTTTCGGGGGATGAAAATGGCGCTTTTCTGCGGCTGTCAAAAATGGAATGGCGCTGTTATTTCCTAAAATCCGCAAAAAGCCAGTAAAATCAAGGACAATTTTGACGCTATTACGATTTCGGGAGGTTTTGAACATGAAAACAGAAGAACGAAGCCGCCACACAGTTTGGATGGAGGATACAGTTTGGCAGCGGGTGCAGGAACACTACAAAAGCGACGGATGCAGCACACAGAACGAGTTTATTGCAAAGGCAATTTTGTTCTATTGCGGCTATTTGCAAAGTGAATATGCCGGAGACTTCCTGCCGAAGATCCTCGGAGAAACGCTCGAAGCCATCCTCAGTATGTTCGGAGATCGAATCGGCAAACTGCTTCTGAAGCAGGCTGTTGAGCAAAACGTCTGCAATCATATTCTTGCATCAGACACAGATATTGATGCGGCAACATACCAGAAAATGCGCGGTATGAGCTATCAGGAGGTGCTGCGGACAAACGGACAAATCTCGTTCCCGGAGGTGCTCCGTCAGCAGAAACGACTCTGAGTTTACAGAGAAAAACAGCTTGCAGGTCTAAAAACTTGCAAGCTGCCTTCTAAAAAATCTACGCTTTACTGCACCCGGTACCCAGCTAGAACCAGGCTGACGATCATCTGCCAGAAATCGTGCTCCTCCGCGCTGTAGTACCGACTGTCCGAAATCTCGTGAAAAGACACGATGCGGTTTATTTCATCCAGCCAGGCTTCATTTTGCATACACTTCGATAATCTCTCTCAAAGATTCTATTTCCGCATCGCTCAGGTGCTTGCAGTAATATGTATAGTCACCCTCGCTTTCGCGCACGACCACATCCACGTAGTCAAGGGAATCGTCCAGAAGATAACTGCGATTTTCAATATCAAACTGGTACGCACATACGGACTCGGAATCATTTGCGGTTGGCGTCATAGAATCAATCGAGAATAGCGTCTCTACGACCGCTGCATCTTCGGCAGACAGCGTGCACGTTTTTTCACCGGACGGAGATGCACTCAGATTGTAAATGGTCAAGGTCATCGCCGCGTTTCCTTTAGATTCCGTGCGGTTTAGGAAAAACGACTCCTTCTGCTCCATAAGATACAGACCCGCACGGGACTGGATCCGTTCGGCCGTTGTCTTTTCGTCGATTGCTCCATCAATGTACGCTGCCATTTCTTCCTGAATGATTTTCTCGATGGGCTCGGTCGGATAGTCCGGTTTCTGTGCATGATCAACTAGTGCATAAAACGTATCAATGTCTTCCTGAGTGATCTTTTCCTGCGCCAGAAGCTGTGCAAACTGCTCCTGTAGCACCGTATCACTGACCGGAAGATAATTCATGCTTTGCTGATAGGCCTCCGATAGTAAATAGCTCAAAAATGCCCATGCGCCAGCCTTCTGTTCGCTTTTGGTGTTGATGGAAAGCAGACTGTTAAAATCGAGCTGGCATCCGCTATCATAGTCACTGGGGTACGCATAATACACATATTGCTTCAGCTCAGGGTACACATAGCGTCCCGGCTGATAGACGATGCTGTCTGCGGATAAAATGACATAGTAGTATAAAAGGCCGTCACAGGTGGCAGCAACGTCAAGATTTTTCGGCAGCGCGTCCAAGGCTTCCTGCTGCCGCTGCAGAAGTGCAAGCTGTGCGTAGAACGAATCACACTCGAAATTGCACGTTCCCTGCGCTGTGTCCACATAGTCGATTGCGCACCGCTTCGCCATCTGCGAGGAATAATCTGAGTTGAGGGCAAATGGATACAATGTATCATCGCCCTGCTCACATGCCCGCAGAACCGTCTCCGGTCGGCAATCTGGAAGCTGCTCGGGGTCGGCAGCGTATGTCAAAATGGTATAGTCGACCGGCAGGCGGTAGACACCACCATTTTTCTGCGCCTGACGCAAAACGCTTGGTCGGATTCTCTCCAGCGGCTTTGTGCTGTCTGCTTCCATCCACCTGGTCAGGTCTTCAAAGAACACAGCGTCATCCAACTGCGCCCACTGTGTATCATAGAGCAGGTACATATCATAGCCCTTGCCCGCGCCAAGTTCCGTCAGGGCCAACTCAGTTTGCTCGTCCGATTCCGCCGCAGTGATATCTATACGGTACTGCGGGTACAGTTTCTGGAAGTTGGCAGCCGCAATCTCGATGTCATACGAACCGGTGCCTGCAAAGAGCGTGATAACCGTCGGGTCTTCAAGTGTTTCTCCTTCTGGCAGTTTTTCATAGAAGCACGCGGCCTCGACATCGCTGTTCCATGCAAAAAATCCGGACTCCGTTTCCAAGACAGTACGGTAATTGTTGACAGACGTGTTTGCGTTGTCCGCCCAGTGCAGAATCGCCGTCAGCGTCCCGGCATCAAAATCCGGGCGCAGCAGATACTCGCCGCTGATTAAGAGCAACGTCCCGTCTGCCGCCTTTCCCATACCCTGAATGTCCAGTCCGTCGCAGGAAAGCTCCCCTTCCGTTTCCAGCGTCTGCGCGTTCAGGCGAACGATCTTCTCCGTCTGATAAATTACATCGCCCTCCACGCGCACGAAGACCGCGCCGTCTACGCAGACGAGCTGCAAGAGTCGCCCACCTATATCGCCGCTTTTTGCAAGCTCCGTGCCGTCAGCGCCAACCAGAACGACCGCGTCACCGAACAGGATAAAATAGTCCGTTCCATCGCTATCCAGCTCATACGGCGCATCTGCGCCGCACTCTGCCAGCGGGATACTACCGGTCAAATGCTCGGTTTCGTCGTAAAGATAAATCGCATAACCGCCATCGCTGGATGCCCGCACGGATTGTTCATCATCCGTCCCGGCAAAGAACAACGGATTGGCTCCTGCCAGCAGAGCAAGCGCATCGCCGGTTTCGCACACGCTGTAAATATATTCTACGTCCGGCAGCTCCAAGGCTTCGCTGTTTCCGTTCGCGTCCGTAACGCCCAGCTTCGCCGGTGCATTGGAAAAGGAATAGACCTTGCCATTCCAGACGCATTGCCCTTCCGGATACGAAATGCCGATTGGATTTAAGTAGGGCGTTTGTCGGTAGCACTGTCCCTCCGGGAGTCCGGAAACATCAACCTGCGAAGCAACGCTTTCCACTTGGGGCTGAGTCGGTTGCTGCGCGTCCGATTCTGCGCTGCGTGCGTTGCAGGCGGTCAGGAAAAGAAGCAAGAGCAGCGAAACGAAAATGGTTACTTTTTTCATTGGATTCACCTCTACACTATATTTGGTGCCATGGAAAAGCCATGCCGCTTGTTGTTCTTGTATGTCGGGTTGGGCAGGAACCTGACGTATCGTCACTTCCATGTGAAATCAAAGCCTTCGCCTTGCTTCCTAATATCTCCAACATGATCTACTTCCAAATCTGTGAACCTCTTTACATCGACAGATTTTTCAGACGAGTCAGGCTTTTTCAGAATCAGCAGAAGCGCCAGTATCAGCAGCACACCGCAAAGCGCAGCAGCCGCGTATTTCAGCCATGCTCGTGGACAACGTTTTTCTGGAATGAGTGGTTTGATTGGTTCCACTTCTAGCAGGTCGGGAGTTGCCTCCACAGTGGGCTCTTCCGAATTTCCTGCATTCAAAAGCTGGTCGATGGACACACCGTAAAGCGCCCCCAGTGCAAGCAGCTTTTCCGTGGACGGCTTCGACTGTCCGCTTTCCCAACGCGAAACCGCCTGCCGGGAAACGCTCAGCCTTGCGGCGATATCGGCTTGCGTCAGCCCTGCCGCCTTTCGCGCCTGTGTCAGTTTTTCACAAAGTGTCATATCTTTCTCTCCTGATTTTATGGGATACCGCGATTTTTGTAAACCAAAAATCGGTTGCTTTTGCGCAAATATTGGTTGCTTTTCGGATTTTTTGCAAACCCAGTCGAAAAGCAATTTACATAATACCATTATAAAGCAGACTGCAAAGAAGTCAAGGAGGGAGATAGAAGCTAACCGGCGCAAAAACTGCGCCGCAGTAAACAAAGAATAGGGATTTTTGACGCGCGCGAAAGCGGCAAAAAAATATTCCGATCTTCCGAAAAAATCAGTAGACTTTGTGCCGGTTCTGTGGTAGTTGTTTGTGCTACCAAAACGAAGGAGGCACAGATATGGCAAAGAAACGGGCAAACGGGGAAGGAAACATCCGCAAGCGCAAGGATGGGCGCTGGGAGGGGCGCTACACCGCAGGGTACGACGAAAAGACTGGAAAGCGACTGATTAAGAATGTCCTCGGCAAAACGCAGGCAGAGGTAAAAGAGAAGCTGGCAAAGGCGGTCGCGGAAGCGGAAACCGTCGATGTACGACGGGCAGACGAGTACACGCTTGGCACGTGGCTGCAAACGTGGTATGAGCTATACGCAAAGCCACACCTGCGATTCTCGACTGCGGAATATTACCGGCGCGGCATCGAATTGCATATCACGCCGCGTATTGGCGATATTCCGCTCAAAAAGCTGACCGGACGCGATTTGCAAGGGTTGTACAAGGACTTGCGGGAACACGGACGGCTCCGCGAAGCGCAGAAGGGAAAGCAGCCGGGACTGAGCGATTCGACGATTCGCGGCATTCACACGATGTTGCACAACGCACTCGACCGGGCGGTCAAAGAACGCCTGATCGTCCGAAATTCAGCAGACGACTGTGTCCCGCCGAAAATCCCAAAGCACGAAATGAAGATCCTGCCGCCGGAACAGATCAAATCCTATCTGACAGCAGCAAATCAGCGCGGCGTCCTGCCCATGTTCTATCTGGAGCTCATCAGCGGGTTACGCAAGGGCGAGTTGGTCGCACTGCAATGGTCAGATTTGGACATCGAAAACAAGACCATTTCCGTCAGCAAACAGGCAGGGCGAAACAATGCAGGCGAACCCGACATCACCCGTCCGAAAACGGAAAACTCCATCCGCAAAATCTCAATTCCGCAGGATGCTGTTGATCTGCTGGCCGCAGAACATCAGAAGCACCCCAGCAACCCGTGGATGTTCCCATCCCCGAAAACCGGTGAAATGTACCACCCGGATTCGGTAGTCAACATCCACAAGAAAATCCTGAAGGACGCAGGGCTGGAACACCTGAGATTTCATGACTTACGACACACATTCGCGACCTTGGCACTACAAAACGGCGTGGACGTGAAAACCGTATCGAGTATGCTCGGTCATTTCGACGCGGGATTCACATTGCGAACCTACACCCACGTCACGCGGCAAATGCAGGAGAGCGCCGCCGAAAAGATGGGTAATTTCATGGCACAAGTAATGTGAACAAGCAGCAAAAAACACAGAGCGGCGGAGAGGATAAGACAAACATCCTCTCCGCCGCTCTCTGGACATTTCGCCGTGTGGGTCGCGGTGTGGGTCAGGCGGTTTCGACGCCTGAAAATCCGAACAAATAAAAGAGAAAACCGGCGAAAATCTATCGATTTTCACCGGTTTCTGGAGCTAGTGGCCGGACTTGAACCGGCGACCTGCTGATTACGAATCAGCTGCTCTACCGACTGAGCCACACTAGCACCTCGATTGCCTAAATAATATAGCACGTTTTTCCCGCCGCGTCAATCCCTTTTTTCTCAGAAACACTGTTTTTGCGTATGTCTTTGCATTATGCACAAATGTACGTGGAAAGATTCTATAATGTTGTGTAGCGATTTAAATTGATTTAATAGTTATTTTATGGTATGATGCATACCGTACTTTTTATATTCTGAGAAGGGAGAGGGACGTCCGCGAGGCGTCCGGAAAGGAGAACTATGGAAGCTATCATCAATTTCTTCACGGGGACTTTGAACACGGTCGCATGGCTGTACATTTTCCTGCCATGTACCATTGTCGGCGGTCTGTATCTGACCATCCGCAATCGCGGGATCCAGTTCACGCGGTTCGGCTATGCGATGAAAAACACGGTCGGCAAGATGTTCCAGAAGCAGGAGGCAGGCGCTGGCGCGGTCACGCCGCTGCAGGCTGTCACAACGGCCCTGGCTGCGACGGTCGGCACCGGCAATATCGTCGGCACCTCGCAGGCCATCGCCCTCGGCGGCTACGGTGCAGTGTTCTGGCTGTGGCTGGCGGCGCTGCTCGGGATGATGATCAAGTATTCCGAGGTCACGCTGTCCATCCAATACCGCGAGCGCGACGCAAAGGGTGACTGGGTCGGCGGTCCGATGTACTACGTCAAAAACGGTCTCGGCAAGCACTGGCAGTGGGTCGGCATTCTGTTTTGCGTTTTCGCAGCCATCGCTTCCTTCGGCATCGGCAATATGTCGCAGGTCAACTCCATCGTCGGCTCCCTGAACGACGCCATCGACGCCTTCATCCCGGCTGCGGAAGGGGAGCGGAAGCTGCTGAACTTCGTGTTCGGCGTTGCGATCGCCGCGCTGATCGGCGTGATCCTCTTCGGCGGCATCAAGCGCATCGGTGCCGTGGCGGAAAAGCTCGTTCCGGTCATGAGCGTTTTATACATCATTTTTGCGCTTGTCGTGATTTTCGGTCACGCCGGTAATATCGGCCCGGCCTTTGGCAAGATCTTTGCCACAGCTTTTACGCCCAAGGCGCTCGGCGGCGCGGCCAGTGGTATTGCGCTCAAGCAGACCATTGTCTGGGGCCTGCGCAGAAGCGCCTTCTCCAACGAAGCGGGCCTTGGCTCCGCAGCCATTGCCCATGCGGCGGCTGACACCAAGAGCCCCGTCCAGCAGGGCCTGTACGGTATCTTCGAGGTCTTTGCCGATACCATCGTCATCTGCACCCTGACGGCCCTGACCATCATCTGCAGCGGCGTGGATATCACCTTCGGCCACAAGGTCGGCTCCGAGCTGATCACAGCCGCATTTTCCACCATGTTCGGCCAGAAATTCGCTTCCGTCTTCGTCGCACTGGCCCTGATGCTCTTCGCATTCACGACGATCCTCGGCTGGTCGCTCTACGGCAGCCGCTGCGTCCAGTATCTGTTTGGCCTCAAGGTTTCGAAGGCCTATCAGGTCCTGTTCATCATCGTCGTTGTGGTCGGCGCGGTCGCGTCGCTCGACGTGGTGTGGGACATTGCCGACACGTTCAACGGCCTCATGGCGATCCCGAACTTCATCGCCCTGTTTGCCCTGTCCGGCGTCGTGGCGAAGCTGACGAAGGAGTATTTCTTCGATAAAAACAAGCTGGCAAAATAAAAACGAAAGCCCGCAGGCCGTTCAAAGCGGCCTGCGGGACATTTATGCGAAAGGGGAGAAGCGGTATGCAGCAGCTTCAGATCGGGCGGGTCTACCGCCATTTCAAAGGCGATTATTATCTCGTGGAGGCGCTTGCAAAGGACTCCGAGAGCGGTGAGCCCTGCGTGATCTACCGAAAGCTCTACGGCGACGGCGGCCTGTGGGTCCGTCCGCTTGCCATGTTTTTGAGCAAGGTCGACCGGGAGAAATATCCCGATGCGGAACAGGAATACCGCTTCGCGCTTCAGGACATCCCAAGCGCCGCCGGACATGAATAAAAATCGCGTCCGCCCCTACACTGGCCTTGGAAAGCCTGCGCAAAATAGGAAAACAGCAGTTCTTTGACAGACCGAACGGCCCGGCGGAGCTTACTCCGTCAGGCCGTATTTTGTTTTGACCCTGTCCAGCTTTTCCAGCATCGGCTCCGCGCCGAGCCAGAGAAAGACGAACGTAGCGACTGCACGTACCAGATCGACCGGAAGGCCGGTGACGTAATAGCTCAAGATAATTTTCCGGTTGATCGTGTTCGACCACATGAGCGCAGACGCGGGATTCATAATGCCGCCGTAGATGATCGTGGACGCGATCACGCCGAAGATACAAAGGCTCAGCTGCCCGCGCCGCAGAACGCCCTTGCGGTACAAAACTCCCGCCAGCCAGCCGATTGACCCCATCGCGAACATCTGCCACGGTGTCCACGGGCCTTGGGAAAACAGCATATTCGAAACCAGCATGGTCATCGCGCCGACTAAGAATCCCGTTTCGCCGCCAAAAGCCACGCCCGCCAGGATCGTCATTGCCACGACCGGTTTGAATTCCGGCAGCATGAAGAACGCGGCGCGGCCTGCCACATTCAGTGCAACGAGCACGGCAATCAGCACCAGCTCCCGTGCCTGCGGCTTTCGCCCCTCGAAGATGAGGAAGAACGGCAGCATACATTCGAGCAGAATGAGCAGCGAAATGAAATAATACCGTTTCCCGCCGAAGCAGTACACACCGATGAACAGCGTCAGCGGAATGAGCAGGAGGATCAAAGCCGTCGCAAAAATCGTGCGGTTCCTCAGCTTCCGCTTTTCCACGGGCGTCTGGATGAGATAATCCGGGCGGTCGGCTTTTCGGCCAATGGACAGCGCAAACACGAGCAGCGAGAGAAGCAGAATGCCGTAGAGCCTCATCTGGCTGCCCGCAAGACCTGTCAGTCCGCCTGCGTCCACAAGCTTTGTCAGATCGGTCACGCCGATGGCCTGGATCATCAGCACCAGCGACACGATACCGGATACGGCGGCAAGCGCCTTGCGCCAGACCGGGAGCTTTTTCAGAACCTGCGCTTCCTTCTCCGGTGCAGGCGGAATACGCTGATATTCCGGCAGTGCCGGTTCCGGCGCGACTGCGCCGCCGCAGGCCGCGATCACATCCTCCGGCGTGACTGCTTCCGGCAGCACATCGCGCGCAATGCGGTTCGCGGAGGTCGTATAAAAGCTGTTGCCGCTGAAAAACGTGCGCGGCGCAGCCTCGGTGACGATATTGCCGTCAAAAAACAGGGCGCAGCGATCGGCGTATTTCGCACAAAATTCAATGTCGTGGCTGACCATGAGGATCGCCACGCCGGACGCTTGCAGCGTCCGCAAAATCTGCCCGAAAACCTGTTTGAACTCCGCGTCCAACCCCTTTGTCGGCTCGTCAAGGAGCAGAATGTCCGGATTCAGAAGCAGGATTTTCGCCAGCGCCGCGCGCTGCTGTTCGCCGCCCGAAAGATCGTAGGGATGGCGGTCAAGCAGCTCCGCCAGCTTGCAGAGCGAAACGACCTGTGCGAGACGCTCAGGTTTCCGTTCGGATTTTGGTATGATCTCCAATAAGTCCTCGCGCACCGTGGCTTTTACAAACAGCGTCTGCGGATTCTGCGGCAGCATTCCGACGCTGCCGGTGATGTTCAGTTCCCCGCGATACGGCTTTTTCAGACTTGCCAGCAGCCTGAGCGTGGTGGTCTTGCCCGTGCCGTTGCCGCCGAGCAGGGCCAGAAATTCACCCTTGTGCAGTTTCAAGGATAAACCCTTGACCACATCGGGCAAGTCCTTATCGTATTTGAACCAGATTTCCCGCGCCGAGACAACGGTTTCCGTGTCCGGCGCGTTTTTATTTTCTTCCGGAATCGGCTTCAACTCGTGCGTTTTTGCATATTCCAGCAGCCAGTTTCGCCCGTCACAGACAGAAATGGGGCAAACTGCCTTGGAATCCGTCGCCGCCCATATCCGCATGGCGGCCGGCATGGCCAAAAACATCGCGTTCCCGCTGGATTTTAATTCCGCGCCCACCTCGGCAGGCGTTCCGTTGCAAAGCATTCTGCCGCCGTCCATGACCGCCACGCGCGACGCGAAGGAAAACGCTTCTTCCAAGCGATGCTCGGTCAGAATAATCGTCGTGCCAAGCTCCCGGCTGATCTTGCCGAGCGTTGCCAAAAAGTCCGACGCTGCAATCGGGTCAAGCTGACTTGTTGGCTCGTCGAGAATCAGCACCTTCGGCTGAAGCACCATCACAGACGCAAGATTCAGAAGCTGCTTCTGTCCGCCGGACAGTTCTGTAACAGACCTATAAAACCATGTCTGGATGCCGAAAAATGACGCCATTTCCGCCACTCTGCGGCGGATCGTCGGTGTGTCATAGCCGAGCGATTCCAACCCGAACGCCAGCTCGTGCCAGACCTTATCCGTGACGATCTGATTCTCCGGGCTTTGCTGCACAAAGCCGATTTTTTCAGCCTGTTCGCGCTGGGAAAGTTCATCAAGATTCTTTCCGTCAAACAGGATTTGACCGCGCCTTCGTCCGTGCGGCGCAAGGACGGTTTTTAACTGCCGCAGCAGCGTCGATTTCCCGCAACCGGATGGACCGCAGACCACCAGAAATTCTCCCGGCCGGACGGACAGCGAGAAATCGGAGATCGCGTTCTTTGCCTGTTCTGGATACGCAAAATTCAGATGTTTGATTGCAAAGAGTTCCACAGCCTGTCCTCCCTTCGGTCGAGAATCACCGGCGTCAGCACCAGCGCAAGATACACGAGCATAAAGTTCACCGTCATCGGCGTCCATGCGGCGGCCTTCACCGTCGGATAATACCGGAAATACGTTCCGCCCGCCATCCAGCCGGAAATGAGATACGCCCCGCAGAAAACCAGCCACGCAAGCGCGGCCTTGTCCCGGTCGTCAAAACGATAGATCGAAAATGCCGTGCGCCCCGGCAGGCCATAGCCGCGTGAGCGCATGGAGTCCGCCGTTTCAATGGCATTTTCGAGCGACCATGTGACCATGATTGAGAAGATTTTGACGGCGTTCCCAACGCGGCGGAATACGCTTCCATTTTTCGTATCGCGTCCGATACAAGCCTGCGCCTCCGAAACCGTCTGCATCTGCGCCCTGAACTTCGGAATGAACCGCAGGGCCATGGACAAAACAAGCGACAGCGCCGGAATCACGCGTCCAAATAAATACACAAACTTGTCCGAAGTCATAACCTCGTTGTAGCTGGAAAACCACAATACGACGCTTGCCAGCATGACCGCTGCCGACGCACCATAGAGCATGGATTCGAGCGTCAGCGGATTCCCGGAGGGCAGATACGTCAGAATCGTCGCGCCCTCATGGTTAAACGCCGGGTTCAAAAGCGCGGCAAGCGCCGCCATAGGGAGAAGCCCCATGACGGCAAACCGCACCGCTTTCCGGCCTTTCAGATGAATATCGTAGGCCAGCGCCCCCGTCAGCGAAACCGCCAGATAGACCGGGTGCATCAGGCACATCGAAAACAGCAGCACCAGTGTGTAATATAGAAAATTGATCACGGGATGATATCCCGAAAAAGCGTCTTTGTTTCTCATTCGCCCTCTGTCCAGCCGCCGCTGCCGACGTCCCTGCCCAGCTCACAAGTATAAACCCACGTGACCGTGTCTCCGTCCTGTAGCGCATACTGGCTGCATCCGTAATTCGGGAACCAGCCGTTCACCGCGTACATCCAGCCGGATTCCGCCCCGCAGTCAAATTCATAGAGGTTCCCGATGCCCTCAATGTAAGCCGAGCCGTAAACCGGCGTCGTGGAAAATTCCAGATGAAGTTTATTCTCCCGGCAGACCTGCTGCAAAACGTCAAAAGCGCTCTGGCCCTCCTGAAAGCTGACCTCTACAGACTCCAACAGCCAGCCGTCCTCCGGCACCAGCTCCCGCTTTTCCTCGCTGCAAAGCTCCATGTGCTCCAGAATCGATGCACAGGAAATGGAGACGGTGCAGTGATAGCTCGGCCCGGCCTGCGGCGCTCCGCACCCGGTCAGCAGCGCAGCCGTTAGCACCAGCGCCAGCACCGCCCAGACGGCGGCCTTTTTATTTGTTTTCCAGACGTTCACGCAATTCAACTCCATATGTGTTGTATCATTTCAAGTATATCTGAAAACCGGTAATCTGTCCAGTGGCGCAATAGCTGCTGCCGGTCTGGTTTACCGGCTTTCAGATATGCTCTGAAATACAGCACGCAGGGCTGCCCCCCAAAAAAGGGGGGCAGTCCTGTGCTGCAAATTGGGATTATGAGGTCAGTTCAGTACATTTTTCACGAACCGGTGGAGGATCGCGGCGACCTGTGCTCTGGTCGCGTCGCCCTTCGGCATGAGCTTGCCGGAAGCACCGTTGATCAGGCCCTCCGAGACAGCCCAGCCGAGCGCCTCGCTGGCATAGGCGGAAACGCTGTCCGCGTCGGTGAAGCTGTTCAGCTTTGCGCTCGCATCGGTGTCCAGCTTCCTGTACTGCGCATAGCGGTACAGGATCGCGGCAAGCTGCTCGCGCGTGACCTTGGCGTCGGGGGAGAAGGAGGTGCTGTCCGTGCCGGTGACGATGCCGTTGGCGGCTGCCCAGATGACAGACTTTTCGTAATACGCGCCGGAACGCACATCGGTAAAGCTGCTTCTGCCTGTGACGGTGGGTTCGCCCTCGAGCCGGTAGAGAACCGTGACGAGCATGGCGCGCGTCATGGACGCGTTCGGGCTGAAGCTTCTGCTGTCCGTGCCGGAGAACAGGCCGTTTTCGTATACGAACGCAACGTCGTCATAGAACCAGTCGGACGTGGAAACGTCGGTGAACGGAAGCTTGACCTCGGGCTTCGAAGCGGGCTTCTTATTGTCGACACCCGGAGTGATCGGCTCCGGAAGCGCGGCGGTATTGACCGTGACGGTGTAGACTGCGGTGGTCACGCCGTCCTCAGCGGTGACGGTGAAGCTCCAGATATTTCTGGTGTTTGTCAGAGCGCTGACAGTCGCGCGCGGATGCCTCGTGACGATCACGAAGCTGCCGGTCTTGACGACCGTGCCATAGGGAACCGTGACGGTGTAGCTGTTGTTCGCACCGGCCACAGCCTTGAAACCCGCAACGGTGATGCTGCTGACACCCGCGTCATTGGACTTCGGGGCTTCGGTGAACGAGACGGTGACGGTGTAGGTCTTGGAGGTCACGCCATCCTCAGCGGTGACGGTGAATGTCCAGACATTGCCTTCATTCGTCAGAGCGCCGACAGTCGCGCCTGCGTCGCTTGTGACGATCACGAATCTGCCCGCTGTAACGTCCGTGCCATAGGGAACCGTGACGGTGTAGCTGTTGTTCGCACCGGCCACAGCCTTGAAACCCGCAACGGTGATGCTGCTGACACCCGCGTCATTGGACTTCGGGGCCTCGGTGAACGAAACGGTGACGGTGTAGGTCTTGGAGGTCACGCCGTCCTCAGCGGTGACGGTGAACGTCCAGACATTGCCTTCATTCGTCAGAGCGCCGACAGTCGCGCCTGCGTCGCTCGTGACGATCACAAAGCTGCCCGCTGTAACGTCCGTGCCGTAGGGGAGGGTAACGGTGTAGGTGTTGTTCTCGCCGGCTGTGGCCTCAACGCCCGCAACGGTGACGCTGCTGACACCCGCGTCATTGGACTTCGGGGCTTCGGTGAACGAAACGGTGACGGTGTAGGTCTTGGAGGTCACGC
>ERZ856578.562-NODE-562-length-76309-cov-26.971298_pt1 | contig 76309 bp, 64 predicted proteins | sample MGYA00514384_ERZ856578 | MGnify/ENA primary metagenome ERZ856578 (study PRJEB29103, sample SAMN06111958) | human gut metagenome | biome: human gut; feature: ankylosing spondylitis patient; material: healthy_person | host: Homo sapiens | place: China:Hangzhou... | reverse complement strand
GGGCGACGCGCACCGGGGACTGGACTTCGCGGTCATCGGCGGAGTGTGCGACGTGATCCGGCAGTGCGTCGAAGCAGGCGTACAGGTCGGCATCGTGGTCGGCGGCGGCAACTTCTGGCGCGGCGTCAAAGATGGCGGCGGCAAGATGGAGCGCACGCGTGCAGACCACATGGGCATGCTTGCGACCGTCATCAACGCGCTGGCCGTGGCCGACTGCCTGGAGCAGCGCGGCGTGGAGGTGCGCGTGCAGACCGCCATCGCCATGAATCAGATCGCGGAGCCCTATATCCGCTCCAAGGCCATCCGGCATCTGGAAAAGGGCCGCGTCGTCATCTTCGGCTGCGGCACGGGCAACCCGTTCTTCTCAACGGACACCGGCGCGGTGCTGCGCGCGGCGGAAATTAACGCCGACGCAATCCTGCTGGCAAAGAATATCGACGGCGTTTACTCCGCCGACCCCGCCAAGGATCCCAGCGCCGTCAAATACGACGCCATCACCTACGACGAGGTGCTGGCCCGCCATCTGGCCGTCATGGACACGACGGCGACTTCGCTTTCCATGGATAACCATATTCCCGTTCAGGTCTTCGCACTCAAAGACCCGCAGAATATTCTGCGCGTCGTGATGGGCGAGCCGATCGGCACGATTGTAAAGGAGGAACTATAACATGGCAGATCTCAAGGAATTCCAGCGCAAAATGGAAAAAACGCTCGACGTTCTCGCGTCCGACTTTGCCGCTGTGCGCGCAGGCCGCGCCAACGCGCAGGTGCTCGACCGCATCACGGTCGAGTATTACGGCCAGCCGAGCCCCATCAACCAGGTCGGCACCGTCTCTTCCCCCGACCCCCGCACGCTCGTCATCCAGCCGTGGGACGGGTCGCTGCTCAAGGCAATTGAAAAGGCCATCCAGACCTCGGATCTCGGCATCAACCCGCAGAATGACGGCCGCATTATCCGCCTCGTCTTCCCGCAGCTGACCGAGGAGCGCCGCAAGGATCTCACGAAGCAGGTCCGCAAATACGCCGAGGATTCCAAGGTCGCCGTCCGCAACATCCGCCGCGACGCAGTCGACTACGTCAAGAAGGCCCAGAAGAAGGGCGAACTGACCGAGGACGACCAGAAGAAGGCCGAAAAGGACATTCAGGATCTCACCGACAAGCACGTCAAGAAGATCGACGAGATGTGCGCCAAGAAGGAAAAGGAACTGATGGAGATCTGAGTGCGTGTTTCCAACGCGTACCCTCTGTAGGGGCGGACGCCTCTGTCCGCCCATGCAAACTGCACTGGTTTTACAGAAATTTGCGGCGAATCCCCTCCGTCATTTTCTTCGGAAATACCACCTCCCCTTACCGCGCGGGGCGCGGCAAGAGGAGGCTTTGGTACGGCCGGCCCCTGTTCGCATTCAATTAAATGCAATCTCCCCAGAACCTCTCAAAAGCCGCCGGACGGCGGCTTTTGTCGTGAAAGGCTTTTATCATGGAATACAACAACACGCTCCCGCGGCATATCGCCATCATCATGGACGGCAACGGACGCTGGGCAAAAAAGCGCGGGCTGCCGCGCAAAATGGGCCACGCGGCAGGCGCGGAGACGTTCCGCCGCATCGCGACCTACTGCAAGAACCTCGGTGTTGAATACCTGACGGTCTACGCGTTCTCCACGGAAAACTGGAAGCGCTCGGCGGACGAGGTGCAGGCCATCATGGCCCTGTTTGAAAAATATCTGCACGAGGCCATCGACGAGATGGAGCGCGACCATATCCGCCTGAAAATTCTCGGTGAGCTTGGCCCCATCAGCCCGGAGCTGCGCGCGCTCATTGAGCGCACGGACGAAATTTCCACGCACTATCAGGGCTTTCAGGCCAACGTCTGCATCAACTACGGCGGGCGTGACGAGATCATCCACGCCGCGCGGCGCTTTGCCGCCGACTGCGTGAATGGCGTAAAAAAGCCGGAGGAATTAACAGAGGCGGATTTCGCGCACTATCTCTACACCGACGGCATCCCCGACCCGGAGCTGATCATCCGGCCCTCGGGCGAGCTGCGCACGTCGAACTTCCTGCTCTGGCAGTCGGCGTATGCGGAGTATTATTTCACGGATGTGCTCTGGCCCGATTTTGACGAACCTGAACTCGACAAGGCAATTGCGTCGTATCAGAAGCGCGAGCGCCGGTTTGGAGGCCGCAAATGAAACAAAGACTTCTCGTCGCCGCCGTCGGCGTGCCGCTTCTCATTGTAGTTCTCGTGCTCCTGCCGCCTATCGCAACGGCAATCCTGACGGCGGCCATCGCGGGCGCAGCCGCGTGGGAGCTGCTGCATACGGCGTGCAGGCAGCCGAAGCTGCTTTATGTGCCGACGGTTTTGTGCGCGGCGCTCGTTGTTCTGGCCATCGTGTTCGGAACGGCGATCACGGCGACGCTCATCTACGCGTTTTTCTATGTGATGTTCCTGTTTTACATGGCGGTCAGCACGCATGGGAAGGAAACTGCCATTCCGTTTGCGGACGTGGCGGTCTGCATCGTGGCGGGCTTCCTGTTCCCGGCGATGTACAGCTGCATCGGCCTGCTGCGCAATGTCTCCCCTGCGTTCGTGCTCATGCCGTTTGTCATCGCGTTTATTGGCGACAGCTTTTCCATGCTCGGCGGTATGGCCTTCGGCCATAAGAAATTCGCCCCGCACGTGAGCCCCAATAAGACGTGGGCGGGCTTTCTCGCCGGGCCGGTGGGCAGTGCGCTCGGCATGGTGCTGCTGGGGCTTGTCTCCAAATGGCTCTGGCAGATGGAGCTGCCGCTGTGGTATCTGGCCGTGATCGGCATCGCCGCCAATCTCTTCGGCCAGCTGGGCGATCTGTCCATGAGCCTCATCAAGCGCGAGGCCGGGATCAAGGACTACAGCCACATTTTCCTGACCCACGGCGGCGTGCTTGACCGGTTCGATTCGACGCTGTTCCTTGCGCCTGTCGTGTACGCGATGCTGTTTTTGCTGGAGAAGCTGGTATGACGAAGACGATCACGATTTTAGGCTCCACGGGCTCCATCGGGCGGCAGACGCTGTCCGTCGCGGATGGGCTGGGACTGCGCGTCGCCGCGCTGACGGCGGAGCGCAATGTGGATCTCATGGAGGCGCAGTGCCGCAAATACCGGCCAAAACTCGCCGTTCTGGCAGACGAAGCCGCTGCGGAGGAATTAAAAGTCCGTCTGGCGGATATGAATATAAGGGTGCTTGCGGGCGCGGAGGCGCTGTGCGAAGCGGCGGCTCTGCCGGAGGCCGATACGGTCGTTGTGGCCGTGTGCGGCTTTGCCGCGCTGCGGCCCACGCTGACGGCGATTCACGAAAAAAAGCGCATCGCCCTTGCCAATAAAGAGACGATGGTCTGCGCGGGCGAGATCATGCAATCTGCCGTGCGGGAATCCGGCGCGGAGATCATCCCCGTCGATTCCGAGCATTCGGCCATTTTCCAGTGCCTCATGGGCTGCCGGGACAGAGCCGAAATTAAACGCCTGATTCTGACCTGCTCCGGCGGGCCGTTTTTCGGGAAGACGCGGGAAAGCCTGGCCTGCATGACCAAATCGGACGCGCTGCGCCACCCGAACTGGAAAATGGGCGCGAAAATCACGGTTGACTGTGCAACGCTCATGAACAAGGGGCTGGAGATCATCGAGGCCATGCGGCTGTATGATCTGCCGCTTTTAAAGGTCGAGGCTGTCATTCACCGGCAGTCGGTTGTGCATTCGCTTGTGGAATTTGTCGACGGAGCCGTCATGGCGCAGCTGGGCGTGCCCGATATGCGCATCCCCATCGGCCTTGCCATGACGTATCCGAATCGGACACACAATCCGGCTCCCGCGCTCGATCTTCTGTCCTGCGGGCCGCTGACGTTTGACGCGATCGACGAGACGGCGTTTCCGTGCTTCGTGCTTGCAAAGCAGGCAGCGCAGACCGGCGGCACGGCCTGCACGGCCATGAACGCCGCCAATGAAGAGGCCGTCGGCCTGTTTTTGCAGGATAAGATCGGCTTTTACGACATTGCGGACGCGGTCGAGGCCGCGCTGCGCCTGCCGGTCGTACAGGAGCCGTCGCTTGCCGATATTTTTGAGGCCGACCGCCTCGCCCGCATCCATACCCGTGGGCGGTTTTTGAAATAAAGGTGATTTCATGTATATTCTCTTTGCAATCCTCATTTTTGGCTTTCTGATCTTCATCCACGAGCTGGGCCATTTTCTGACGGCCAAGGCGCTGGACGTGCAGGTGAACGAATTTTCCATCTGCATGGGCCCGGCAATCCTCAAAAAGCAGAAGGGCGAGACGCTCTATTCTCTGCGCTGCATCCCCGTGGGCGGCTACTGCGCGATGGAGGGCGAGGATGAAGAATCCGACAACCCCAGAGCGTTCACGTCCAAGGTCTGGTGGAAGCGGCTGATCATTCTGGCAGCAGGCTCGTTTATGAATTTCCTGACGGGCCTTGTCGTGCTGGCTATGATCTATTCCTGCGTCTCGGGCTTCTCAACGGCGAAAATCTCCGGCTTCTTTGACGGCTGCCCGCTGGAATCTTCTCAGGGACTGCAGGTCGGCGACGAGCTTTATAAGATCGACGGACGGCGCGTGTATATCTACTCCGACGTCGGCACGCTTCTGGCCCGGAACAAGACGGGAACATTCGATCTCATTGTCAAGCGGGACGGGAAACTCATCAAGCTGGACGATTTTGAAATGAAGCAGCAGCTCTATGAAGTCGACGGCGAGCAGCAGTATAAATACGGCCTGTACTTTGGCTATGAGGAAAAGACCGTCGGGACGGTGCTCAAAAACACGTGGTACACGGCGCTGGATTTTGCGCGGCTCGTGTGGATGAGCCTCGGCGATCTGGTGTCGGGTCTTGTGTCGGTCAACGATATGTCCGGGCCGGTCGGCGTTGTGTCGGCCATCGCGCAGACGGGGCAGAGCGCCGCGACGACGGCGGACGGCATTCTGAACGTTCTCTACCTTGGCGCGTTCATCGCGATCAATCTGGCCGTTATGAATATGCTGCCGCTCCCGGCGCTCGACGGCGGACGCGCGTTTTTGCTGCTGGTGAACACGGTGTTTACGGCCATTACGAAGAAAAAGATCCCCTCGAAATTTGAAGGCTATATCCATGCCGCAGGCATGATCCTGCTGCTGGGCTTCATGGCATTTATCACATTTAAGGATATCTGGAAGCTGGTGCGATAAAAATGGAGCGGAAACTTACAAAAAAAATTATGGTCGGCGGCGTTCCGGTCGGCGGAGGCGCGCCGGTATCCATCCAGTCGATGCTGAACACGAGAACGACCGACGTGGACGGCTGCCTTGCGCAGATCCGCGCGCTGGCTGCCGCAGGGTGCGAGATTGCGCGGCTGGCCGTTCCGGACATGGAGGCCGCAGAGGCCTTCGGAGCCATCTGCGCCGCGTCCCCGCTGCCGCTGGTGGCGGATATCCACTTTGACTACCGCCTTGCCATCCGCGCGGCGGAAAACGGCGCGGCCAAGATCCGCATCAACCCCGGCAACATCGGCGGGGAAGAGCGGGTGCGGGCCGTGGTCGAGGCCTGCGGCGCGCGGAGCATCCCCATCCGTATCGGCGTGAACGGCGGCAGTCTGGAGCCGCGTCTGCTGGAAAAATACGGTCATCCCACGCCGGAGGCGCTGGTAGAAAGCGCGTTCGGACATATTGCGCTGCTGGAAAAGTATGATTTCCATGATATCTGCGTGTCGATGAAATCCAGCTCCGTCCCGCTGATGATCGAGGCGTACCGGCTGTTTTCCGAGCGTTCGGACTACCCTCTGCACGTCGGCGTGACCGAAACGGGCACCGAGCGCATGGGCACCATCAAATCCGCTATGGGCATCGGCGCCCTTCTGTGTCAGGGCATCGGCGATACGATGCGCGTATCGCTGACCGCCGACCCGGTGCAGGAGGTGCTGACGGCGAAGGACATTCTGAAGGCCGCCGGGCTGCGCAGGGACGGCGTCAACATCATCGCCTGCCCCACCTGCGGGCGGACGCGCATTGATCTCATCCGGCTGGCAAACGAGGTCGAGCAGGCGCTGTCCGACTGCCAAAAGCCCATCACGGTCGCCGTCATGGGCTGCGTGGTCAACGGCCCGGGCGAAGCGCGGGAGGCCGACGTCGGCATCGCCGGCGGAGACGGCTGCGGCATTCTGTTCGTCAAGGGAAGACAGCTCAAAAAGCTCCCCTACGACGAGCTTCTGCCCGCCCTGCTTGCGTACATCGGAACGCTGTAAAAAATCAGAGCGGCATTCCCTGAGCCGGGAATGCCGCTTTTCGTATCACGGTTTTTGACAGACGGCTATCAGGAATTCCGTCGTGACGCGAAGCGAGGGCACGGCGGCAAGCTTTTGCTGGTCCTCCGCGCCGGTCTTGTAATAATAGGGTGTCATGAGAAACAGCGCCTGCACATCCTCGTTTGACGAAAGCGTGATGGTCTTTCGGAGCGTCTGCGTCCGCAGCAGGCGGAAGCCCTCGACCGCAGGCTCGGCAGGCGGATTTTCGTATGGCCGGTCATAGACGGCGGCCTTCAGCTCGAACAGGTGCCGTTCCATCGGCACAACACGCAGCAGATATCCGCCGGGCTTCAGGACCCGCAGGAACTCCTCCGCCATGAGCGGCGAAAAAATATTGACGATCAGATCGAGGCTTTCTGCCGCCAGCGGAAGATGCGCGGTGCTCGCCGCGCAGAAGATCCCCTCCGGCACCTGCCGTGCCGCCCGCCTGACGGCCTCTGCGGAAATATCCGCGCCGAGCAGCTGCGGGCAGCCGCCCTTTGCCGCAAGCGCGTCATAGATCGCGCGCGTATACGTCCCCTCGCCGCAGCCCGCGTCGAGCACGCAGGCGTCCGGCCCGGTCAGCTGTGCGCAGCTCCCGGCAACGGCTCCGATCAGATGGTCATAATAGCCGCGCGATAAAAACGCCGTGCGCGCCGCGACCATGCGCTTATCGTCGCCATGGCGTTTTCCGGACGCCGAGGGCGGCAGGAGATTGACATAGCCGCTGCGCGCAACGTCAAAGCTGTGGCGGCTTTCGCAGCGCCAGACGGTTTTCTCCCGCGCAAGCCTCCCGCCGCACACGGGACAGAGCAGATCAAGCATAACAAGCCCTCCGATCGCGATAGTTTCTTTATTATACCGCGCCGGGACGCGCAGCGCAAAGAAAAATCTGGAATCGTGCGCGAAACGTGTTGAATTTATGGCGGAATCTGTTATAATTTCAGCAGAAGAGAACGCGCGGGACAAGACGCCGCGCTGGAGCGGAGGAAAAGCATGAAAAAGCATCGCGCCCTTTGGGTGATTTTAATTGTGATCGTCGTGCTTGCGGCGGCTGCCGCAGGCGTCTGGTACTGGCTTTCGTCCGAAGCCGCGCAGGCGGAGCAGTCGCACCGCGCCGTTTATGCACAGTATGAGGCCATGACCGCCGCTGTCGACCAGGTCACGCTTACCGTGACGGAGGACGGTTCGCCGGTCAGCGAGTATGATTTACAGAAACTCGGTCTGCGCGACGATCTGATGAATAAGGTCACAGCGCAGTTTTCTGAGACGGATCGTATGACAGCTGAGCAGTTTGCCACGCTCGGCATCCGCGAAAAGCTGAGCTGGGCGAAGAATGCGCATCCCGCGCCTTATCCCTGCACCGTCAGCATGGAGCAATTTGACGCGGCAGCAGTTTTGGCCGACCTGCAGAGCATGAAGCGCACGGCGGCAGAAAACGCCTATACTGTGCTGGAGGACGGCGTCTATACCGTCCACGCCGAGGTTCCCGGCAACGAACTGAATGAGCCGGCCGTTCTGGACGGTCTGCGCGCGTCGGCCGCTTCGCTCGGCGTCACGGCGAACGGGCCGCAGGATGCGGCGTTTGAGCTGACCTCGGTCGACTGCTACAAGCAGCCCGAGATTACGACTGCGACGCTGCGAGACACGCCGGACAGCCTGTTCCGCAAGGCGCTGGCAGATCTCGAAATCAAGGTGACATTCAACGCAGACACCGCGCAGTATCTGCCGCACGGCGAGGAAACGCTCACAAGCCATGATCTGGCTTCCATCGTAGACCTGGACCCGGACGGAACAGTCACGGTTGACGAAAAGGTTCTGAGCGAAAAGGTTTCCAAGCTGGCCGAGGGCTACAGCAAGCAGGACGCGCCGTTCCTGTTCGATTCGTGGGTCAAGGGCCTGACGGAGATCAGGTTTATCACCTGCGACTATCGGATCGACGTGCAGAGCCTGACGGAGCAGATCCGCACGCAGCTGCTGACGATGCAGCCCGGCTCCGTATCTGCCGAGGCCGTCTGCTATGACAAGGACGGCAAGCCCTTCTCGCTGGGCGACAGCTATATCGAGGTCGACTTCGACAACCAGCAGATGACCTTTATCAAGGACGGCCGTCTGGTCGTCAACACCAATATCGTGACCGGCGCGCTCAACGGCCACCAGACCCCGACCGGCCTGTACGAGACGCACGGCAAGGAGCACGACGTCTGGCTCAAGGGTGACGATTATCTCGTCTTCGTCAAATACTGGGTCAGCGTGGTCGGCGACCTGATCGGTCTGCACGACGCGTCGTGGCGGTCGAACTTCGGCGCAAGCTTCTATGTCTACGGCGGCTCCCACGGCTGCGTCAACACGCCGGAGGAGGCCATGGCCCTGATCTGGAACCTGGCCGAGGACGGAACCCCTGTTCTCATGCACGGCGCCAACGAGTGGTATGAGCCGGCCAACGGCAACCCGCGCGAGACAAAGGATCCCGCGCGCGGCACGACCAGCAAGGTCACCGTCCCGAACGGCACGCGCGTGCTCGAACCCGGCAGCAGCCGCATCGAGATCCAGCCGGACGACGTCGTCCCCTTCGCGCTTCCGAAGGAAGCCGGACAGGACGAGGATCCCCCGACAAACACCACGGACACCGCAAAGCCGGTATCCTGAACCAAACTGCCCCCGGCGAGCCTCGCCGGGGGCAGTTTGCGTACCTGTCAGATATCGAATATGCCGATCATGACGATGCCGATCACGACCAGCGCGATCATGACGTAATGCTTCCAGGAGAGCTTTTCCTTCAGGAAAATGCGGCTCCAGAGGACGGACGCGGCGCAGTAGGACGAGATGATGGGGGCCGAGAGCGCAACGTGCGCCTCGTCGGCCAGCGCGTAGATATACGCGAACTGCCCCGCCGTCTCGAACAGCGCACCCGCATACTTGGGCGCTTCGGCCTTGAAGACGAGCTTGTCCTTTTTGATCACAACAACATAAATAAAGCAGATCACGGCAGCTGCGAGGAACGTCAGCTCATACGCGCAGTTAGCCGAATCCTCGTCCAGCGTGCGGAGCACGAGCGAGTCCGCAAACGTACCCGCCGCATCGAGCAGGCAGTACGCCAGCGGCAGGCACAGCGCCAGCCACGACTTGGCGTATTTATAGTTGGAGCCCTCCTGCCGCTTTCTGCGCAGCTCGTCGTCCTCCGTCGACTCGACAATGCCGAGGCCGACCGCGCCGATGCACACCAGCGCCACCGCGCCGATGACCAGATAGCGCATGGAGCCGGTAATGGACTCGTCCAGCGTCCCGGTGATCAGGCACAGGACCGCGACCAGCGCGCCGGAGGAATTGCAGATGGGGGACGAAATGGAAAGCTCAATGTACCGCAATCCGACATAGCCCAGCGTCATGGAGCCGATGTACAGAAGCGATACGGGCAGATAGGTCCAGATCACGTGCCACGTGACGACAGCCCCGCCGACGAAGATCTCATACGCCGCGTGAAGGCCCATCACAACGCCGACGGCAATGACCATCTTGAGCGGATTATATTTATCCCGCCCGTCACGGCAGCCGATTTTCGAAAATAGATCCGAGCCGCTCCAGCAGAGCAGCGCGATAATTGCAAGCCAAAACCACATAATTGTTATCTCCGGCAGCGTCACCGCCGGTTCCTTTCTCTGAATAAATATCCTTCACCGCGTGTAGGGGCCGATGCCCACATCGGCCCGGCAGATTGCACCGTTTTTACGGGAATCTACGGCGAATTCGCAACTTTCCAGTGGGCCGATGTGGGCATCGGCCCCTACATTGAGGTATGCAAGTGCATACGGCTTTGCCTTCCTTTTATCCCGGCAGCTTCGCAAGGCCCGCGTCCACGAGCTTCTGCAGGCTCATCAGAATGCCGAGCTTTGCGTGGTGCCACGTCAGGCCGCCCTGGAAATAGACCGCGTATGGCTCACGGATGGGGCCGTCGGCGGACAGCTCGATGGACGAGCCCTGCACGAACGCGCCCGCCGCCATCACGACCTCCGCGTCGTAGCCCGGCATGGCCCACGGGACGGGGGTCACATAGCTGTCGACCGGGGCCGCCGCCTGAATGCCGCGGCAGAAGGCCAGCATCCCCTCCGCCGAGCCAAGCTCGACGGCCTGAATGATATCGTGCCGCGATTCCGTCCCGTTCGGCACGACGCGGAAGCCCAGCCGCTCGTACACATTCGCGGCAAAAATCGCGCCCTTGAGCGCCCCGGAAACGACGTTCGGGGCCAGGAAGAAGCCCTCGTACAGACTGGGAAGCAAGCCGAGATTCGCGCCGACCTCCTGTCCGAGGCCGGGGGCCGAGAGACGGTAGGCGCAGCGCTCGACGCATTCCGCCGTGCCGCAGATATAGCCGCCGATGGGGGCCAGTCCGCCGCCGGGGTTTTTGATCAGGCTGCCGACGATCATGTCCGCGCCCACGTCCGACGGCTCGGCCCGCTCGACAAATTCGCCGTAGCAGTTGTCGACCATGCACAGAACGTCCGGTTTGCACTGCTTGCAGAACGCGATCAGCTCCCCGATCTGCGCGACGGAGAACGACGGCCTTGTCGCGTAGCCCTTTGAGCGCTGGATGGTGATGAGCTTTGTTTTGGGACCGATCGCGGCGCGGATGCCGTCAAAATCGAACGTGCCGTCCGGCAGCAGGTCGACCTGCCGGTACTGCACGCCGTATTCCATCAGCGAGCACTTGGACGGACGGATGCCGATGACCTCCTCCAGCGTGTCATACGGCGCGCCGTTCGGGCTTAAAAGCTCGTCGCCCGGCAGCAGATTCGCGCTCAGCGCGACGGCCAGCGCGTGCGTGCCGCAGGTGATCTGCGGGCGGACAAGCGCAGCTTCGGTATGGAAGCAGTCGGCATAGACCTTTTCTAGCACCTCGCGGCCCATATCGTCGTAGCCATAGCCCGTCGTAGCGGCGAAGCAGCCTGCCGAAAGCTTGTTTTTCTGCATGGCGGCAAGCACCTTTGTCTGGTTGTATTCCGCCGTCCGGTCAATGGCCTCAAAGCGGGGCCTCAGGCCGTCTAAAATCATTTCTCCGTATTCATATACCGCGCGGCTCACGCCGAGCGATTCATACATTGTCGTAAGTTCCATCCTCTATTTCTCCATTTTCCCGAAAATGTCATCTGCCGCGTCGCGCAGCACGTCCGGCTTGGTGACGATGATGCCCGTTTCCTCGTCTCCGAGAATGAGCAGCGTATCGCCGGGCTTTACGCCGAAGATCTTCCGCGCGTCCTTGGGGATGACGATCTGGCCCTTTTCGCCGACCTTGGCCGTGCCGAAAATATGCCGCTTCGCCTTGCCCAGAATATGCTTTCCGCCTGCCACGCATGAGCCTCCTTTGCAGGGTAATTTTCATACTTGTATAACTTACAGCGCGTCTGTCCGTTTGTCAAGCATGAGACGGCGAAAGGCTCGAATATATCACGATTCATATATGCAATATGCGTTTTTATATCGATATATTTATATTGTTTTTTCCTGTTCAGAATCCGTCATTTTTCACATAAAATTCGAAAAAACTTGATTTTTTCAAAAAGCCTGATATCGTATATGTCAGATGTGCCATGCGGATTTTATATGGCTGCGCAGAAAGGATACGGTATGAAGCGAAGCTGGTTTTTGATCGTCCTGTGCCTGCCGCTTCTGCTGTGCGGCTGTGCGCAAAAAAGCGCGGAGCGCGAATTTTTTGCCATGGACACCGTCATGCAGCTGCGCGCCTATGGCCCGGCGGCAGAGGATGCGCTGGCGCAGGCGGAAGCTGAAATTTACCGGCTGGAGGGCGTGCTTTCCTGCCGGGACGAACAAGCGGCGCTGGCCCGGCTGAACGAAACGGGCGGCGGAACAGCCGGTGAGGAGACGGCGGCGCTTTTACAGACGGCGCTGACGCTCTGCGAACAGACCGGCGGCGCCTATGACCCGGCGCTCGGCGCACTTTCGGAAGCGTGGGGCTTTTCGACCGGCGCGTACCGCGTGCCGGAGCCGGATGCGCTGTCCGAGGCCATGCAGAGCTCCGGAGCCGGGCTTGTGCAGCTGGACGGTATCTCCGTGACGCTGACAAACGGCGCGCAGCTCGACCTCGGCGGCATCGCCAAGGGCTATGCGGCAGGACGCGTCCGGACAATTTTAAGGGGAGCGGGCGTCACGTCCGCGATCATTTCCCTTGGCGGCAATGTTGCCGCTGTGGGGAAGAAGCCGGGCGGCAGCGCGTGGACGGTCGGCCTGCAGGACCCGGACAGGCCGGAGGCATATTTCGGCACGGTTTCCATTGAAGACGCCTGCGTCGTCACCTCCGGCGCGTATCAGCGGTATTTTGAGGAAAACGGCGTCTGCTATCACCATATTTTAGACCCGCATACCGGCTGCCCCGCCGAAAGCGGAGTGAAATCCGTCAGCGTCGTTGCGCAGGACGATACGCTGGCCGATGCGCTGTCAACGGCCCTGTTCGTTATGGGGCTGGATGCAAGCGCGGAATTTCAGAAAAGCAGCGGCCTTGCGTTTGAGGCCGTATTCGTAACGGATGACAACACGGTCTGGATTACCCCCGGCCTCGCCGGGCAGTACCGCGCAGACCGGCCCTATCAGATACTGACATGAAGCAACGATATTGGATTCTGCTGTTCGCGGCGATCATCGCCGTGTGTTTGCTTGTGTGGCTGCTGCCGCGCGGAGACGGACAGACGGCGCTTGTCTATCAGGACGGAACTTTACTATATACACTCGACCTGCGGCAAAGCCGGACGCTGACCGTGACCGGACCGGCGGGCGAGAATATCATCACGGTAGCAGACGGCGAGGTCTTCATATCCCGCGCGGACTGCCCCGATCAGATCTGCGTGCAGCACGGGCCGCTGCAAAAAACCGGCGGCCCGATCATATGCCTGCCGAACCGGCTGACGATCGAGTGGGCGCAGAAGGATGCTCAGGTCGACGCGCTCAGCGGAACGGGAGGGCTGTCATGAGGCTGAAAAAGCTTACGCTCACGGCAGCCCTGACGGCGGCGGCGCTCGTCATGTTTGTGCTGGAGAGCCAGCTGCCGCCGCTCACGGCCATTCCCGGCATCAAGCCGGGGCTTTCCAATATTTTTACACTCTTCACCATGGAGACGCTCGGCCCCGGCTGGGCCTTCGGGCTGTTTTTCACGCGCGTCACGCTCGGCTGCGTCATCACCGGGCAGGGTTCCGCGTTTTTGTACAGCTTCGCGGGCGGACTCTGCGCGTATGCGCTGATGCTGCTGCTCAGAAGGAAGCTTAAGGGCAGCACGCTCTGGGTCAAGAGCGTGCTGTGCGCCATGACGCACAACGCCGGACAGCTGGCCGCCGCTGCGGCCATTGCGAAGACCGGCGCGGTCTGGAGTTATCTGCCGGTTTTAATACCGGCTGCGATACTGGCCGGGACGCTGACCGGTCTTTGCACCCAGCTGGTTCTGCACCGGCTGGCAAAGGCGGGGGGTTCTCCCGGAAGAAACGAGTCCCAAAAAGCAAGAGGAGGAAGCAAACGGATGAAATTGCACATCCACGGCGTACACGTGCCGAACCGCAAGAATACGGCGGAGCTGGCCGCGCTGCGCCTGCCCATCCCGGAGACGGTCGAAATCCCGATGTCCATGCACATCGGCGCGCCCGCCATCCCGGTCGTAAAGCCCGGCGAAAGCGTCCGGGTCGGGCAGCTGATCGGAAAGGCGGGCGGGTTCGTCTCCGCGCCCGTCTACGCAAGCGTTTCCGGCACGGTCAAAAAGATTGGCCAGCAGGTCGGCTCCGGCGGGCGGCTCATGCAGACCGTCGTCATTGCCGCCGACGGCAAACAGGAGCCTGACCCGGATTTAAAGCCGCCCAAGCTCGACACCATGCAGGAGTTTCTGGACGCCGTGCGCGAAAGCGGCATGGTCGGCCTCGGCGGCGCAGGCTTCCCGACGGTCGTCAAGCTGACCGTTAAGAATCTGGAGCAGGTCAAGGCCGTGATCATCAACGGCGCGGAGTGCGAGCCGTATATCACCTCGGACACGCGCACGATGCTCGACCGGTCGGAGGAGCTGATGGAGGGCGCGCGTCTCGTGCAGCACTTTTTGCAGGTACGCCGCGTGATCTTCGCCATTGAGGACAACAAGCCCCGCTGCATCCAGCTGTACCGGAAGCTGACGAAGGACGAGGACGGCATGGAGGTCTGTGCGCTCAAGTCTTTGTACCCGCAGGGCGGCGAAAAGGTGCTGATCTACAACACCATCGGCGAGATCGTCCCGGAAGGGAAGCTTCCGCTGGACGTGGGCGCAATCGTGCTTAACTGCACGACGCTTGCCAATATTGCCCGCTACTGCAGGACCGGTATGCCGCTGGTTGAAAAGTGCATCACGGTCGACGGCTCCGCCGTCGCGAAGCCCAAGAATGTGATTGTCCCCATCGGCATGAAGCTCGCGGACGTGTTTGAGCAGGCCGGAGGCTTCTGCGCGGAGCCGAAGAAGGTGCTCTACGGCGGCCCGATGATGGGCATCGCCGTGCCGGATCTCGACCAGCCGGTCCTGAAAAACACGAATGCAGTCCTCGCCATGACGGAAGCGGATGCCGTCCTGCCGGAGCCTACGGCCTGCATCCGCTGCGGCCGGTGCATCCGCCACTGTCCGCTGCGGCTCATGCCGTCGCATATCGTCGCGGCCTATGAGGCGGGCAATATGGAGCGGCTAGCCGAGCTGAAGGTCAACCTCTGCATGGAATGCGGCTGCTGCTCGTTCGGCTGCCCGGCGCACAGGCCGCTCGTGCAGACCAATAAGCTCGCAAAGGCGAAGCTCGCCGCGTGGCGCAAGGCGCAGAGCGAAAAGCTCGATGCAAAGAAGGAGGCCGTCAAATGAAGCTTGTGATCTCCGCTTCCCCGCATATCGATTCCGGCGCAACGACCCGGAAGATCATGGGCGACGTGCTCATCGCCCTTTGTCCGGCGCTCATTGCAGCCATCGTGATTTTCGGCTGGCGGGCGCTGCTGGTGACGGCGGTGTGCGCCGCAGCCTGCGTATTTTTCGAGTGGGGCTTTGAATGGCTCTGCCATAAGGAATCCACCATCGGCGATCTGTCCGCCGTGGTGACGGGCGTCATTCTGGCGTATAACCTGCCGGTGTCCATCCCGCTGTGGCAGGCCGTGTTCGGCTGTCTGGTGGCCATCGTCGCCGTCAAGCAGCTGTTCGGCGGCATCGGCAAGAATTTTGCAAACCCGGCGCTTGTGGGCCGTATCGTCCTGTTCCTCTCGTTCTCCAAGACCATGACGGCGTGGGTCTTCCCGGACGCCGTTTCCTCGGCCACGCCGCTGGCGCAGCTGGCCGCAGGGCAGAAGCCCGAGCTTCTGACCCTCCTGCTCGGCAGTCACGGCGGCTGCATCGGCGAGACGTGTGCGCTGGCGCTGCTGCTCGGCGGAGCATATCTGCTTATCCGCGGCGTCATTACCTGGCAGACGCCGGTGTGCTTTGTAGGAACTGTTTTTGTGCTGTCCCTTGTTCTGGGGCAGGATGCGCTGCGGCAGGTGCTCTCGGGCGGTCTGCTTCTGGGCGCGTTCTTCATGGCAACCGACTATGTGACCGCCCCGCAGACCTATTGGGGCCGGGCGCTGTTCGGCATCGGCGCGGGACTGCTCACCTGCCTCATCCGCTTCTACGGCAGCTACGCCGAGGGCGTGTCGTTCGCCATCCTCTTTATGAACATTCTCACGCCGTATCTGTCCAGATGGACGCAGAGCAAGCCGCTGGGAGGTGCGAAGGCATGAAAAACACGAAAGAGATTCGAAAATCCATCGTCGTTCTGGTCGTGATCTGCCTGCTTACGTCCGCGGCGCTGGCTGTTGTGAACCACTTTACCGCGCCCGTCTCCAAGGCGAACGCGGAGGCCAGAGCCGAGCAGGCGCGGCTCGATGCCGTGCCGGACGCGGCTTCGTTTCAGCTGGTCGAGACGACTCTTCCGGAGGAGGTCGTCAGCGCCTATCTCGCGCTGGACGAAGCCGGAAGCCCCATGAGCTATCTGTTTACCGTCGAGGGCAAGGGCTTCGGCGGCACGATCCAGGTGATGTGCGTCATCGGTACCGACGGTTTGATCCGCGCCTGCCGCACGATGGATGTCTCGTCCGAAACAACGACGCTCGGCGGCCAGACGGCAAACGAGAGCTACACCGGCCAGTATACCGGGCAGGACGCCTCGCTTTCCGGCGTGAGCGCCATCTCCGGCGCGACCATCACGTCGACGGCCTATCGCGGCTGTGTGGAAACTGCGTTTGAAGCGTATGAGCTCGTAAAGGAGGCGCAGAAATGAGTAAATTACAGAACTTCCTGAAGGGCCTGATCAAGGAGAACCCGGTGCTCGTCCTCGTGCTCGGCACGTGCCCGACGCTGGCCATCTCCACGTCGGTCATTGCGGCCTTCGGCATGGGCATTGCGGCAACCGCCGTCCTGATCCTGTCCAACATGGCCATTTCCGCCATCCGCAAAATCGTCCCCGACCCGGTGCGCATCCCGTGCTACATCGTCGTGATCGCGGGCTTCGTCACGGTCGTCGAGCTGGTCATGGAGGCGTATGCCTTCAGCCTGTATCAGTCTCTGGGCGTGTATCTGTCGCTGATCGTTGTCAACTGCATCATCCTCGGCCGGGCCGAGATGTATGCCAGCAAGCACGGCGTTGTGGATTCCGCCATTGACGGCGCGGGCATGGGCCTCGGCTTCACGCTCGCCATCTGCGCCATGGCCGCCATCCGCGAAACGCTCGGCTGCGGCACGTTCTGCGGCCTGCCCGTGCCGTGGTTCCACGAAAACCCCATCGGCATTCTGACCATGGCCCCCGGCGGCTTCTTCGTGTTCGGCTGCATGATCGCGCTCATCAATAAGATCTCCAAGGGCAAGGCCATCAAGAAGAAGGAATTCGGCTGCGCCGGCTGCCCGGGCTGCGGCAAGGGCGCCTGCGAAGGAAAGGAGGCGGCTGCGAAATGAAGACCATGATCCTCGTCATTCTGACCGCCGCGATCACGAACAACTATGTGCTCGTCAAGTTCCTCGGCATCTGCCCCTTCCTCGGCGTATCCAAGAAGCTCGATCAGGCGACCGGTATGTCGCTGGCCGTTATCTTTGTCGAGGTGCTGGCCACCGCCGTTACCTGGCCGATCTATCATTTCCTGCTCGCGGGCAAGGTCGATTTTACCTATATGGAAACCGTCGTCTTCATTCTGGTCATTGCAGCGCTTGTCCAGCTGGTTGAGATCGTCCTCAAGCGTTATGTGCCCGCGCTGCATAAATCCCTCGGCGTCTATCTGCCGCTGATCACAACGAACTGCGGCGTGCTGGGCGTGACGATGAACGTCATTTCCGACGGCATGAACTACGGCGAGGCGCTTCTGACCGCGCTTGGCTGCGGCCTTGGCTTCTTCCTGGCGATGGTGCTGTTTTCCGGCGTCCGGTCGCGCGTGGCCGAGGCGGAGCCGCCCAAGAGCTTTGAGGGGCTTCCCATCACGCTCGTCTCGGCGGCGATCGTATCCCTGTCATTTTTCGGCCTGACCGGTATCATCGACCGGCTGTTCGGCTAAGGAGGGCGCGGTTATGATGGAAATTCTGATCCCGATCCTGGCCGTGACTGTGATCGGCCTCATCTGCGCGGTCGGCCTCGCCGTGGCGTCGAGCGTCATGGCGGTCAAGGAGGACACGCGCTTTACCGAAATTCGTGCCTGCCTGCCCGGCGCAAACTGCGGCGCGTGCGGCTACACCGGCTGCGACGGCTATGCAAAGGCCCTGCTGGAGCCCGGCACGAAGACAAACCTCTGCGTTCCCGGCGCGGATGCAGTCGCGGCGCAGATCGCGGCGCTGCTCGGCGTGGAGGCCGAGGACGTTGTGGAAAAGATCGCGGTTGTGCAGTGCGCGGGCACGTGCGAAGCTACGAGCGTCAAGGCTGACTACCGGGGCATCCCCTCCTGCGCGGCGGCGAAGCTGTTCTACGGCGGCAACGGCAGCTGCATCTTCGGCTGCATGGGCTTCGGCGACTGCGCCAGAGCCTGCCCGAAGGGCGCCATCTCCATGCAGGACGGCATTGCCTGTGTCAACCACGCGGCGTGCATCGGCTGCGGCATCTGCGCGCAGACGTGTCCGCAGAAGATCATCGAGATCGTGCCGGATATCATCCGCACGGAGGTGCTCTGTTCGAGCTATCACAACGGCCCGTACACCAAAAAGGTCTGCTCCTCCGGCTGCATCGGCTGCCATAAGTGCGAAAAGACCTGTCCGCAGGGCGCGATCAAGGTCGATAACTTCCTCGCCCGCATCGACTGGGACAAGTGCACCGCCTGCGGCGCGTGCGCCAGCGTCTGCCCGACCGGCGCAATGGTCTGCGGCGATTTCTCCGGCGCGTCCAGAGTCCAGCCTCTTAAGAAAAACTGCGGTGCATCGTAACCCTCTTGACAAACGTAAAGCGCCTGCGGCGAAATGCCGCAGGCGCGTCAATTTTTTATGGATGGGTTCAGCCCTTGAGCTTGTCGAAGAAGCTCTTGCGCTTGGGCTGTCCGTCGTCGCCGACGGAGGATTCGAGCTGCTTTAAGAGCTCCTTCTGCTCCCGCGTGAGCTTTGTCGGCGTTTCAACGACGACGGTGACGAACTGGTCGCCGCGCGTCTTGTAGCCGACATAGGGAATGCCCTTGCCGCGCAGGCGGAAGGTCGTGCCGGTCTGCGTGCCCTCGGGGATCTGATAGCGCACCTTGCCGTCGAGCGTGGGCACCTCGATGGACGCGCCGAGCGCGGCCTGCGTGAACGAAATGGGCATCTGGCACATGACGTTCGCTCCGTCACGCGTGAAGATCGGGTGCTTGCGCACGGAAACGGTCACGAGCAGATCGCCGTTCGGGCCGCCGTTCGAGCCGGCATTGCCCTCGTCGCGCACGCGGAAGGACTGGCCGTCGTCGATGCCGGCAGGAACCTTGACGCGGATGGTCTTCGTGTGGCGCACCTTGCCCTTGCCCCGGCAGGCGGTGCAGGGGTCGGTGATGATGGTGCCGCTGCCGCCGCACTTCGGGCACGGCTGATTGGACTGCATGGTCATGCCCATGAAATTCTGCTGGGTGCGCACGGTGCCGGTGCCGTGGCAGTACGTACAGGTCTGGGGGCTCGTGCCCTCCTTTGCGCCGCTTCCATGGCAGGTGCTGCAGGTTTCGATGCGGGAGAAGGTGATCTCGCGCTCGCAGCCAAAGGCCGCGTCCTCAAAGCTGATCTCGATCTCGCTGACGACGTTCTGGCCCTTCGCCGGGCCTCTTCTGCGGCCGGACGACGACGCGCCGCCGCCGAAGAAATCGCCGAAGATATCGCTGAAATCCCCGAAGCCGCTGAAGCCGCCGCCTCCAAATCCGCCGAAGCCCGCGTTCGGATTGAAATTCGGGTCGACGCCCGCGAAGCCGTACTGGTCGTACCGGGCCTTTTTATCGGCGTCGGACAGGACCTCATACGCCTCGTTGATCTCCTTGAACTTTTCCTCGGCGGTCTTGTCGCCGGGGTTCTGATCGGGGTGGTATTTCATGGCCAGCTTGCGGTAGGCCTTTTTGATCTCGGCGTCGGACGCGTTTTTCTCGACGCCCAGCACCTCGTAATAATCTCGTTTGTTCTGATCTGCCATACTATCTCACCTCAGATTCGGTGGGTAACAGCCGATAGGGGCGGTCACGCCGCCCCTGTCAAGCTGTGCTTCACGAATTAGTTGTCCTTGACCTCTTCGTAGTCCGCGTCGACGACGCCGTCGTCATTGCCGCCCGCCTGCTGGCCGGCCTGACCGGCGTTCGGGTTGGCATTCGGCTCGCCCTGCGGGGCCGCGTTCTTATAGAGCTTCTCGGACACGGCGTAGAACGCCTTCTGGACCTCCTCGGTCGCAGCCTTGATGGCGGCGAGGTCGGTGCCCTTCTGGGCGGTCTTCAGCTTTTCAATGGCTTCCTTGACGGGGGCCTTCTCAGCCTCTGTGACCTTGTCGCCCATCTCGTTCAGGGTCTTTTCGGACTGGTAGATGATCTGGTCGGCGTTGTTGCGGGTGTCGACCTCGTCCTTGCGGGCCTTATCCTGCGCCGCATACTGCTCCGCTTCGCGGACAGCCTTGTCGATATCCTCCTTCGAGAGGTTGGAGGAAGCGGTGATGGTGATCTTCTGCTCGGCGCCGGTGCCGAGATCCTTCGCGGAGACGTTCACGATGCCGTTGGCGTCGATGTCGAACGTGACCTCGATCTGCGGAACGCCTCTGGGCGCCGGAGCGATGCCGGTCAGCTGGAACACACCGAGCGTCTTGTTGTCAGCTGCCATCTCACGCTCACCCTGCAGGACATGAACCTCAACGGAGGTCTGGCTGTCAGCGGCGGTAGAGAAGACTTGGCTCTTCTTGGTCGGGATGGTGGTGTTGCGGTCGATCAGCTTGGTGAACACGCCGCCCATCGTCTCGATGCCGAGAGACAGCGGAGTGACGTCCAGCAGCAGCAGGCCCTTGACGTCGCCGCCAAGCACGCCGCCCTGGATCGCTGCGCCGACAGCCACGCACTCGTCGGGGTTGATGCCCTTGAAGCCTTCCTTGCCGGTCAGCTTCTTGACCTCATCCTGCACGGCCGGGATACGCGTCGAGCCGCCGACCAGCAGAACCTTGGAAATATCGTTGGCGGTCAGACCGGCATCGGCCATCGCCTGCTTGACCGGGCCTGCGGTCGCTTCGACCAGATGGGCAGTCAGCTCGTTGAACTTTGCACGCGTCAGCGTGACGTCCAGATGCTTCGGGCCTGTTGCGTCAGCGGTGATATACGGCAGGTTGATGTTCGTGGAGGTCACGCCGGACAGCTCGATCTTGGCCTTTTCGGCGGCTTCCTTCAGTCTCTGCATGGCGACCTTGTCGTTGGACAGATCGATGCCCTCTGCCTTCTTGAATTCGGAAACGAGGTAGTTCATGACGCACTCGTCGAAATCATCGCCGCCGAGGTGGGTGTTGCCGTTGGTGGCAAGGACTTCGATAACGCCGTCGCCGATGTCCAGAATGGAGACATCGAACGTGCCGCCGCCGAGGTCGTAGACCATGACCTTCTGCTCGGCTTCCTTGTCGACGCCGTAGGCCAGAGCGGCTGCGGTCGGCTCATTGATGATACGCTTGACGTCCAGACCCGCGATCTTGCCTGCGTCCTTGGTGGCCTGACGCTGTGCGTCGTTGAAATATGCGGGAACGGTGATAACGGCCTCGGTGACGGTGCCTCCCAGATATGCCTCGGCGTCCGCCTTCAGCTTCTGCAGGATCATCGCGGAGATCTCCTGCGGGGTGTACTTCTTGCCGTCGATGTCGACCTTGTAATCGGAGCCCATGTGACGCTTGATGGAAGCGACGGTGCGCTCGTGGTTGGTAACGGCCTGACGCTTTGCGACCTGACCGACCATTCTTTCACCGGTCTTGGAGAACGCGACGACGGACGGGGTGGTGCGGTTGCCTTCGGCGTTCGCGATGACGACGGGTTCGCCGCCTTCCATAACGGCGACGCAGCTGTTGGTAGTGCCAAGGTCAATGCCAATAATCTTACTCATAATAATTTCCTCCTATATGAATGCCTGTATTTACAAATTTAGATGCTGCCGGATCCCCGGCGTGGGTGCTTTTTAATTTGCGACCTTTACCATTGCGAATCGAACGACTTTATCGCCGACCTTGAAGCCCTTCTGGAAGACCTCTGCAATGACGTTTTCGCCAAGCGCTTCGTCCTCGACGTGCATGACCGCGTTATGAAGCTGCGGGTCAAAGACCTCGCCTGCCGCGCCGAAGCTCACGACGCCCAGCTTTTCCATGACGGAGACGAGCTGGTTCATCGTCATCTCGACGCCCTTTTTAAACGCGGCATCCTGCGTCTCCTGCGCCAGCGCCCGCTCGAGATTGTCGTACACGGGAAGGAACTTCTCGACCGTCTCCGAACGGATGTCGGTATAGAGGCTTTCCTTTTCCTTCTGGCTGCGCTTGCGGTAGTTGTCGTATTCGGCGGCCAGCCGCAGATAGCTGTCATGCTCCTGTGCCAGCGCCTGCTGCGCCTTTTCAAACTCGCTTGCCTCCTGCTGCTTGGCTTCCTCGGGCTTTTTTTCCTCGGACTGCTTCGCGGCTTCAGCTTCGGTCTGCTGCGCAGCTTCTTCTGTCTGCTCGGCTGCGGAGGCGGCCTGTGCCTTTTCCTCCGAAGCCGGATTGCTGCTTGTTTTCTTACTCATATCTATGCCTCCGGGTCATTGTGCTTATTTTCCGGCCCTTCGATCGCCGGGGTCTGGTTTTTCTGGAACATCCGGCTCAGGTTCTCGGCGAAGTAGCTCAGCCGGGCGGTGATCTGCGCGTAATCCATTCTGGTCGGGCCGACCACGCCGATCAGGCCCTGCATCCCGTCGCCGATGTCGAACTTCGTCATGACGACGCTGGTGTCGCGCAGCTCCTTCGACACGTTTTCCGGGCCGACCAGGATCTGCGTCCGGCTGTCCGGGGAAAGCGCGGCGGGAAGATTGGAGACCACATCCTCGTCAAGTGCGGAGAGCATTTTCTGCGCTTTGTCGATGTCGTGGTACTCCGGCTGGCCGAGAAGCTTGGCCTGCCCGGTCATGTAGACCTCGCTGTGCTCCTGGTGCAGAAGCGACGTGACGAAATCCATGATGACGGGCACGAGGCTGGCCGCATTTCCAGCGCTTCTGGTCACGCGGGACAGAAGCTCGGGGCTGAGCTGTTCGGCGGTCAGCTCCGTGACGCTTGCGTTCAGCACTGCGCCGAGAAGCTTCAGATCCGCCTCCGTCAGCTCGACCGGGAGCCGGATGAGCTTATTCTTGACGGAGCTGTCGCTCAGCATCACGACGAGAATAAAGCTGCCGCTGTCCGCGAGGATCAGGTCGAACCGCTTGACCGTCAGCCCGGCGGCACGCGCCGCCATGGCGTAGGCGGGCAGATTCGTCATCTGCGAGACAAGCTTGCCGACCTGCGAGACGACCTTGTCGACCTCCTGCATTTTCAGCTCCATCGCCTGATTGATCGACTTCGTTTCATCGGTCGACAGGCGGTAGTCCTGCATCAGCTCGTCGACGTACAGCCGGTACCCGGCAGGCGACGGGATGCGTCCGGCGGAGGTGTGCGGCTGCTCCAGATATCCGAGCGTCGTCAGCTCCGCCATCTCGTTGCGGATGGTCGCGGAGGAAAAATCCATGTCCGGCATCTGCGCAATGGTCTTGGACGCCACCGGCTCCGCCGTGCGGATGTAAAGATCCACGATCGCACGCAGGATCTTCTTTTTCCGGTCTGAAAGCTCCATGGTTCGTTCCTCCTTTCGCCTTAGCACTCTTTATCCTTGAGTGCTAAACGCAGTGTACCACCGCCTCCCAGCGTTGTCAATACCTACAGACTTAAATTATTTGTGAACAATTCATATCTTATGTATGAATGCCCCGGCGGGGCGGTTTTATCAGCCGCGGCGCCCGGATCCGCAGCATCAGCCGGCTTCCCGGACAGCGTTCCTGCCCGTCCGGCGGGGACTGCAGGGTGGGCTTTGTCTGCCGTTCAGGGATTATATAGACAAAATCCACAAAAAATTCCCGGTAAAATTTACGTAAAGGCACTGGATTTTAACGGGTGGAACTGCTATACTATGAAATACAGAACTCTGCGACTGCGGCTCCCGTGACCGGCAGCCGCTTTCGTTTCTGTATCAATCCGCAGAAGGAGGGTTCAAAAGGCGCTTCGCGCGGGACAGGCCCGCGCACGACACGAACATTCGAATTCTGAAAGAAATCAGGAGGAAATGCAAGCATGAAAAAACGCACAACGCGGTGTCTCGCGCTGCTGCTGGCAATTGTTATGGTTCTTTCGGCCATGCCAATCGCCATGGCGGAGGAGACAACGCAGACCTACACCAAGGTCACAAGTGCAGCCGAACTGACGACCGGCAAGTATGTACTTGTGACAGATACGGATTATGCGCCGGATTATTTTGACAACGGCTGGGTTCTTGCAACACAGCCCAGCGTTGTCGACGGTAAGATCGAAAATCCGACTGCAGGCGTCTGGACGCTGACCGTCGATACGGACGGCGTCGTTATGACGGACGCGAAGGGAACTTCGATTGCGCCGAAGGGCGGCAACACGAACGGCATCCAGTCTGGCAGCTATAAATGGGCAGCCAGCTTTGCCAGCGGCAAATTTACCTTTGCCGGAACGGGTGACGATACTGTCACGCTCGCCAGTAACAAGGGAAACGGAAATAAGTTCAGAGCGTATAAGAACTCAACTGTAAACGGCGGCTATCCGCATGAGTTTACGCTCTACAAGCTCACTGAAACGCAGAAGCAGCAGGTCGAAACCCCAACTGCGAACGTAGAAAACGGCGCTGAGATCGAGGTTGGCACGCAGATCAGGTTTGAGTGCGAAACTGAGGGTGCGAAACTCTACTACAAGACCGCAGGCACGGAGTATCAGGAATACACCGGCCCGATCTCGGCTTCGCATAACGAGACGTATACCGTCATGGCCAAGAAGGACGGCATGAACGACAGCGAAGAGTTGGTCGTTTCCGTCAAAGTCTATGAGCTGGTCGACAAGTACGTCAAGGCTGAGACCATTGCGACCGATGACAAGGTCGTGATCTACAACGCTGGCAACGGCTATGCTGTTGCAGGCGAAGTGAAGTCCAGCTACTATCTCACCCCCGCCGCAGCGACGGTCAATGAGAATGCCCTGACGGCGGACAGCTTTGAGAATCTGGTCTGGACGGTCACGAAGAACGAGGACAATACATACACCTTCGCGCAGGGTGAAAGCATCCTCACGATGGGTCAGAGCAACGGCAAGTTCAACCTGAACCTGACCGGGAGTGACACGGCGAAGTGGGACGTGGAAGTCTGCAATGCAGAAAATGCATCCTACTATATGTCCGGCAATGGCTTGACCGGTCAGTATGGCAAGGTCTACATGGAATACTTCGCCAGATATGACGAGTTCAGCGCCTACTGCACCAGCACGGACCGTCTGAAGGAAAAAGACTTCGGCATGACGTTCTACAAGCTGACGAAGGAAAAGAACTTCATCGGCGGCCTTGTGCCGCCTCCCACACCGACCCAGAAGGTCGCGACCCCGACGGCCTCTCTGGCTGCGGGCGAGGTAGCCAAGGGCACGGAGGTCACCTTCTCCTGCGAGACCGAGGGCGCGACGATCCTCTATGCGACGGACGGCACGACCTTCACCGAGGGCACAACGGCGACCGTGAATGAAGACGTCACCTTCACCGTCAAGGCCACGAAGGCCGGCATGGACGACAGCGACGAAGCGACGTTTGCATATACGGTCAAGAAAGAATCCGGAGAGATCAAGCTTGGAAAGCTTACTTCTGCTGACCAGCTGACCGACGGCTCTTATGTCATGATTGTTTCCACCGGCTACGCACCGCTGGAACTCAGCAGGAAGTGGCTGACGGTTGTACAGCCGACTGTAGCGGAGGACAAGGTGACGAAGACGGAAGGCGCGGTTTGGACGCTGAAGGTAAGCGGACAGTCTGTTACGTTGACTGATAAAAACGGCATGGCCATTGCACCTTCCGGTGGAAACAGCAATGGCATTCAGTCTGGTAATTATAGCTGGGCGTGGTCGTTCAGCGCAGAAAATCAGACCTTCAAATTTATGGGTGCCGGTGATGATACTGTTACGTTGGCCAGCAATACCAGCACGGATTCTACATACGGTGGGTTTAACAAGTTTAAAGCCTATAAGAACAACACGGTTGCAAGTCAGCAGTATCCGTGCGAGTTCACGCTCTACCGGGTCGACCCTGCATCTGCTGACCAGCCCTCCGGCGATCTGCCCAAGCCCGGCGACAAGTTCGTGATCTACAACCAGAACGCACAGGCGGTTCTGGCGGCGGAGAACGATTCGAAGTCCATTGAAAAGGCGGCAGCCACCGTCGCGGACGGCAAGGCCACCCCGGCAAACGGCGCAGTCGTGTTCACCGTCGAGCAGAACGGCGAATACCTCCGCTTCAAGAGCGATGCGTATGGCTATCTCTGTGCCAACGGCACCGGCAACAACGCGTTCTACAGCAAGGACTTCTCCGAAGAGGGCGTTTCGACCGAAGACGCGGACTGGCTCGTCCGTACCTGCTCCGGCGGCGTGGGCGGCTATGAGCTGGAGAGCCGCACGGCGAAGTACAGCAGCCACAGCCAGTGGCTGGAGTATTATGCAGACGCCTTCAAGGTCTACAGCATGTACAACGTCACGGATTACACCATCTTCTCCTTCTTCTTCTATCCCGTGGCGGAGGGCGTGAACGTGACCGACGGCATCGTCAATGCACCTGCGGTCGACTTCGGCACGATCCTTGCGGCATATGTCGGACAACCCTATACGCTTGATTTTACAGTTGACGCGGTATTCGGCGTTAAGACCCTGTCCGTCAAGCTGGGTGAGAAAACGCTGAACCACACGAAGACGGAAACCGGCTATACCGTTACCATCCCCACGGCGGATGTGACGGGCGAGAAGCTCGTCGTGACCGTTTCTGGCGAGGACAATAAGGGCGTGGCGTTTACACAGTCTGCCGAGATCCCCGTGCTCGACGAGCCCGTGATCTCCAACGTAACGCCCGCGCAGGGCGCGCAGACCGGAGCCGAAAAGCGGCCGACGATCTCCGCGGAGATCTCGAACGCTGGCGATAACGCCAGCGTAACGATGACTGTCAACGGCACGGAGGTCGAAGCGGCCTACGCGAACGGCAAGGTCACCTACACCCCGGCTGCCGCTATGGCGGACGGCAAGGTCACGGTAACTGTGACGGTCAAGCGTGCGGATGAAAAGGAAACCAGCAAGACCTGGTCCTTCACCATCGGCGAGGCGACCTTCCAGCGCTACTTCGGCCAGCTGCACTCCCACACGCAGTATTCCGACGGCGCTGGCTCGCTGGAAAGCGCACTGGATTATGTCAAGAATCTGCCTGAAATCGCGAACGTCGACTTCGTCGCATTCACTGACCATTCCAACTACTTTGACAAGTCCGGCGCAGCCAACCCCGAGGGCGCGCTCTACGACATGACCAAAGCAACGGAATACAGCCAGCAGACCTGGAAGTCCTATAAGGACGCGGTCGCCGCGTTCAATGCGGAAAACGCGGGCAGCATGGTCGCCATTGCGGGCTTTGAAATGACGTGGTCCGGTGGCCCCGGCCATATCAACACCTTCAACACCCCCGGCATCGTCTCCCGCAACAACACAACGCTCAACAACAAGACCAAGGATGCAGGCCTGCAGGCCTACTACAAGCTCCTGTCCCAGAAAGAGGGCGCCAACTCCATCAGCCAGTTCAACCATCCGGGCACGACGTTCGGCAACTTCATTGACTTCGGTTATTGGGATGCGGTCGTTGACACCCGTATGTACATGGTCGAAGTCGGCAACGGCGAAGGCCAGATCGGCGCAGGCGGCTATTATCCCAGCTACGAGCAGTACATCATGGCGCTCGACAAGGGCTGGCACGTCGCCCCGACCAACAACCAGGATAACCACAAGGGCCGCTGGGGCAACGCCAACGACGCCCGCGACGTCATCCTGACCGACGACTTTACCGAAGACGGCATCTATGCAGCGCTCAGAGCACGCCGTATGTACGCCACCGAGGACAAGAACCTCGATCTGGACTACACGGTCAACGGCAACATGATGGGCTCCATCATCGACGTTCCTGAGAAGCTGAACTTCGAGATCTCCTTCAACGATCCCGACCGCACCGATTCCATCGCCAAGGTCGAGCTGGTCGTCAACTCCGGCAAGGTCGCCTATACATGGAACAGTGCTGCGGATCTCGCCAAGGGCTCCGTCAGCGTGGAACTGGCGCCTGAGTACACCTATTACTTCGTCCGCGTCACCGAGGGCGACGGCGATCTGGCCGTGACCGCTCCCGTCTGGGTCGGCGAATCGCTCAAGCTCGGCATCTCCAAGGCCGAATGCGGCACGTCCACCCCGGTCACCAACGAAGAACTGACCATCACCACCACATTCTTCAACAGTGAGGCAAAGCCCGCTACCATCAAGTCCATCACCTATGCCATCGGCGGCGAAACCATCAGCACGGATACCACCGGTTACACGCTGGCTGCAAGCAGCACGCAGGATGTGGAATTCAAGTATACCCCGACAAAGGCCCGCATCATGACCATCCGGATCACGGCTGTGATCGAGCAGGACGGCAAGGAGTACACGTTCACCAAGGACGTCACGCTCGATGTGCTTGACGCAAGCAAGCTTGTCTACATCGGCATTGACGCCTCGCACTACAACGAATACGTTGCAGGCAATTATAAGGACTCCATGGGCAACTTCGGCGAACTGGCTGCGGCCTATTCCGTGCGTACAGTCACGCTGAAGACCAGCGAGGAGCTCATCGCGGCCTGCGGCAATCCCAAGTACAAGGCCATCATCCTGACGGCTCCGTCCCGCCGTCTGGAAGCGGCCCAGAAGGATCCGAAGACCTATTCCGAGGACGAGCTGAACGCCCTCAAGACGTTCAACGACAATGGCGGCATGGTGATCCTCGCCGGCTGGTCTGACAACTACGAGAATTACCCCATCATCCAGAACAACCCGGCCATCAAGCACATGGCCGCGACGCAGAACGAGGTTCTTGCCAAACTCGGCTCGAGCCTCCGTATCTCTGACGACGCAACGTATGACGATGTCCGCTCCGCAGCCGACGGCGTCGACAAGTGGAGACTCTACTTCTCGTCCTACAACATGGAGAACCCGCTTCTGGACGGCGTGGAATTCGATGCAGAGCATCCGTATGACAAACTCTACACCGAACGCTTCAGCCACTACGGCGGCGCGTCCATCTACGCGGTTGACGCAAGCGGCAATGCAACCTCTACGCTGCCCGCAACGGTCAGCCCGGCAGTCTACGGCCATGCAACGACCTACTCTGTGGACGTTGACAGCGACGGCCTCGGCGGCGCAGCTACCCCGAAGTACACCTTCGCAGAAAACGATGACCGCCTGATGGTCATGGCGTCCGAGCAGATCGAGGGCAAGGGCCTCATCATCGTCTCCGGCGCAGCCTTCATGTCGAACTTCGAGGTGCAGTACCAGGTCTCCGACAGCGGTGCGGAGAAGAACTACTCCAACTACAAGATCTGCCAGAATCTCGTCTCCATGCTCAACCAGACCGAGATCAGCTCGATCTCGGCTGTGCAGGCAGAGACAGAGGAGGGCGTCAAGTTCACCGTGGAGGGCATCGTGACCTCCAACGCCTCCGGCTATGACAAGGATACCGCGTTCTTCGACTGCATCTATGTGCAGGACAACACCGCCGGTATCAACGCCTTCCCGGTTGCAGGCAACTTTAAGATCGGCGATAAGGTTCGTGTCACCGGTACGACGTCCTCCTATCAGGGCGAGCGTCAGCTGGCTGTGACGAAGATCGAAAAGATTGCGGACGCGGAGGCTCCGGCTCCCAAGGAAGTCACCGCCGCGCAGATCAACGACGGCTCCGTCCTCGGCAGCCTCGTCAAGATCAAGGGCACGATCACCAGAGTGGAAGAGGCCGAAGGCAAGATCCAGACCATCATGGTCAGGGATGCAGCAGGCAAGGAAGCCCGCGTCTTCATCGACGGCTACATCACGAAGGACACGGAAGTCCAGAACGCCATCGTCGGCAATCAGGTCGAGGCGGTTGGCCTTGCCTCCTATGACAACACCTTCGTCCTCTCGGACGGCACGCCGGTCTACCCGCGTATCCGTATCCGCGACCGCGCGGACGTCGTCTGCACCGCAGGCGAGACTCCGGCCAGAACGTGGAACATCACCTATGTCACCGACGGCGGCACGATTGGCGGCCTCTACCCGGTGACCTACACCGAGGGCACCGTGACCGTTCTGCCGACCAATGTGACCAAGCCCGGCTATACCTTCCTCGGCTGGTTCACCGCCTACATCGGCGGCGTGCAGGTCAGGCAGATCGAGGCGACGGAAACCGGCGAAAAGACCTTCTATGCACGTTGGCATAAGACTGTCCTGCCGCCTCCGCCCGTCACCCCCGGCACCCCGGTCACCCCGGCCAGGCCCGCTGCCCCGGTAGGGCTCCCGTTTGCCGATGTGTCCGGCAGCGACTGGTTCTATAACGATGTCCGCTATGTCTACGAGAAGGGCATCATGGACGGCACGGGCGCCGATCGCTTCTCTCCCAACGCACCGCTGACCCGCGCCATGATCGTCACCATCCTCTACCGCATGGCGGGCAGCCCGTCCGTTTCCGGCTCGTCCGACTTTACGGATGTGGCCGCCGGCAAGTGGTTTGCCAAGGCGGTCGCATGGGCGGCAGCGAACGGCATCGTCAACGGCTACGGCGACAGCCTCTTTGGCCCGAACGACCCCGTGACCCGTGAGCAGCTTGCGGCGATCCTGTACCGCTACGCAGTCTACGGCGGCATGACGGCTGTGACGCTCGAGGAAAATCTCGGCAGCTTTGCCGACACGGCGCAGCTCTCCGCCTACGCCATTCAGGCGATGAACTGGGCGGTCGGCCAGGGTCTGATCAACGGCTCCGGCAGCAACCTTGTGCCGAAGGCACAGGCGACCCGCGCACAGGTCGCGGCGATCATCCACCGCTATCTCGAGCGCTGAGTTCCCCAACAGTACAAAGCTGCCCCGCCGGGTCTTCCGGCGGGGCAGTCCCCCATCATTCAAAAACTGCGCATCCTGAAGGAGAATCCATGAAGAACTTACAATGCAAGCTGACGCGCAAGCGCTGGCTGGAGATCGGCGTGAGCGCGCTGCTGTTCGTGCTGATCATCGCGTGGGCGCTGGTCCTGGAATACACGGAGCCTGACCGCGAGGCGACTGCCGCGCGCAAGCGGTTTTTCGCCGTTGCGCGCGTCACGGACATTCTGGACGACAACGCGGAGACCCAGGACTGGACCGAGGGTCGCCGCATCGGCCAGCAGTATCTCGAGGTCGAGATCCTGAACGGCCCGTGGAAGGGCGAAACGCTCGAAGCGATCAACTATCTGACCATCTATACCAACGTCGACGCGAAGATCGGCACAAAGATCGTCGTCCGCCTCGATCTGGACGACGAGGGCGCGCCGTATATCATATCCATTCCGAATTATAACCGCGCCCCGGTGCTGCTCGGTTTGCTTGCCATATTTGCCGCGCTGCTCCTGCTGATCGGCCGGAAAAAGGGCCTCACGGCCCTGCTGGGGCTTTTGTATACGCTTGCGTGCGTCTGGTTCATTCAGGTGCCCATGATCCTGCGCGGCGCGCAGCCGGTCGTGGTCACGGTCGTGCTTGTCGCGCTGACGACGGCGGCCTCGCTCCTGTTCCTGAACGGCTTCAGCCGCAAGACGCTCTGCGCCACGCTCGGCTGCATCGGCGGCGTGGCGGTCGCGGGTATTTTCGCCGCCCTGTGCGGGTCGATCTCGCCGCTCAACGGCTTCAACCTGCCGGAGGCGGAGGAACTGGTTTTGCGCGCGTCCGACCGGGGACTGAAGATCAGCGGTCTGTTCGTCAGCGGCATTCTCATCGCCTCGCTCGGCGCGGTCATGGACGTGGCCATGTCCATTTCCTCCGCCTGCTGGGAGCTGCGCGAGCTGAACCCCGATCTGCCGCGCAAGGCCCTGTTCCGCTCCGGCATGAACATCGGCCAGGACGCCATGGGCACCATGGCGAACACGCTCATCCTTGCCTTCGCCGGTTCGAGCCTCAATACGCTCCTGCTGTTCCAGATCTTTGATTATCCCATGATCCAGATCTTCAACGCCGATTCCATCGCCATCGAGATCATCCGCGGCGTGGCCGGCACCATCGGCATCATCCTGACCGTCCCCCTCGTCGCCCTCCTGAGCGCCGAGATCATGGGCCCGAAGAAAAAAGCGTAAGCTGCAAAACAGAAGCGGCATTCCCGGGCCGGGAATGCCGCTTTCTGCGTCAAAACGTCGGATCGTTATCGGTGTGCGTCCGCCTGCACGCAATATGCCTCCTGCATCTTTTGCAGGACGGCTTCCTTTTTCGGGATGGACGGGATGGCGCCGGAAGCTTCGGTGGAGAGGCTTGCTGCGGCTGCCGCGTAGCGGGCCATATAGGCAAGATTGTCCCGCGTCAGCGCCTCCGGCGCTTTCCCAAGCTCCAAAAAGCGCGATACGGCGCTGCCGCCAAAGATATCGCCTGCGCCGGTCGTGTCAATGGGGTGCACCTTCGGGCAGCCGCAGGAGAAGTCTGCCTGCTTATTTTTCAGCAGACACCCCTTCGGCCCCAGCGTGACCATGACGAGCTTTGCGCCCAGCGCCAGCACGCGCTCCGCGCCCTCCTCCGGGCTGCAGTCCCAGAGGAACTGCGTCTCATCATCGCTGATCTTGACGATATCCGCCTGCGAAAGGCCCCAGAGGATCTGTTCCCTTGCCTCCTGCTCTGTTTTCCACAGCGGGGCGCGGTAATTGGGGTCGTAGGTGACGAGCCTGCCGTGCGCGCGGGCATAGGCCGCGGCCTTCTGCGTGGCCGTGCGGGCAGGCTCGTCCGTGCAGCTGAGCGAGCCGAAGTGGAACACGCGGCTTTCTGCCAGCATGGCCGGGTCGATCTCCTCCCAGCGCAGCTGTGTGTCCGCGCCGGGCTTGCGCGCGAAGGCGAACGAGCGGTCGCCGTGCGCGTCAAAGGTCACGAACGCAAGCGTCGTGAATGTATCGGGGCTGATCAGAATGCCGCGCGTGTCGATCCCGGCGCGGCGCATCGTGCCGGTCAGCAGATGGCCGAAAGTGTCGTCGCCGACCTTGGCGAGAAACGCGGTCTTCTTTCCATACGCGCTCAGCGCGGCAAGAAAATTGCCGGGCGCGCCGCCGGGGTTGGCGGCAAGCGTGGGGTAGCCGTTTTCGTCCTTCGCGCGTTCCGCAAGATCGACAAGCAGCTCGCCCAGCGCGATCACATCATACATAGGTCTGTCCTCCTGTGTTTTTTGTTATTTTACCATGAAAGCAGCCTGGACTCAACCGCCGCGGGCGAAAAAATGCGCGGCGCGTTCCGCCTTTACATTTGCGTGCGTATGTGGTAAAATTCTCAAAAGTGTGTGAAGCCGAGCTGAAGGAGGATGCGTCCATGCCGATGACAAACGCCGCTGAATATCTGGAGCGCACCGCCGCCCGCGTCCCGGACAAGGTCGCCTTTTCCGACGCCTCCGGCAGTCTGACCTTCGGGCAGCTGCTGCAGGACGCGCGGGCACTGGGAACCGTTCTGGCCGGGCTTCCGGGCTGCAAAAACGCGCCCGTGGCCGTGCTCACGGGACGGACAGTGCAGAGCGTCGCGGCGCTGCAGGGCGTTTTGCAGAGTGGGAATTATTACGTTCCCATCGACGAGCAGATGCCGGAGGCGCGGATGCGCCGCATTCTCGCGCAGGTGCACGCCCGCGCGATCGTCTTCCCGGAAGCGTGCCGCCCGCAGGCGGAGCGGCTTGCGGACTGCGCGCCGCTCGTGTGTCTGGAGGAGGCGGAGAAGACCGCCCCGGACAATGCGCTTCTGCAGGCCCGGCGCGAGCAGATCATTGATCTGGATCCCGTGTACCTGCTCTTCACCTCCGGCTCGACCGGCACGCCGAAGGGCATCGTCATCTCCCACCGCGCCATTCTGGATTTTACCGACTGGCTGACGGACTTCTGCGGCTATACGGAGCATGAGGTCTTCGGCAATCAGTCGCCGTTTTACTTTGACACCTCCTGCAAGGATCTGTACCAGACGCTGAAGCTCGGCGCGACGTGCGTGATTCTGGAGAAGAAATTCTTCGCGCTGCCGCTGTTTTTGCTGCAGGCGCTCGACCGGAACGGCGTGACCGCCGTGAACTGGGCCACATCCGCGTTCCATCTGGCGGCAAGCTCCGGCGCGCTTGAAAAGTGTGTCCCGCACGCGCTGCGGAAGATCGTCGTCGGCGGCGAGGCTTTGCAGGCGCGGTACGTGAATATGTGGAAGCGCGCGATCCCGGAGGCGGAGCTTTATAATATGTACGGCCCGACGGAGACGACCGTCGACTGCGCCGCGCTGCACCTGACGCGCACGTACCGCGACGACGAGCCGATCCCCATCGGAAGGGCCTGCCGCAATATGCAGCTGCTGCTGTTAAAGGACGATCTGACCGAGGCGGCCCCCGGCGAGACGGGCGAGCTGTGCGTGCGCGGCTCCGGACTTGCGGCGGGATATTTCGCCGACGCAGAAAAGACCAATTCCGCCTTTATCCAGAACCCGCTCTGCCCCGATTACCGCGACATTCTCTACCGCACGGGCGACATGGCCGTGCAGCGCGAGGACGGGAATTTCTATTTTCTTGCCCGCCGCGACGGGCAGATCAAGCACATGGGCTACCGCATTGAGCTGGGCGAAATTGAAACGGCGCTCTACAGCGTCAAGGGCCTGCGGGAGGCCGTCTGCTTCTACGACGCGATGCGCGACAGGATCGTCTGCGTCTATGCGGGCGATCTGGACACGAACGCGCTGGCACGGGCGCTGCGGACGGCGCTGCCGAAATATATGCTGCCGAACGTCTATGAAAAGCTGGACGCGCTGCCGCACAACGCGAACGGCAAGCTTGACCGTGCGGCGCTGAAGGAACGGTTTTTGCATGCGCAGAGTTGAAAGCTATGCAGCGCTTACGCCGCTTCTGTCCGCGCAGCTGCGGCGCGGCGTGGTGACCAACTGCTTTTTATCCCCGGCAGACTACCAGCGCGAAATCGATGCCGGGCTTTTTTACGAGGAAAGAGACGGCTTTCTGCTGCTGCTGCGGCAGCGGGCCGGGTACCGGCTCCTGAACTTCTATCTGCACCCCGGTGCGAAGCTTTGCCTGCCTGGGCAGACGCTCCCGCTCGTCACGGAGCTGGCCTGCCGGGAAAAAGACCGGGACGCCATGCGCCGGGCGCAGGACGCGCTGTGCGCGCTCGGTTTTGCGGAGTGCTTTCACCGCCTGCGGCGCACACGGGCGGCAATTCCTGCGCCAGATAGCGCGGAAACTGCGTCAGAGGCTTCCTTTGAGGCCGTGCGGGCGTTTCTGCTTGCGCAGTTCGACCCGCTGACGGGCTGCATCCCGCCGGACGAGGAACTCCGACAGGCGGTCGGCGCCGGGCAGGTGCTGTGTTTGACAGACGCGAACGGAATTTCCGGACTTCTGCACTATACACCCGGGCGGGCGCAGTGCGAGATCCGCCATCTGGCCGTCCGTGCGGACTGCCGGGGGCATGGATACGCCGGGCGGCTGCTGGTCATGCTGGAAGCGAAGACCGGCGGGCAGAAATGCGCCGTCTGGGCAAGGGTGGGGAACGCCCCTGCCGAGCATTTCTATGAAAAAAATCAGTTTCAGCCGGACGGATGGCAGTCCGTTGTGCTGAGGCTGGGATAGATAAAGGAGTTTTGACACTATGAGAAAGCAGATCATGGAGATCCTGACGGAGATTTGCCCGGGCATCGACTTTGAGAACGAAAAAGCCCTCATCGACGACGGCCTGATCGACTCACTGGATATCGTCGCGGTCGTGACGGAACTGATGGAGGCGTTTGACGTGGAGCTTGGCGTGGACGATCTGACGCCGGAGAACTTCAACAGCGTCGAGGCCATCGAGGAGCTCATCGAGAGCCGTCAGAGCTGAGATGTCCTTTGCCTCCCTGCCCTTTGTGGGGCTCGTCACGGCAGGCGTCGTGCTGTATTATCTGGTTCCGAAGCGGGCGCAGTGGGTCGTGCTGCTGCTGGCAAGCATGGTCTTTTACCTGGTTGGCGGCGTCAAAAGCGCCGTCTGGCTCGTGCTGGTCGCGGGACTCACGTGGCTGGCGGGACTGCTGCTCGAAAAGCAGAACGCGCGTCCCGCACCGGATAAGGCCGCAAAGACCGCCGTGCGCCACGCGAAAAAGCAGATCTGCGCGGCGTGTCTGGTTCTCTGCTTCGGGCTGTTATATCTCATGAAATACTGGAACTTCACGGCCTCCGCGCTGCCGTCCGCCATCGGGGACAAGCTTCCCCGGTGGGATTTCGTCGTGCCGCTGGGCCTGTCGTATTTCATCTTCCAGAGCGTGGGCTATGTCATCGACGTTTACCGCGGAAAGCTCCCCGCGCAGAAAAATCCCTTAAAATACGGCCTGTTCGTCTCGTTCTTCCCGCAGATGGTGCAGGGGCCGATCAGCCGGTACGACCAGCTTGCCCCGCAGCTTTTAGCAGAGCGCAGTCTGGACTGGCGTGATCTCAAATTCGGCATCCAGCTTTGCCTCTGGGGGTATTTCAAAAAGCTCGTCATTGCCGACCGGGCCGCCGTGCTGGTCAACGCTGTCATCACGGAAAACTGCCCCTACGGCGGCGCGGTCATTGCCAGCGGCATTCTGTTCTACTGCATTCAGCTCTACTGCGATTTTTCCGGCGGCATCGATATTACGCGCGGTGTCGCGCGGATGTTCGGCATCGACGTGGCCGAGAATTTCCGTCGCCCGATCTTCGCAATGTCCCTGACGGAATACTGGCGGCGCTGGCACATCACGCTCGGCACGTGGATGCGCGACTATGTGTTTTATCCGCTGTCGCTGTCGAAAGCCTTCGGCAGACTCTCCCGCTGGGCCCGCACGCACATCAGAGGCACGGGCGGCAAGATCTTTGCCACGTCGCTCGCGACGTTCATCGTCTATCTCATCATCGGCATCTGGCACGGAGCGAACTTCCGCTATATTGCCTTCGGCCTGTGGAACGGCGTGCTCATTACGGCCTCGCTCCTGCTGGAGCGGACGTTTTTGCGCTGGAAAGCGGCGCTGCACATCAACGATAAATCCGCCGCATGGCGCGTGTTCATGACGCTGCGCACGATGCTGCTGGTGTTCATCGGGCGGTATTTCACGCGTTCGCCGCGTCTGAGCTGTGTGTTCCGATTCTTGAAGACAACCGTGCTGCATCCGCAGCCGTCGCAGCTGCTCGACGGGACGCTTTTGTCGTTCGGCCTTGCGAAGACGGATTTTCTTGTGATCGCGCTGGGTCTGGCCGTTTTGCTGACGCTTGAGTGCTTGCAGGAGCGCGGCGTGCAGATCCGGGCGGCGCTGGAAAAGAAGTCTGGCTTTGTGCAGTGGCTTGCCGTGACGGCGCTGCTGCTGGCCGTGCTGCTGCTCGGCGTGTTCCGAGCCGGGTATATCCCGTCGGGCTTTATCTATACGCAGTTCTGAGGCGGTGATCGAATGAGTTCAAAAAAATGGGTGCTGGTCTTTCTCGTGACCGTCCTTGTGCTGGCCGCGCTGCTGGCGGGGCTGAATCTTGCCGTCGACCCCTTCGGCGCGTTCGGGGACAGGCTGCTGTCCTGGTTCTCCTACGATGAGACGAATAACCCCCGCGTGGCAAAGTTCAGCTATCTCGAACAGCACCACGACGAATACGATTCCTATATCCTCGGCTGCTCGTCCACCAGCTCGTTCCCGGTGGACGCGTTCAACGAGGCGTATGGCGCCAGCTTTTACAATCTCATCATGTACGGTGCGGATATGCGCGACTGCGAAAAGATCGCGCAGTACCTGGTCGAACATTATGAGGTCAAAAACCTCATTCTGAACGTCTATCTCGACAACGGCCTGACCTACGACGAGGAATCCGACCGGCTGACGAAGAACCTCCACTATAAGGAGGACCCGGACACGTCCGTGCTGTCCTATTACACGCGCTATCTCTTCGCCGACCCGCGCTATGCGCTGGCCAAGCTGAACGCGCTGCGCACGGACACCATTCTGCCGCAGACGTTTGACGTGTTTGACGAGCGGACAGGCTGCTATGACAAGCGTGTGCGCGACGCAGAGCCGATCGGCAGCGAGGAGCGTTATCTCGAAAGCTACCCCGTCTTCGCCGACTATCCGCGCCAGACGCTTTCGCTTCCGTACACGGAGCAGTGTATGCAGAGCGTCGCGGCGATCAAGACCCTGTGCGAGGAAGCGGGTGTGAACCTCACCGTCGCGGCCGGGCCGGTATATGCTGAGTATCTGAAAAATTATGAACCGGAAACCGTCGCGCAGTTTTACCGCTCGCTGGCACAGGTCACGCCGTTCTGGGATTTTTCGTCCAGCAGCGTCAGCTGCGAGATGCGCTATTTCTACGACGGCACGCACTTCCGCAACAACGTCGGCGAGATGATCTGCGCCCGCATGACAGGCCGCACAGATCTCTGGATCCCGGACGATTTCGGAACCTATGTGACCGCCGACACCCCGGAGGATTATTTCCTGAACGTCCTGTCCCCGGCGGCGCTTTCGGCCGATGAGATCAACACGCAGGTGCCCATCCTCATGTACCACCATCTGTCCGAGGACGTGACGAACAGCGAAATGGTGTCCCCGGAGCAGTTTGAGGCGCAGATCCGGGCGCTTTCCGAGGCCGGGTATACCGGCGTCTCGTTCGACGAGCTGCAGGCGTATGTCCTGCGCAGCGAGCCGCTTCCCGAGAAGCCGGTCGTCATTACCTTTGACGACGGATACAGGAGCAATTACACGCTGGCCTATCCGATCTTACAGAAATACGGCATGAAGGCGACGATCTTCGCCGTCGGCGTTTCGTTCGGAACGGATCATTACAAGGACACGGACTACGCCATCACGCCGCACTTCGGCGCGGCGGAGGCGGCGGAAATGACCGCGTCCGGCCTCATTTCCATCCAGAGCCACACGTATGATATGCACCAGTGGCCGCCGTACGAGACAGGCTCCGCCGTGCGGGAGAACATTCTCCAGCTTTCCGGCGAAAGCGAAGAGGCCTACGTGCAGGCGCTGACAGAGGACTTTACGCGCAGCCGTGCACTGTTGGAGGACGCAACGGGCCGGCCGGTCGACGTGCTGGCGTATCCGGCGGGGCAGTACTCGACGCTGGCGCAGGTCACGCTCCAGTCTCTCGGCGTGCACGTGACGCTCTCGACCAATCCTGGCGTCAACACCGTCGTCAAGGGCCTGCCGCAGACGCTTTACGCCATGCTCCGCTTCGGCATTACGGAGGATGTCTCGCCGGAGGCGCTGCTGAACATGATCCAGTGAAAAAACAGGCTGTCCGTCCCGCACGGGCAGCCTGTTTTTCTTGAATGAAACACATTTATTTCCACGCAGATGGGTGCAGAAAGAAAAGAGTCATAAAAAATTTTAGGTCAGCAAAAATTTTGTTTGACATCTGCTTTTCATGTGGTATGATGGTAGCAGAAGACGTCTGCACGGCAGACGCCGCAGATCAGAAAGAATAATAAATAAATAAATGGGAGGTACCCTGCGTTTATGAATTATGATGCTATCAAGAAGGCTGCCGAAGGCTACCGGGCCGACATGGCAAAGTTCCTCCGCGACATGATCGCGATCCCGTCTGAGTCCTGCGAGGAAGAGGGCGTCGTCAAGCGCATCGCCGCTGAGATGGAAAAGCTGGGCTATGACAAGGTCGAGTTCGACAAGCTCGGCAACGTCATCGGCTGGATGGGCACTGGCGACAAGATCATCGCCATCGACTCCCATATCGATACCGTCGGCATCGGCAACCGCGAGAACTGGACCGCTGATCCCTACACCGGCTACGAGACCGACGAGATCATCTACGGCCGCGGCGGCTCCGACCAGGAGGGCGGCATGGCCTCCGCTACCTACGGCGCGAAGATCATGAAGGATCTGAACCTCATTCCCGAGGGCTACAAGATCATGGTCGTCGGCTCCGTGCAGGAGGAGGACTGCGACGGTATGTGCTGGCAGTCCATTGTCAACGAATACTTTAACGGCCCCGAGGACGCACGCAGCAAGGTCGAGTTCGTCATCTCCACCGAGCCGACCGACGGCGGCATCTACCGCGGCCATCGCGGCAGAATGGAGATCCGCGTCGATATGCACGGCGTTTCCTGCCACGGCTCCGCTCCGGAGCGCGGCGACAACGCGATCCACAAGATGGCTGAGGTCATCCTGAACGTCCGCGATCTCAACGAGAACGACGCTGCCGACGACAAGGAGATCAAGGGCCTTGTCAAGATGCTCGACCCGAAGTACAACCCCGAGCATTACGAAGACGCCCGCTTCCTCGGCCGCGGCACCTGCACCACCAGCCAGATCTTCTATACCTCCCCGTCCCGCTGCGCAGTTGCGGACTCCTGCTCCATCTCCATCGACCGCCGCATGACGGCCGGTGAGACCTACCAGTCCTGCCTGAAGGAGATCGAGGATCTGCCCGCCTGCAAGAAGTATGCCAAGGGCGTCAAGGTTTCCATGTATATGTACGACCGTCCCGCATGGACCGGTCATGTCTATGAGACCGAGTGCTTCTTCCCGACCTGGATCAACAAGGCCTCTGCGCCGCACGTCCAGGCTCTGGTCGACGCGCACCATGCCCTGTGGGGCGAGAACCGTCTGTGGGCCGACGAGACTGCCAAGGCCAAGCGCGAGGGCCGTCCGCTGACCGACAAGTGGACCTTCTCCACCAACGGCGTTTCCATCCAGGGCCGCTACGGCATCCCCTGCGTTGGCTTCGGCCCCGGCGCCGAGTCTCAGGCACACGCGCCCAACGAGATCACCTGGAAGCAGGATCTGGTCGTCTGCGCCGCGCTGTACGCAGCTGTTCCCATGCTCTATAAGCCCGAGAACAAGGACGGCTCCGCCACCTCCTTCCGTCAGGAGCTCACCGGCAACGACATCAAGTAAAAATCCAATGCTGTAGGGGCGGATGCCTTTGTCCGCCCGGCACATCAGAAAGAAATACGCATACGATAATATTTTAAGGAGAAAGAACATGAGCAAAACTGTTGAACTGGCAAGACATCTTGAGAAGCTCCACATCAACAATATGTATAAGACCGACTTCTACTGGACCTGGGACAAGACCGACGACGAGATCGACGCTGTCTTTACCGTAGCCGACGCTCTGCGCGACCTGCGTGAGCGCAACAAGTCCACGAAGATCTTCAACTCCGGTCTGGGCATCTCCCTGTTCCGCGACAACTCCACCCGTACCCGCTTCTCCTTCGCCTCCGCCTGCAACTTCCTCGGCCTCGAGGAGCAGGTCCTCGACGAGAAGAAGTCCCAGATCGCCCATGGCGAGACGGTCCGTGAGACGGCCAACATGGTTTCCTTCATGGCCGACGTCATCGGCATCCGCGACGATATGTACATCCATCAGGGCCACGAGTACCAGAAGACGTTCATGGACGCTCTGGAGGAAGGCTACCGCGACGGCATTCTTGAGCAGCGTCCGACGCTCGTCAACCTGCAGTGCGACGTCGACCATCCGACGCAGTGCATGGCCGATATGCTGCACGTCATCCACTACTTCGGCGGCGTTGAGAACCTGAAGGGCAAGAAGGTTGCCATGACCTGGGCCTACAGCCCCAGCTACGGCAAGCCGCTGTCCGTCCCGCAGGGCGTTATCGGCCTGTTCACCCGCTTCGGCATGGACGTCACGCTGGCCCATCCGGAAGGATACGATGTGTTCCCCGAGGTCGAAGAGATCGCCCGCAAGAACTGCGAGAAGTACGGCTCCAAGTTCCACAAGACCAACTCCATGGCTGAGGCCTTTAAGGATGCCGATATCGTCTATCCGAAGTCCTGGGCTCCGTTCAAGGCGATGGAAAAGCGCTCCGAGCTGTACGTTAAGGGCGACCAGAAGGGCATCGACGAGCTCGAAAAGGAACTGCTGGCGCAGAACGCCGAGCATAAGGACTGGACCTGCTCCGAAGAGATGATGAAGCTGACGAAGGACGGCAAGGCTCTGTACCTGCACTGCCTGCCCGCTGACATCTCCGGCCTGTCCTGCCCCGAGGGCGAAGTCGACAACTCCGTGTTCGACCGCTATCTGGTGCCTCTGTACAAGCAGGCTTCCTACAAGCCGTACATCATTGCCGCTATGATCTTCCTGGCTCAGGTCAAGGACCCGGTCAAGGCTCTGATGGACCTCGACTCCGCTGACAACAAGCGCAAGATGTTCTGATTCGCTTCTGACTACACAAATAAGCATATGGCAGGAGCGCCGCTCCTGCCATTGCAGTATCAAGAGGAATTATAAAATGGCTAAAAGAATTGTGATCGCTCTGGGCGGCAACGCTCTGGGCAAAAATCTTGAAGAGCAGATGCAGGCTGTCAAGACGACGGCCAGCGCCATCGCAGACCTGATTGAAGACGGCCACGAGGTCGTCATTGCGCACGGCAACGGCCCGCAGGTCGGCATGATCCAGAACGCGTTTGCCGCTTACCACAAGCAGCAGGCCAAGAGCGACATTATGCCCCTTTCCATGTGCGTAGCCATGAGTCAGGGCTACATCGGCTACGATCTGCAGAACATGATCGGCGAGGAGCTTGACCGCCGCGGTCTGGGCATCCACTGCGCGACTGTTCTGACGCAGGTCGCCGTCGATCCGGCCGACCCCGCGTTCCAGCATCCGACCAAGCCCATCGGCGCGTTCATGACCGAGGAAGAGGCCAAAAAGCTCGCCGCCGAAAAGGGCATCGACGTCGCCGAGGACGCAGGCCGCGGCTGGCGTCAGGTCGTTGCAAGCCCGCGCCCGAAGGAGATCGTCGAGATCGCCACGGTCAAGGCGCTCATGAACGCGAAGCACGCCGTTATCGCTGCCGGCGGCGGCGGTATCCCGGTCGTGTGGGAGGACAAATACCACCTCAAGGGCGTGCCCGCCGTCATCGACAAGGACTTCGCCTCCGAGTGCATGGCCGAGCAGCTTGACGCCGATATGCTCATCATCCTGACGGCTGTCGAGAAGGTCGCCATCAACTTCGGCAAGCCCGACCAGAAGAATCTGGACGAGCTGACCCCGGAGGAGGCCCGCAAGTACATGGCCGAAGGCCAGTTCGCCCCCGGCTCCATGCTGCCGAAGGTCGAAGCGGCTGTCAAGTTCGCCGAGTCCAAGCCCGGCCGCACCGCCCTCATCACCCTCCTGGAAAAAGCCAAGGACGGCATCGAAGGCAAAACCGGCACCGCGATCCATCTGTAAGATACCCGCAAAGCGCCCTTCTTCCGAAGGGCGCTTTGGTTTATAAATCCGCGCACAGGCCCGATTCAGCGCGCTTGACAAATCGGAAGAGTCTGATATAATGAAAATAACCAAGGCCCCTTCCGCAAGAACGGTTTGGCCTCGGATCAAGTTAGCGTTTCAAGAAATCTCGAAACCGTCACTTTGCCGAGTGGCGGTTTCGGCCATTTATGCGGATGGTGACCGTGAGTCCAAAAATATGGAACGTGATCGTAATCGGCATAAACATCCCTCCTTTCGGAGGAGGCCAAACCGCCCGTCTGCGTCGGGAGCCTTGGGGTTCGATAAGAACCGCCTTTATTTTATCAGACCAGTCGAAAAATGTCCATCCGTCCCCGTTTCCGTGCACTTGACAGATCAAGGATCATAGCAGAATTTCGGATATACGCGTATATTGCAGCAAGGGAAGGCCGCGCAGCCTTCCCTCGTTTTATCCGTTTTTCGGGTCTGCGGGCTTCGCTTTGACGCGGGCGAATCTGCGGCGGCGGGCGCGGTGTGGGCAGGGCTTCTGGCTGAGCGCGGCATAGCTCTTTGCGACCTGCTCGGTCGGCTCGTAGACCAGCCGGCTGACGCGCAGCGCACCGTCCTCCTGCACCAGCCGGATACGGATGTAAAATTCACCGTCCGCCTCGCATCTGGCGCGGGACAGATACCGCCGTCCCTGCTGCGGATACCATTTTCCCGCCGTCATCTGCCCGCCGCAGACAGGGCAAAGGTTCTCCTGCCCGCTCATCGCGCCGAGCGCAGCGGTCTTGTCAGCGTAGCCGTGGAACACGGCCCGCTGCACGCAGCCGGGCAGCTCAGCGCCGTGGAAGCCGTTTTCATGCGCCTGCACGGCAGCCTCATACGCGGCGATGCCCTCCGCGAGACGCAGCTTCTGGCAGACGAGCGCCGTATGATACGCGTCGCCCAGCGCGTCGTGCGCGGCACGGGTGGGCGCGATGTCCATCATCTGCATGGCCGTCGACAGCGCCTTCTGCGCGCCGGAGCCGTCGGTCTGCGCGTTGAAGATCAGCTGCGCGTTGTACCAGCGCGCCGTCCATCCGCTCTCCAGACCGAACACCGCGAGATTTTCCCGCAGGATCGTGATATCGTCAAAGCCCCACGTCAAAAACACGCAGTCCTCGCCGCACCACGCGGCAAACTGCGCGGCGGCCTCCGGAAAGCTCACGCCCTTTTCGCGCAGCAGACTGTCGCGGATACCGGTCAGCGAGGCGACCTTGCGGTTCATTTTCTTAAAATATTTGGGCCGGATGAGGATCTGGAACTCGTCCGCGACCTGCTGCTCCTGCGTCATGCGCACAGCGCCGATCTGCACGATCTCGCCGCGCATCGGCGACGGCAGCGCCTTTTTCGCGCTGTATGACCCCGGCCACGGCTGGTTCCACTCCATATCCAGAATAATATACTGCATAGCGTCAAACTCCTTCATGTCTAACAGCTATGGTATCACAAACTCGGCAGACTGTAAACAATAAAACCGCGTCTGCATAGAATATGCCAGTCAAGCAAGTAACCGATGATTCAATCGGCAAGCGTTCTCAGCGAGAGATTTTGGCCCGAATGAAAGGTTGAAAACGCAGGAATCCTTTGTGTGTTTCAAGTTTTTCAAACTGCACAGCCGGGACAAAAGATCCGCTGAGAACCGCAGACGATTGGATTGTCGGTTACGCAGGAAGGCAGGGGCAAAAATATGCCATTTTTATTCTTGAGTCCGTCCACGCAGTATTTCAATCCCTACATCACGACCGGCGACGAGCGCTATTGGATGAACGCGCTGGCCGATGAGATGACGCCGTATCTGCACGCAAGCGGCATCACCGTCACGCGCAACGACCCGGACGGCAGCGCCGCGCAGTCCATCCGCGATTCCAACGCATCCCGGCAGGATTTCCATCTGGCGCTGCACTCGAACGCCGCGCCGCAGGCGCTGTCAGGCCGTCTGCGCGGCGTGGACATTTACTATTATCCGACGAGCGAGGCCGGGCTTCGCATGGCGAACATTCTGGTTGATAACATCAAGCCCATCTATCCGCTTCCCGACCGGGTGCAGGCGCGCTCGTCCACGATCATCGGCGAGCTGCGCCGCACACGGGCTCCGGCGGTTCTGACCGAGCTGGGATACCACGACAACACAGAGGACGCGAACTGGCTGACGGGCAATCTGGACGCGATTGCGCGGGCGCTGGCCCTCGGCGTGACGGAGTATTTCGGCGTTCCGTTCCTGACGCCGGGCAGCGAATTTGATGCCGAGGCCGCAGGCGAAAACGGGTATATGGCGCTGCGCTCCTTTCCGCAGACGGACGCGGAGGTTCTGGCACAGATCCCGAACGGAACAGCCGTTACGGTGCTCGGAGACTTCAATGGCTGGTACACCGTCCGCGCAGGCGATCTGTACGGCTTCGCCTCCATCGCCGAGGTCCAGCTTGGCGTCATGCCGCTGAGCGAATGACGAACCGGCCCGCAGGTCACAGCCTGCGGGCCGGAGTTTATTTCGCGTTCTTCTGATTGTTCTGCGCCAGAATGCGCTCGATCTCGGCCTGAGCGGTGTAGACCTCATCGTGGAAGTGCTGGGCGGAAATACGCTCGGCCCCGTGGCCGAGGATGATGAGCTGCTCAAGATTGTCGCTCGTCGCCACGCGGACGCGGCGGCGGCCGCGAAGCTCAAAGCTCAGGCGCTCGATATACTGATCCGCCGTCTCCGCCTGCCGGGTATAGACGATGTGGATGTTGTGGTATTTTTCCACAGACCCTAGCCCCTGCGGCACCTTGTACGCGTCAAAGACCAGAATGAGTGTGCAGCCGCGGTAGCCCTGATAATTGCACAGCAGGTTCATGAGCACGTGCCGCGCCGTGTCGAGGCTCGTGCGGGCCAGCTCCTTCAGCTCGTCCCACGCAAACAGGATGTTATAGCCGTCGACCAGCAGGAAATCATCCGCCGGGCCGAGGCTTTGCAGAAATTCGCGCTTGTCCTCGCTGCGCAGCATCATCTGCGGCAGCACATCGCGGCGGCGGATCGCGCCGTAGGTGCGCTCAAAAATCGCCAGCAGTTCCTTTTCGAGTTCCGGCGTGCCGCCGGGCGCAACGGATTTTACGATCCGCTGCGGCTCCTGCCGCGCAGGGCCTCCGAGCCGAAGCAGCGGCAGATGCGCCGCCGCGTCCACGTCCTGCCACTTGACCTCGTAACCCGCGCCGTGCGCGCAGAACACGGAGCTTGCCGGATTTTCCAGATCGCGCGCTGGGTCGTAGCCCAGCTCTTTTACGATCTGCTCCTGCTCCCGGCAGGGCCGGTAGCCGCTGACGCGCAGCTGGATGCGTCCGCGGCCCCTTGTATAGGCCGTAAGCTCCGTCTGATACTCCCGCAGCAGCCGCACAGGCGCGCTTCCGCGCAGGACAGTCTGTTCCCCTTCCTGCTCCGGTGGCTCATATTCGCCCTGCATCCGCTGGATATCCGTGATCGCCCGGCCCACGCTCGGCGCGGGCAGCTCCATGCGGAACGCGTACCACGGTTCGAGCAGCACAGACTGCGCCTTCATGAGGCCCTGCCGCACGGCGCGGTAGGTCGCCTGCCGGAAGTCGCCGCCCTCCGTGTGCTTCAGATGCGCCTTGCCGGAGACGAGCGTAAAGCGGATATCGGTGATCGGCGCGCCGGTCAGCACGCCCCGGTGGGCCTTTTCCGCCAGATGCGCCAGGATCAGCCGCTGCCAGTGCAGCGCCAGCGTGTCCGTCGGGCACATGGTATCGAACTGCAGGCCGGAGCCGGGCTCTGCCGGCTCCATCAGCAGATGCACCTCGGCATAGTGCCGCAGCGGCTCATAATGCCCCACGCCCTCGACCGGCGCGGCGATCGTCTCAAGATAAACGATGTTCCCCGCGTCAAATGAAACCTTCAGCCCGAAGCGGCTTTCGATCAGCTTCTGCAAAATCTCCATCTGCACCGGCCCCATCAGCTGCACGCGGATCTCGCGCAGCAGCGCGTTCCAGACCAGATGCAGCGCGGGATCCTCTTCTTCGAGCACGCGCAGCTGTCCATACGCCAGCGCCGCGTCCGTGCCGTCCTCTAAGAGCAGGCGGTATTCCAGAACCGGCTGCAAAACCGGGGCCTGCGCCGCCGTCTCCCGGCCCAGCACATCGCCCGGCATCGTTTTGCTCAGACCCGTCACGGCGCAGACCGTCCCGGCGGCGGCCTGCTGCAAAAGCGTAAATTTACTGCCGGAATAGAGCCGAAGCTGGTCGGCCTTTTCCTCCCAGCCCTCGCCGGAGAGCGTCTGCTTGACCGTGAGCGTTCCGCCCGTGACCTTCAGAAACGTCAGCCGCGCGCCCTTCTCGTCGCGTGCGATCTTGAATACGTGCGCGCCGAACTCCGCGCCCCGCGCAGGCTCGTCCACGAACCGGCCCAGCGCGTCCAGAAGCGCGTCCACGCCCGTCTGCCGCAGCGCGGAGCCGAACAGGCACGGGAACACCCGCCTGTGCGAGACGAGCGGCGCGATCTGCGCGTCGGAAAGCGTGCCGGAGGCGAGATACGCCTCCATCAGCGCCTCGTCGGACAGGGAAATCTCCTCGTAGAGCTGCGCCTGCGGCTGCGAAAAATCGATGCAGCCCTCGTCCAGCTCCGCGCGGACAGCGGCAAGCAGCGCGTCCCGGTTCGCCGTCTCCATGTCCATTTTGTTGAAGAACAGAATGACCGGCACCTGATAGCGCCGCAGCAGCCGCCAGAGCGTGACGGTGTGACTCTGGATGCCCGACGGACCGCTGATAATGAGCACGGCGCAGTCGAGCACCTGCAGCGTCCGCTCCATCTCGGCAGAAAAATCCACATGGCCCGGCGTGTCGAGCAGCGTCAGCGTGCAGCCGGGCAGCGGAAGAACGGCCTGCTTGGAAAAGATCGTGATGCCCCGGCTGCGCTCCTGCGCGTCGGTGTCGAGAAACGTATCGCCGTGGTCGACGCGGCCAAGCGTGCGGATGACGCCTGCCCGGTAAAGCATGGCCTCCGACAGCGTCGTCTTGCCCGCGTCCACATGGGCAAGCAGCCCCACGCAAAGCCGTTTTTCCGTCCGTTCCGTTCCCTGTGCGTTCATTGCCGTTCTCCGTTCGTTATGATCTGGGAGAATTATAGCACAAAAACGAAAAACCGCCAAGAGGGACAGGCAGACACATGAGGAGACTGTGCGGATATGCCATTGCCTTTTTCGGGGAAATGCACTATAATGTTTATAACTATGTAAATCGGGAAGGAGGCGGCTGCGGTGCTGCCGGAGGGTTTTGAGGCGCGGATGCGTGCGCTTTTGGGAAGCGAATATGAGGACTTTCTCGCGTCCTTTGACCGGCCGCTCTGCACCGGTCTGCGGAGAAATCCGCTCAAAACCGGCTTTACGGGCGATTTGTCGCGGTTTTCGCTCTCTCCCGTGCCGTGGTGCCCGACGGGGTTTTATTATGACGCGGTCTCCCGGCCCGGCTTATCGCCGTATCACGCGGCAGGGCTTTATTATCTGCAGGAGCCGAGCGCCATGGCCCCGGCGGAGCTTTTGGACCCGCAGCCGGGTGAGCGCGTGCTCGACCTGTGCGCGGCCCCCGGCGGGAAATCGACGCAGCTGGCGGGCAAACTCCGGGGAAAGGGGATTCTGGTCTGCAACGAGATCAACGCCAAGCGCGCGAAAATTCTTTCCGGGAATATCGAGCGGCTGGGCATTTCCAACGCGCTGGTCCTGAACGAGCACCCGAAGCGGCTGGAAGAGCGCTTCGCGGGGTATTTTGATAAAATTCTCGTCGACGCCCCCTGCTCCGGCGAGGGGATGTTCCGCAAGGAGGAGGCCGCCGTCACCGACTGGACGGAGGACACGAACGCCATCTGCGCCAACCGCCAGCTGGAAATTCTGGCCTCGGCGGCAGGCATGCTCCGCCCCGGCGGGCGGCTGGTTTACTCCACGTGCACGTTCTCTCCTGTGGAAAACGAGGGCGTGATCTCGGACTTTTTGTGGAAAAATCCCGATTTTTCTGTAGAAAAGCCGGACGTGCCGTTCTTTTCTCCCGGCAGACCCGATTGGGTGGCGAATCCCGCGCCGGGATTGGAAAAAACGTTCCGCCTCTGGCCGCATAAGCTTTTGGGCGAGGGGCACTATGCCGCCGTCCTCCGCCGGGCGGGGGACGAAGCGCCTGCGGCGCTTTCACCGGAACCCGCAGCCAAATGCCCGCCGGAACTTGCGGCATTCCGCGGCCAGACCGGCGCTGCACTGCCGGAGGGGAAACTGCTGCGGTTCGGGGACGTGTGCTATCTCGTCCCGCAGGCGCTGCCGGAGGTAAAGGGGCTGCGGGTGCTGCGCGCGGGGCTGGAGCTTGGCGCAGTCCTGAAAAACCGCTTTGCGCCCGCACACGCGTGGGCGCTGTGGCTGGAAACGCTGGAAAGCAGCGTCTCGTTCGAGGAAGCCGACCCGCTGCTTGCCCGGTATCTGTCCGGCGACGTGCTGCCGTCCGACAAGCGCGGCTGGACGCTCGTGCAGGCGGACGGGCTTTCGCTCGGCTGGGCAAAGGGCGACGGAAGCCAACTCAAAAATCACTATCCGAAGGCGCTTCGCCGCCCGGTTTAAGAAACAGGAGGATACACTATGGCAAAGACAGTCCTGATCGTAGAGGATGAACGCGCGATCGTGGAGATCCTGAAATTCAATCTCAAGCGCGAGGGCTATGAAACGCTTGAGGCGCTTGACGGCCAGACAGGCCTGCAGCTTGCGCAGACGGAGGACCCGGATCTGATCTTACTGGATGTCATGCTGCCGAAAATGAACGGCTTTGATATCTGCAAGACGCTCCGCGCGGAAAACCGCGCCACGCCCATCATCATGCTCACCGCCCGCGAGGAGGAGATGGACAAGGTCTTCGGACTCGAGACCGGCGCGGACGACTACATGACCAAGCCCTTCTCCATGAAGGAGCTGATGGCCCGCGTCAAGGCGAATATCCGCCGCAGCAGCATGGAATACGCCCCGGCGCAGAGCACTGCGGGCCAGATCGAAGCGGACGGCCTGTGCCTGAACCCGGAGACATATCAGGTCACGAAAAACGGCACGCCGGTCGAGCTGACGCAGAAGGAATATGACCTGCTGTCCTACCTCATCCGCGAACGCGGAAAGGTCTTCTCCCGCGAGGATCTGATGCAGCGGGTATGGAACTATGACTATTACGGGGATATGCGCACGGTCGACGTGACCGTGCGGCGGCTGCGCGAGAAGATCGAGGACGACCCCGGCAAGCCCCAGTATATCCTGACCCGGCGCGGCGTCGGCTATTATTTCGCGGGATAACGCAGCTTCCCGCGCGAGAAAGGAGGGGCGGCCATGCGGTCCCTGCGCATGAAGATGGTCATGATCATGGTGATCCTGATCCTGGCCCTGATGCTGACGACAGGCGCGTTTTTGATGAGCGGCGTCGGCAATTTCTATGTGTCCCAGTTCTATGAGCAGATGGAGGGCACGTTTACCCCGGAATTCATCGCCCAGCTGCAAAGGCTCTCGGCGGAGGACAACGCCCCCGCGCAGATGAAGGAACTTCTCATGGCGCAGGCCGGGCTTGGCATCGATATCACGGGCCGCAACGTCTACATTCTTGACCAGACCGGCTCCGTGCTCGACAGCTCGAACCAGCGCACCACGGTCGTGATGACGCAGAACATTCTGTCCGCCATGAACGGCGAGGTCGGGCAGAGCAGCTCGGTCACGAACGATTATATGGATCTGGCCGTCCCCGTCGAGTCGGACGGCGCGCAGTATATCGCCTACATCCGCGACAACCGCGCCACGGTCGACGCGCTGACGAGCGAGCTGCTGATCATCATCCTGCGCGCGCTGGCGCTGGGTCTGGTGATCTGCGTGATCTTGTCGTTCCTGCTGTCGCAGATTCTGATCACACCCATCCGCGCGCTGACCGTCGGCACAAAGCGCGTCGCGGCGGGAGACTTTGCAAACCGCGTCACGGTCGACAGCCGCGACGAGATCGGCGACTTGACCCGGAACTTCAACCACATGGCAAAGGTTCTGCAGGATACGATCTCCGAGGCGGAGAACGAGCGTAACAAGCTTTCCACGCTGTTTCTGCACATGACCGACGGCGTCGTCGCGTTCAATACGGCGGGCAGCGTCATCCACTATAACCCCGCCGCCACGCAGATGCTCGCGCAGAACCTGTCAAGCCAGACGACCTTCGACGAAATTTTCTCGAAGGAGGCGGAACTCGACACTCTCCTGACCCTGCGCAGACCGCAGTATATCGAGGCGCAGAAGACCGTCGGCGAACGGGAGCTGGAGCTGTTCATGGCCCCGTTCTCGTCCGACCACGCGCAGGGCGGTGTGCTCGTCGTCATCCACGACGTCACCGAGCAGCGCAGGAGCGAGCAGCTCAAGCGCGAATTCGTCGCCAACGTCTCGCACGAGCTGCGAACGCCGCTGACCAATATCAAATCCTACGCCGAAACGATCGTTGACACCGGCGACGAGCTGCCGCCGGAGCTGCGCTCGAATTTCATGAACGTCATCATCAGCGAGGCCGACCGCATGACCCGCATCGTGCAGGATCTGCTCACGCTCAGCAAGATCGATTACGGCAAGATGGAGATGAACATCTCCCGGTTCCCGTTCTTAAAAGCCGTGCAGAATGTGTATGACGCGGCAAAGCTCAACGCCGAGCAGAACCACCACCACACTATGACGCTCACCTGCGAGGGGGACATTCCCGACGTCAACGGCGACCGGGAGCGCATCGAGCAGGTCATTACCAACATCGTCTCCAACGCTGTCAAGTATACGCCCGACGGCGGCAAAATCGACATGACCGTCGGCACGAGCGGCAAAAACGTCTTTGTCCGCGTGGCCGACAACGGCATCGGCATCCCCGAAAAGGATCTGCCGCGCCTGTTTGACCGGTTCTACCGTGTGGACAAGGCGCGTTCGCGCGAATCCGGCGGCACGGGCCTCGGCCTTTCCATCGCGCAGGAGATTTTGAACCAGCACAAGGGCAGCATTGAAATTTCGTCCGAATACGGCAAGGGTACCTCGGTCCTCATCACCATGCCCGCCGCGGAGGCGCAGGCATGAAGCAGAAACGAAGACATGGCCATGGCCGGAGGCTGCTGGAGATCGGAAAGGACATTCTGATCGTGTTTCTCGTGCTGGTCAACGTGACGCTTGCGATCATGTGCCTGCCGACAAAGACGCTCACGCAGACCAAATGGCTGGCAAGCGCGCTGCGCCCGTTTGCGGGGCTGTTCGGCCTCAATGAAGCGGAGCTGACCTATACCGCGCCCGCCACCGGCAGCGCATTCATCGGCGCAGCGCAGCCCATCGCCGTCACGCTGAGCACCGAGGCGGGCAGGCAGAGCGCACAGTATGACTTTGCCGCCCTCGATACGCTCTACGGGCAGTACGGAGGGCTGCTTGCGCAGGCGCTCGAAAGCGCCGAGACGCCGCAGGCGTGCGCCGAATCGGCGTTTTATGCCGCTTTGCGGAAGCCCGGCGCGGCCTTCTGCTTCCCGGGACAAATTTCCCCCGCCGTGCTTGGCGCATGGCTGAACGTGCGCGCGCCGGAGGGCGCGGACGCGCAGTGGTACGTGCTGGCGCTGGACGGAGAGACGGTTCAGCTGTATCTGCTGGGCGACGGCTGCTATCGCGCGCAGACGGCGCTTTCCGCCGAGACGCTTGCGGCCGAGCTTTCCGCCGCCGTCCCGGACGGCAGCTTCTTCGCGTTTGAATCGGACGACGCGCCCTACAGCGCGCTCGATCCGCTCTCGCTCATCAGCGCGTCAAGCGCCGCCGTCTGCACCGGCCTCGGCACGAACCCGTGCGACGCGCGATTTATTTCCGCCCTCGCAACCCAGATCGGCATCAACCCTTACGGCGACGCACGCTTCGTCGGAAACGACGGCACGACGTCCTTTACCGAAACCGGCCTGCGCCTGCGCGTGAGCGCGCAGGGCAGAATTGAACTGCAGATCCTCCAGCCGGACGACCGCTTCCAGAGCGCGTCGGCAGGCGCGCTTGACCGCATCGAGGCTGCGCGCAGCCTCCTCAGCCGCCTGACCGGTGACAGCTACGGCGAGGCGCGGGTCTATCTGCAAAGCTATCGGGCCGACGGCCAGAGCGCCGTGTGCACCTTCGGCTATTATCTGTCCGGCATCGAGATCGCACCGCGCGGCGCGATCGAGCTCCGCTTCGACGGCACGCAGATCACGAACGCCTCCGTCCTGTACCGCAGCTACACGGCCTCGTCAACGCCCGCAGCGCTCCTGCCCGCCGCGCAGGCAGCCGCCTGCCTGCCGAAGGGCGGCACGCTCCGCCTTCTGTACGCAGAAGGCACCGGAGGCGAACTCACCGCCGGTTGGGAGACGGAGTAAGCTTGATATGTACCTGCTCACGATGCACTGGCGCGGGAGCGCCTGAGAGGTCGCAGCAGGTAATTGCGAAAAGCGATAGTCCGATGCGAATCCGCAGGCTTTTCGCTGTTAATCGTAGGGGTCGATGCCCACATCGACCCGGCAGAACGCACCGTTTCTGCGGGAATCTTAGGGTGTATCTGAAAACTCCCAACGCACCCGGACAGCGGGCCTTTTTGCGGTGCGCCGCGTCATTTTTCCTTGAAATACGTCAGTATTCCTGCGAAAAAATGTCTTGCGCAACGCAAAAATCCCTCGCTGCCGGTCACATCATGAGTTTTCAGATACACCCTAGGCGAATTCGCAATTTCCCAGCGGGCCGATGTGGGCATCGGCCCCTACAAACAAGTGGGTAAATCCATACAGATTCGCCGGAGACCTCTTTAGAACAGCTGCTTTCCGCCGTATCCATCGCACCACTGACTCAAATTTTCCATCAGGAGGAGCCGCCATGAGCGCTTCGCGCATGAAAAATCTGATCCTTCTCATTCTGACGCTCTGTGCGCTGGGGCTTCTGTGCATCGTCGTTCCGAACCGGCTTGCGCAGACGCATGAGCAGCGGCAGATGCTGCAGGAGCTGAAGACACTCTACGAGAGCTACGGCCTTTCCGTTTTGCTCGACGAGCTTCCGCGCAGTCCCGTGCTCTACAGTGTCGAGCTTTCTGAGGACGGCGCGCAGACCGCCGCGCAGGCGCTGCTCGGCGCGAAGGCCGCACCCGCAGGCGAATCCGGCTTTGAGAGCACCTACGAATCCGAGCTTGGGACGCTCCATATCACGCGCACGGGCGGCTTCTCCGCCGTGATGACCGGCGGCAGCCGGGTGCGGAGTTCTGAAAAGGCCGCAGAAAAGCTGCTGCGCGCCATGGATTTTCAATATCAGACGCTCACGCGGGAGCAGACGGAGACGGGCGCCGTGCAGATCCGCACCTCGCAGACGCTGCTCGGCGTGCCGGTGCTCGGCAGCCAGCTGGCGCTGACCTACACGGACGATTGCCTCACGGCGGTCGAGGGCACGTTTTATACCGGCGGAAGCTCCATTACGCGCGTGTCGGAGCAGGAGGCCATCTCCGCCGCTGACGCGCTGGCGCAGCTGCTGGCCCGGCGTGACGCGCTCGGCTGGGTCGGAAGCGCGGTGACGGGTCTTACGCAGGCGTATCTGCCGTCCGATCAGGCCGGTACGGGCATCCGCTTCGTGCCGGTCTGGCTGGTCGAAACGGACGCGGGAAGCTTTTTTATCAACGGCATTACGCGCGAAATCACGGCGGAAACATAGCGTCCGCCGTCTGCGCCTGTCGAATTATGAAGAAAATCTGAAGATTTCCTGCTGCTGCATTGTCATTTTCCTTTACATTCCTGCCGTGGTGTGCTATTCTAATAGCGGCCGAATTTGGCTTTGTTAACATAACGCATTTCCGCAAACACTCTTAGTGTCAACTGATGTCAACTGACGCTACCAAAGAGGGATTACATTTTGATCAAATACATCGTTCAAGGCGGCACAAAGCTTTCCGGCTCCGTGACCATTTCCGGGGCCAAGAACGCGGCGGTCGCGATCCTGCCGGCCACGCTGCTCGTCAGCGGCCCCTGCCGGATCGAAAACGTACCGGATATTTCAGACGTTCGTCTGCTGCTGGAGATCCTGCGCGATATGGGCGCGGAGATCCGGCGCTACGGCCGCAACACGCTCGAGATCGACTGCACCCGCGCCCGCAACGCGACCGCGCCCATCGAGCTTGTCCGCCGTATCCGCGCGTCGTATTATCTCATCGGCGCAGAGCTTGGCCGCTTCGGCCATGCCCATGTCGCCATGCCGGGCGGCTGCAACTTCGGCGTCCGCCCCATCGACCAGCACATCAAGGGCTTCGAGGCCATGGGCGCCATGGTTGAGCAGGCCGGCGGCTATGTCTGCGCCGACGCCCCGAAGGGCGGGCTGCGCGGCGGCCACGTCTATCTTGATATCGTCTCCGTCGGCGCGACGATGAACATCCTGCTTGCGGCAGTTTTGTGCAGCGGCATGACGATCATCGAAAACTGCGCCAAGGAGCCGCACATCGTCGACCTCGCGAACTTCCTGAACGCCATGGGCGCGCAGATCTCCGGCGCGGGCACCGACGTCATCAAGGTGCGCGGCGTCAAGGCGCTGCACGGCGGCTGCTATTCCATCATCCCCGACCAGATCGAGGCGGGCACGTATATGGCCGCTGCCGCCGCAGTCGGCGGCGACGTGCTGATCGAAAACGTCATCCCGAAGCACCTCGACTGCATCACCGCCAAGCTGCGCGAGATCGGCGCGGACATCACGGAGTATGACGACGCCATCCGCGTCGAATCCGCCTACCGCCTGCACCGCGCGAACGTCAAGACCATGCCGTACCCCGGCTTCCCGACCGATATGCAGCCGCAGATCACCGTCTGTCTGGCCACCGCCGTCGGCACCAGCCTTGTGACCGAGGGCGTCTATGACAACCGCTTCCGCTACACGGCCGAGCTTGGCCGCATGGGCGCAAATATCCAGGTCGAGGGCAAGACCGCTATCATCGACGGCGTGCAGACGCTGCGCGGCTGCGAGGTCCGCGCCTGCGACCTGCGCGCGGGCGCTGCGATGGTCATCGCCGCTATGTGCGCCGAGGGCATGACGCTCATCGAGGATGCGCACTTCATCGAGCGCGGCTACGAGGACATCGTCGGCAAGCTCACCGCGCTCGGCGCGCATATCCGCCGCATCGAAACCTACGAAACCCCCAGCGTCTCAGAGGACGCCGGCTGAACAAAATTTCCCCGGCAGGACAATTTTGAAGAGATCCCAAAAAGCTAGGGTGTATCTGAAAACTCATGATGTGACCGGCAGCGAGGGATTTTTGCGTTGCGCAAGACATTTTTTCGCAGGAATACTGACGTATTTCAAGGAAAAATGACGCGGCGCACCGCAAAAAGGCCCGCTGTCCGGGTGCGTTGGGAGTTTTCAGGTACACCCTAGTGTTCAAGCAGTCGAACGGGCTTGCTGTCTGTGAATCACAGGCGGCAATCCCGTTCGCTTTGCCTTGATTCAGCGGTTGTTGCAGGTTTGTAAGGTTTTGTCACTTAAACCGTTGGCTTTCCTGTTGGATAAGACCCGCTCAAAGGTTTCCTCAAAGGTACCTCGTATAATTGCAGATAACGCAAAAGGCACGACGCAATGTCATGCCTTTTCTGCATCATTCATATTGCCGGTTCAGTGCAGGAGTTTCGGCTTTCCTGCGCTCATTTTTGCACCTGTTTTCGCAGCAGGGACTTTACTTGCCCATGCGAAGAAGTATGGCACAGAGTTGAACAGATAACTGGTGTGCATCAGTTCGTCCAGCAGCTCTTCCATCGTAAACGGCCGGTATCCATAGGGGCTCATCTCGCCAATATAATCGTCCAGCTGGTCACGCGCCGCCGCCCGCAGGAACTTCTTCGTATCCTTGTTCGCTTTCGCAAGGCGCTTGATGTAGTCCTCTGCCTTATCGAACTGATTCAGCTTGTAATACAAAACTGCCAGCGGCAGCAGCATCTGCGTTTCCTCATAGGAATCGAACTGCTTATGAAGCGCCAGCGCGTGCATCTCGTCTTCCATATAGGCATACAAATGCATCAGCTGATAGCGGACGCCGAGATTATCGTTCTCGCACAATTCCAACAGGCGCTGCCCTTCGTCGATCGCCCGGCGCATCATGCCGCAGGAAATTAAAACGTCAAAGTATGTATAGCGCACGCGCATATATGGTCTGGTTTCAAACGCTGTCCAAAACTCACCGGCGTACTCCTTGAACGCGCCGGACTTTTCCATCTGCTTGTCCGCTGCGTCGAGCAGCTCCTGCAGGGCAAGCCGCCGCTCGTCCGGCTGCTCCGCTGTACGCAGGATCAATTGGAGTCTTGCATCCAGATTATCCGGCTCCAGCTCCAGCGCCTTGTGCAGATATTCCACGCTTTTTTTCTTCGACGTGACCTGTTCGGCGAGATCCAGATAATCGTCCGCCGTTTCAGGCGCAGATTCTTTCTGCTCTTTGCATTTTAGATTGTATTCTGCAAAGAACCGCTCCGCCAGGGCATCCACGTCGGCTTCGTTCTCCGTGTCCTCTGCGTGAGCGTCCAGGAATTTCTGCAATTCTTTCAAAACCTTTTCTGAGTCTCTGCTCATTTTATCGCGCCCCCCGTATCTGTTGTATGCTGTTTGGTTTCTCTGCATGAATTATACCAGATTCGTCAACATTCGTCGAGAGATATATGCCAAAACGACTATGATTCTTACCAGTCTGTACCGCACCATCCTTTTTTTCTGAATAGCTTTTTCAGAAAATGCCCAATTCTCTCGATTTGCGTAGAAATATGAAAATCAAAAAACTCGATTTATGTGATTATTCTCTTGTATAAATTCTCGATTTGTGCTATCCTCTTATAGAGATTACTCGTTTGGGGCAGTTTTATCAGGAGGTTCTTTATGCGCAGAAAAATCTATCAGGAATTGCTGCAATGGAAGCAGCGGAATGGCGAAAGTGCTCTTTTGGTGCAGGGCGCTCGGCGTGTTGGAAAGAGCTATATTGTGGAGGCGTTTGCCAAGGCGGAATACAAGTCTTACATTCTGATTGACTTCAACCTTGTTGATCAGCAGGTCAAGGAAATGTTTGAACACGACCTTGTCGACCTGAGAACTTTCTTCATGAAGCTGACAACCTATTACGGGGTCAAGCTCTACGAGAGGGAATCTCTGATTATTTTTGATGAGGTTCAGCTTTTCCCGAGAGCGAGAAGCGCTATTAAATACCTCGTAGCAGACGGACGCTACGACTATATTGAGACAGGCTCACTTATTTCCATCCGTGAAAATGTAAAGGATATCCTGATCCCGTCCGAAGAAGATCATGTGGATATGTATCCGCTGGACTTTGAGGAATTCCTGTGGGCAAACGGGAACGACACGATGATGGATTTCATCCGCGACTGCTACAGAAAAAAAGCGCCGCTCGGACAGGCGCTGCATCGCAAAGCGATGGATCTGTTCCGGCAATACCTGATCGTTGGCGGAATGCCGCAGGCTGTCAATGCATTTGTCAAACACAACGACTTTGACGAGGTAGACCGGGTCAAGCGGCGTATCTTGAATCTTTATCGTGATGATATTCGCAAGCACGCAAAAGGCTATGAGATGAAGGTCGAGGCGATTTATGACGAGATCCCATCGCAGATGAAGAATCAGAATCAACATTTTAAGCTCTCGTCTTTGAAGCAGGGCGCACGATTCGATGAATACAAGGACGCTATGTTCTGGCTTTCCGATGCGATGATCGTAAATCATTGCTACAATGCCACAGAGCCGACCTTTGGCTTGAATCTGAACCGGGACAGGACGCTGCTGAAATGCTATATGGGCGATACCGGTCTCTTGATCAGCCATGCCTTTGATGAAAACGGCATCGTTACCGGCGAGGTCTACAAGAAGCTCCTGCTCGACAAGCTGGAGGTCAACATGGGCATGGTCATGGAGAATATGGTCGCGCAAATGCTGACTGCGAGTGGGCACAAGCTCTATTTCTATTCCAATTCCTCGCGCAGCGACGCATCCTCCCGCATGGAAATTGATTTTTTGATCGCCAAGAGCCAAATCAGCAACCGCCACAACATCTCTCCCATCGAAGTGAAGTCGAGTAAGAACTATACGCTGTCCTCTCTGAAAAAATTCAAGACGAAATATGCCGATCAGCTTCATATCCCTTATGTTTTGCATACCGGCGATTTCAAAGAGGAAGACAGCATCGTATTTCTTCCGTTGTATATGACCCCACTGCTATAATAAGTGATGTGCAAAAGTACGGCAAGCGCTCCGCAGCCGTCTTCGCCTGTGCCGCCCACGCGTCCTGCGCAGCCCGAATGGCCCGTTCCGTCCGAGTGGCCCGACGCAGCACCTACCCAGCCTATCCAATACGACGTGCCCGCGCAGTCCGAACAGCCTGCACAGCCTGAATGGCCCGACGCGCCTACGCAGCCCATCCAGTACGATGTACCCGCGCAGCCCGAGCCTGCCGAACCTGTGACGCAGCCCGCTCCGCAGGGAAAGCCCGTTGTGTTCTCTCTGGAGCCTGAGCTGCCAGCCCAGCCGCAGCGGACTAACAGATACTGCCCGCACTGCGGCGCGCCCGTCAAGCTGTCCGACGCCGTATTCTGCACCGTATGCGGTAAGAGCCTGTCATAATCTCCCCCGCCACAAGAAACAGGGCTGTCTCAAATGATCGAAACATCATTGAGACAGCCACGTTTTTTGATTTATGGACTTATGCGAACGTACCGTTCAGGGATTGGGTCAGGCCGGACAGTACGCCGGTGATCGTCAGCAGGACGCCCAGAATGATCGCCAGCACGTAGACGCAGAAATAGCTGCGGGCATAATTGCGGCGGTTGATGTTCGCGCTGCCGATGGCGTGGACGATCAGGAAGATCCAGCCCAGGAGCGGCAGGGCGTAGAGAATGCCGAGGCCAAAATAGCTCCACGGCGACAAGGGGCGGTACGCCTCCGGCAGATGCTGCAGTTCAAATTCGTTCATGTGTCTTCCTTCTTTCTTACAAATGCTCCTTGCAGGTCAGCTGCGCGACGTCCAGCCGGAACACGGCCGCGCGCTGCGCCTGCTCGTCTGTAAAGGTAAACAGACGGCTCTTTTCATAGTGCGCCATAATTGCCGACAGCGCCCGCTTCTTTTCCTCCGGCTCCTGCACCTCGCAGATCACGCCCGTTCCGATCACGCTCTGATAGCGATAGGAATACGAGCAGCCGGTCTGTCCAGCTGCGAGCGCGTGCGCGCAGTCCAGCTCAAAGCCGACGCGCGGCGCAGTGCGGATGAGCTCTGCCTTGCGGCCCTCGTGCGCGCCGTGGAAATAAAACCGGTCAGGTGAGCCGGGGACAAAGGCGAAATTCAGCGGCACGATGTACGCCCCCTCCGGGCAGGAAAAGCCGACACGGCAGCAGGTGCAGGACTCGATCACCTGCAAAATCCGTTCGCGGTCCGTGACCGCGCGGTCAGCCCGTCTCATGCCAGCCGGACGCCGCCCGCCTGCCGGATCGAGAGCACGTGGCAGCGGCCCTCGCCGAGCACGGCCTCCATATTGGCGCGGAAGGACGCAAGCGCTTCATTCGGCACGAACGCCAGCAGCGTCCCGGCAAAGCCGCCGCCGTGAATGCGGCAGGCGCCGCGCCCGGCAAGCTGCTTTTCACAGGCAGCCAGCGCAAGGGCCATCTGCTGGTGCTCCCGGCTCCCGGCAGGAACCACGTTCTGCAGCAGCATCCACGACGAGCGCCCGGAATCGCGCACGCCCGCAAGGAAGCCCTCAAAATCGTCCCGTTCCAGCGCCTGCACCTGCTGCTGCACCCGGCGGTTTTCGTCAAAGAAATGCATCGCGCGCAAAACGGCGCGGTCGCCCGCCGCCTCGCGGGCCGACTTGAGATTTGCGTAGAATTCCGCCTCGTCCACCTCGCGCAGCACGTCCTTGCCGAACACACGGGCCACGCGGCGCATCTCCTCGGGGATGGCCGCGTATTCATCCGTCAGATCTGCATGATCCGCGCCGGAATCGAGCGTGCAGAGCGTGTAGCCGCAGTGCGCAAAATCGAACGCCGCCTGCCGGACGGCGGGGTGCGCCGGGTCGGCAAAATCGATGAAGACCAGCCCGCCGACGCTGGAGGCCATCTGATCCATGAGGCCGCAGGGCTTGCCGAAATAGACGTTCTCGGCATACTGGCCGATCTGCGCGATCTCGATGGCGGAGCATTTTTTATCGAAAAACAGCTCGTTGCAGATCGTGCCGATCAGAACCTCGAATGCGGCGGAGGACGACAGACCGGAGCCGGGCAGGACGGTCGAGCGGACAGCCGCGTCAAAGCCGTGCAGCTTACAGCCGCGCTGCGCAAACGCCGCAGCAACGCCGCGCACGAGCGCGGCGGTCGTATTTTTTTCTTCCGCGTGGACGGACAGATCATTCAGATCAATCTCGACCGGGGCATAGCCCTCGGACGCAACGCAGATGATGGAATCGGGCCGCAGCGTGACCTCCGCCGTCGTTTCCAGATCGACAGCCGCAGCCAGCACGCAGCCGTGCTGATGGTCGGTATGGTTGCCGCTGATCTCCGTGCGGCCCGGCGCGGAAAAGCGATAGCTTGTCTGCATATGCAAACGCCTCCGTTCCCCCGCCTCCCGGCGGGGCGTCTTTTTCTGTATTATACCTGATTTCCAGCCTTCCGGCAAGAGCCATTCTGCCAAAACAGAAAGCAGCCGGCAGACAAGTCTCTGCCGGCTGCTTTGGTACACAAAGGATCGAATATGAATCGTATCAGAACGTTGCGACGTTCTGCTCGGCAGGCTCGGCGGGCTGCACGTTCACAGCTGTCAGGATGGGGCCGACGCCCTTGTAGAGCGTGTGGAACTTGACCTCGACCGTCGCCGTTACCCAGACCCAGCTTCTGGCCGCAAGGCCGGAGGCCGCCGCGAATTTGCACGGCAGGCCCATGAACGTGATATCCGCCTCGCAGCAGGTCATGACGAACCGGCCGGGAGCAAACATCCCCTCTTTTTCCCGGCGCAGGCGCGCGACCTGCCCCTTGAATTTCACGGTCTTGCCCGCGTACTTCTTTGGCTCCTCGGTGATATCGCGGTAGAACAGGGCATAATCCTCGTCCCTGATCTCGACCACGGGCGCGTTCAGGTCGAACGGCAGCGGGTCTTCGATATCGTCATAGTGCGTCGAGCCGTCGGTGTATTCATAGAGAATGTCGATCTTCCGGTTCACGGCGCGGGCGATCTTGTGGTACGGCATGACGTCCGTACCGGGGGCCATGCGGTTGAGAACCAACATCTCCGCGCCTGCCAGCTTGTCCACGACAAGCTGGCGCATATTGGCGTTGTAGCTGAGGAAGGTCGTCGCGTCGGCAAACATGACCTCCTGCGCGATCTTCCAGTGGTCGGGGGTCTTGAGGTAGAAATCCGCAGCAAGATGCATCCCGTTGAGCTCCACGACCACACGCTCGGCCCGGTATTTCTTCTGCAGATCGGTCAGCATTTCCGGGCTGAGGTCTTCATAGTCCAGAACCTGCTCGTAGACCTCCTTGTGCGGGTAGGCCGAGACGTCGTATTCCTCCTCGCCCTCCTCGAAAACCAGCAGAAGCGTCCGCTCGCCGGTGTTGAAGCGCTCATCCTCGAGCGTTTGCTGAATGAACTTCGTCTTGCCGGACTCCAGAAAGCCGGTAAAGACGTACATGGGGATATCAGGCATAGCCATAGAGAAAACTCCTTACTGCTTTTCCACGCCGAAGAGCTTCGCAACAGCCTCTTCGTTCAGCTTCGAGCCGATCACGCAGATGCGGCCCGTGACCATCGCGCCGCCGTCGCGGATATCCGGCTCACCGGGGACATAGTCGAAGTGGATCCACTTCTCGCTCTCCGCGTTTGCCACATAGCCCTTTGCGCGCAGGACAATGCCGTAGGCATCCGCGTCCTCAAGCGCCTTCAGGATGCCCTCGATCTCGGCCTTTGTGAATTTCTTGTGCGTTTCCTCGCCCCAGCTGATGAAGACCTCGTCGGCGTCATGGCCGTGGTGGTGATGGTGATGATGGTGGTGCTCATGCTCGTCGTCATCGTCGTCATCGTGATGGTGGTGGCAGGCGCAGTCCGGGTCGTCGCATTCATCGTCATCGTCGTCATCATGGTGATGATGGTGATGGTGCTCGTGCTCGTCGTCGTCATCCTCGTCGTGGTGATGATGGTGGCAGGCGCAGTCCGGATCGTCGCACTCGTCGTCCTCGTCATGGTCATGATGATGGTGGTGCGCCTCTTCTTCGAGCTTTGCAAGCTCGATGGCGATGGTGCTGCGCTGCTCCATGGCCTCCATCAGCTGCTCGCCGGTCAGCTCCGGCCACGGGGTCGTAACGATCACGGCGTCCTTGTTGTGTTCGCGGATCATGTTGACGCACTGGTCGAGCTTTTCCTCCGTCATGCCGTCGGTGCGGCTGAGGATGATGGTGTTGGCCGTCTCGATCTGGTTATTGTAGAACTCGCCGAAGTTCTTCATATACATCTTGCACTTCGTCGCGTCCGCCACGGTCACGAAATTGCCGAGCTGCACGTCGTCGGACGTGACCTTGCGCACGGCGCCGATGACGTCGGACAGCTTGCCGACGCCGGACGGCTCGATCAAGATGCGGTCGGGCGCATACTCCGCAATAACCTTCTTGAGCGCGCGGCCGAAATCGCCCACCAGCGAGCAGCAGATGCAGCCGGAGTTCATCTCCGTGATCTGGATGCCCGCCTCCTGCAGAAAGCCGCCGTCAATGCCAATCTCGCCGAATTCGTTCTCAATGAGGACGAGCTTCTGGCCGTGATAGGCTTCCTTGATCATTTTTTTGATGAGCGTCGTCTTGCCAGCGCCGAGGAAACCGGAATAAATATCAATTTTTGTCATACAGGAACACCTTCCAGTTGCATTATTTTATTGAATTAGTATAGCACTTTCCCATGGGAACATCAAGGTTTCTTCCTAAAATATTCATCGGTTTCTGCAAAAGGAATTGACAAACCTGCCTGGATATGATAAGATGATTCACGGCTTTGGAGGCCGGCATTCGGAGAGATGTCCGAGCGGTTTAAGGAGCTGGTCTTGAAAACCAGTGACACAGCAATGTGCCGTGGGTTCGAATCCCACTCTCTCCGCCATTTTCTTTCCTTCATATCGGCTCAACCGACCTGCGGAAGTACCCAAGTGGCCGAAGGGGCTCCCCTGCTAAGGGAGTAGGCGTCTAAAAAGCGCGCGAGAGTTCAAATCTCTCCTTCCGCGCCAGAAAAACCTTGAAAACATCTGTTTTCAAGGTTTTTCTTTTATCAATTTTCCGCTGCTTCAAGCGGTTCGGGCGTCCAGAATTCCGTGTGGCGGCTGCTTTGGCCGGGGTGCGAGTCCCGCAAGCTCTACGGCGATCATCTTCCCACGGAACACGTGCTTGCCCGCCAGCTGTGCGGTGCCGCCGCAGCCGCAGCCCTTTGTTTTTTGCGCGCAGGCAAGTTCTGTGGTAGTATAAACAAAACGTTCAGAAGGACGGGATCAGAATGCCGGTGACAATCCTTGCGGCGATTCTGCTGATGGCCGCATATTTTCTCGTTTTGTACGGCGGCGTCGGCTTTATTCAGGATAAGCGGTTCTTTTCCTCCGCACCGAAGGAGAATCTGGACGCGATCCCGGACAAAAAAGAGCGGTTCCGCGGGGCGCACATCATCGGCTGGATCATAGAGGGGATCGCGGTCCTGCTGTTTCTGGCCGCAGCCGTTCTTGCCGCGTGGGCCGGGATCCAAAGCGGCTTTGGATTTTTCCGCTTCTTTGGCCGGTATCTTATCATGCTCTATTGCATGGAGCTCTACGATATTCTCTTTTTCGACTGGTTCCTGCTCTGCCATTCAAACTTCTTCCCGCATTTTTATCCCGATCTGAAGGGCATCGTAGGGCCGCATATGTTCGGCTACAATAAAAGGACGCACATCCTGCACTTCCTGCTCTATATCCCCCTCTGCGCCGCCCTGTCATACCGGCGATTCGCCGGTATGTTTTTCGCAACTTTTCTGCACCTTCCGCTTGACAAGCAGGAATATCTGTGGTAATATATCCGAGCAGTTGAAAGACTGCAAACGCGCGAGTGGTGGAATTGGCAGACTCGCTAGATTCAGGTTCTAGTGTCCACTCCGGACGTGCGGGTTCAAGTCCCGCCTCGCGCACCACATAGAAAACCCTTGAAAACACTACGTTTTCGAGGGTTTTTCTTTATGCTAAAACAGGCGTTTTCCCCTAAGTTTTCCCCTTACAGAGTTTTTACGCCTTTTTTGCCGCCTGAATGCCCTCAATAAAGCTGTCCATTCGCTTGGCGCTTTCCTTCCGCATTTGGTCGGTCACATGCGCATAGGTATCCAGTGTGAACGCTGCCGTGTGGTGTCCCAGATTCTCCTGAACGGTTTTGATATCGTCACCAGAGCGGAGCGCGGCGACTGCATAACTGTGCCGCAGATCGTGAAAACGCGCGTTTGGAACGCCTGCTTCGGCAGCCAGCTTTTTAAAATGCAAATAAACCGTTTGTGCGCACAGATTCTTTCCGAGTGAATTTGTAAAAACAAGGTCAAGTGGGTTACTCCATGCAGGGCCGGCTTTCAGCCGCTGCTCGTTCTGCGTCTTTCGCTGCCTGGTCAAAATCTGCATGACGTATTTCGCCGGTGCAACAATACGGCTTTTCCCGTTTTTGGTCGGAGCGAGGATATACTCGCCGCCGGTACCGCGCACCTTCTGAAGCTGCTGCCTGATCGTAATTGCCCCGCTCTTGAAATCGATGCAGTCCCATGTCAGGCCCAATACTTCACCTTCACGCATTCCTGTGAAAAGCGTCACGAGATAGACCGCTTCGTATTCGTGTCCTTTGATCGCATTGAGGAACGCAATCATTTCGCTGTCCGCAAGCGGCTTGATCTCGGCCTTTTGAACCTTTGGAAGATCTGGCTTATCGGCTGGATTGTGCCGGATATATCCGAGCGAAACGGCCTTTTCCAATGCTTTGTGCAGCGTCCCGTGTACATTTTTCTTGGACTTTGCGGAAAGCGGCTGCTTTGTGCGCTTGTTCGTCAGATTGTTATAAAGCCGCTGAACATCGACTGCGTTTAATTCGGACAGACGCTTTGCGCCTATGGCCGGTTTCAGATGTTGCTCAATGTTGGCTTTGTAGCTTTCTACTGTGCGCGGTTTCACGCTGTTCAGATACTCAGCAGCCCAAGTGTCAAGCCATTGCCCGACAGTCATTTTTGATGGCTCAAAATAGTCTCCGTCATTGACGGCGACAGCGGCGGCCTGCATTTTCTCCCGTACCTCTTTCTGCGTCTTGCCTGAGAAGCTGCGGCGGATCTGCTTACCGGTGCCGGGGTCAACGCCGACTGTTACTCTTGCTTCCCAATACGAATATTCCCGGCCTTCCCGAAGGACGGTCTTCTTGCGGATACTGCCCGTGCCCTGTGCGGCACGGGTATTTTTCTTTCTTGGCATTGTAATTCCTCCCGTTTTCCTGTATGATGAGAGGGCAGTAGGCCGTGCAAAGTTTACTGCCCCTATAGCCGCCCCCGGTGTTCGCAGCACCGGGGGCGGTTTATCTATATCTACATTTAATCGTACTGTGGCAACGCTTCTTTGTCGCCTTTGGCAATTTCACCTTCGATCCATGAGCGATATAGATCATAAGAGATTGTATCATTATCAAGTAACTCGCGCATTTTGTAATGCTTTTCAATAAAATCTTGGGTGGCCATGTCCTGAATATCAACTCCATGACCAGCGTCATAAATGATGTTTCCGCGAAATGCTGTATCCAACTTATCAATTACGCGGATCACATCTCCATAAGTTTCAATTTTTATGGCATCACAATTTGTGCTATGGTTTGCTTCGTCAACAAGAAAAGCAAGAGACACATTTAATGCGCTGGCAATGGAGGCGGCGTTTGTTAGAGTGGGTTCTTTTGCGCATTTTTCGTAACTGGAAATCATTTGCGTTGATACATTGGCAAGCGCGGCTAATTCCGCTTGCGTCATACCTTTTTCTTGGCGCAAATGTTTCAATTTTTTTCCGAAGACCTCTTTTATATTCATACGTGAACATCTCCTTTCATTGATACTTTATCACGGAACGACATTTTTGTCAACAATAGCAACAATAAAATCTTATATTTTCTGTAAACTATGATATAGTTGAAAATAACAACAAAAATGTGTATAATGAAAAAGAAAGGAGCGAAAGCCCACATTTAGAAGGAGGTATGAAAAATGTGCAACAAGGATGTTAGACAGGCTGCGGCGAATGCAGGGGTCCGTCTCTGGCAGATCGCGGCTGCAATCGGACTGAATGACGGTAACTTTTCCAGAAAACTGCGGATGGAGTTACCTGCGGAGGAAAAACAAAAAATCTTCGGAATCATCGAAAAACTGTCGAAGGAGGCAGGGTAATGGAACGCACGGAACAGTTAGCATTCACGCCCTCTCAGGCGGCAATGGCGGCCAGCGTCAGCCGCCCGACGATTTACCGCTGGATGCGGCTTGACGGCTTCCCGGTTGCGCGCATTGGCGGCTGCACACGGATTCCGGCGGAAGCGTTCCGGGAGTGGCTTAACCGGCAGGCGGGGGTACGAGAAAATGCGAATTGAAAAAGAAAATGCCCCTGCCGGTGCTGGAACACCGACAGAGGCGCGGAACGAAGATTTTGAGGTCAATCATTCCGCTTTTGATTCTATCATGGACAGTAGGAAAACGCTACAGATTTTTGAGCTGCTTCACGTCGGCGCAGAAAATGCCCTGACGCTTCGGGAGCTGGTGCAGCTTACTGGTGAGGACGAACGCAGCATTCGTCGACGCATTCAGGCGGAGAGAAAAGCCGGAAAACTGATTCTTTCAGATAACCAAAATGGCTATTTTTTGCCGGAGAATCCGGCTGACGTTCAACGCTTTGCCCGCTCCATGAGCCGTCGGGCGGCTGAGATTGCCGGAATTGCCCGCGCAGCAGAGGCGGCGCTTGCGGATACGGCCGGACAAGAGCAGATCGCGGGGTGGTGAGCATATGGCACAAAAGCGAATGTTTTCACTAGCTGTCACTGATACCGACAAATTCCTCGATATGTCCGCAAGCGCACAGGCCTTGTATTTTCATTTGGGCATGCACGGCGACGATGACGGTTTTGTCGCGTCACCGAAGAAGATCGCTCGCGGTGTCGGCTGCAATGACGATGATCTTCGGCTGCTGGCTTCAAAGGGCTACATCATTCCTTTCGAGAGTGGCGTAATCGTCATTGTAGACTGGAACATCAATAACACACTCAAGAATGACCGATACCACGAGACAATTTTTGCGGCCGAACGTGCTTTGGTATCCGAAGATAGCGCTGGGCGTTGGGTACTTGGTTCCAGTATGGTTCCAGAGCGGAAACAGCTTGGATCCAGCTTGGAACCTGAACATAACATAACAAAACTTAACAGAACAAAGCAGAACAAAGAGAAGGCGGCGGACAAGCCGCCGCGCGCTTCGCGCTTCACCCCGCCCACTGTCGACGAGGTCAAGGTTTACTGCCAAGAACGAGGAAGCAGCGTTGACCCGGAAAAGTTCGTTGATTTCTACTCTGCCAACGGCTGGAAGCAGGGCAAGAATAAGCCCATCGTCGACTGGAAGGCTGCGGTTCGGACGTGGGAACGCTCGGACGCGCAGCAGAAGGCGCAGGACCAGAATCGTGTCCGCACATCAGCGGAATACCGAGAGGAGGCAGATTTCTTTGGATAAGGCGGAATTTCCAATCATTTCACCAGACCAAACCGTGCTTGAACGCTGTCCAGCCTGCGGGGAAGCGACGCTGATCGAGGTCACCATGACCTGCGGCCAGCAGCAAAAGACCATGCAGCGGCATGTTTCCTGCGCTTGCGCCCGAAAGCAGCGTGAGACGGAGGGCGCACAGGCCCGACAGCGGGAATTCGAGGCGCAGCTTGTGCAGGCATGGGCAGGCACGGGACTTGCAATCACAACATTCCGTCACGACACGTTTGACGCTGATGATGGTGCGAATGAGAAGATTTCCCGCACCTGCCGCCGGTATGTGGAGAAGTGGCCCGAGATTTTGAAACAGAATTATGGGGCCCTGTTTTCAGGCAGCGTCGGCACAGGAAAGACGTTTCTGGCCCATGCTATTGCGAACGCGCTGATTGAGCAGGGTGTCAGCACCCTTGTCACGAATTTCTCGAAGATCCTGAACACAGTCATGTCAAGCCGCGACCGGCAGCAGATATTGGACAGCCTGAATGCCTACCAGCTGCTTGTCATTGACGATCTCGGCGCGGAACGCGGCACCGACTTTGCGCGGGAGGTTACATGTTCCGTGATCGACCAGCGCGGGCAGGCCGGGCTTCCACTGATTATCACAACAAATCTGAGCTTGAAAGAGATCAAGGAAACATCGGATATGTCGCTTCGCCGGATCTATGACCGGCTGGAAACGCTCTGCCCCATCACTATCTGCATGGACGGCGCAAGCCGCCGAACCGCCGACGCCGCCCGCCGCAAACAGGCTGCGCGCGAGCTGCTGCTATAAATAAAACCGCCCTTCCGAGCGGCTCCTGTGCGGCGTGATCCTGATGAAAATCATTGTAGCACAGGAGGGCAGGACATTGCAAGCACAAACAGAACGCGCCGCGCAAACGAACAGAATCGCGGAGGCTGTGCAGCGCGGGCAGCTGGATACTCTGACGCTTTGGGCAGCTGTCCGGGGCTACGCTGCGAAAAAGGCCCTCCGCTGGGTGGCTGCGCTGCATCACCGCTGCGGCGTGGAACTTGACGATCTGATGCAGGAAGCCTACCTTGCCATGCTGCGGGCTGTCAGACTGTGGAGGCCGGACGGCGGCACGGGCTTCATCGGCATCTATGAATTGACGCTGCGGACTGCATTTGCGGACGCATGCGGTATTCGGACAGTGCGAAGCAGAAGCGATCCATTGCAGACCGCCGTTTCGCTCGACGCGCCGGTTGGCGAAGACGGTGAGGAAGCCGGGACGCTGGGATCTCTGGTGTCGGACGAAAGCGCCGAACGCCCGTTCTTGGGTATAGAGCAGCAGGAGCTTGCAGACGCTGTACAGGAATCTCTGCAAAGCCTGCCGGAGAATCTGAGGGAAGCCATGATCGACGCTTTTTGGTACGACAAGCCGGTCGACGCAAAGCTTCGCACAGCCGCCCTGAAAGCGCTCAGAACGCCCACGGTCTGCCAAACGCTGCGAACGTATGTCTGAGTGCTTTTAGTTTTTGGACACGACTACGCGCGCACGCGCGCGCGAGGAAACTCCGGGCAGACACCGTACAGAACCTTAAAAAACCTTAACTTTTTTGCATATATGCGTTCTGCATCGAACCGGCACACAGAAAAACCTCAGAAAACTTAAGATTTTTCTGTATACAGATTCAGGCCTGTTGTATAAAAAACCTAACAAAACCAGCCTTTTCTTCCCATTTATGAGCACTCCGCTGACTATGTTTTTCCGGATTTTTTCGGCAAAAGAACAATACGAAGAAAAAACAAATGAAACGAGGTAATTTTATGACCAACACACAGCGATATTTAAACTCCATCAAGGGCTTCCGCAAGGATTTGCAGGAAGTAAATGACAAGTTCAGGCCGGAATATGAGCGCTTGGAGCGCTTCAAGGATTCCGGCTCGTATGCACAGAGCAAAAAACTGCTGGACGACCGGCGGAACGCGGAGGTCGAGGAGCTGCGCCGGGAGTACGCAGACCGGCTCAAATCTGCGGTTGACGCGATGGAAAAGACGTACATGAACAGACCCGCTTCCGCACCGACGCAGGAGCAGCTTTCCGTTTTGCAGGCGCTCAAACTGCGCGACCATGTAAGCCGCGATGAGCTGAGACGCGCAGCACAGACTATGCGCGGCTGCCCGGTTGCAGAGCGGGCATTGGAGGAGATCGCCCGCAAAAGCGGTGAGATTCTCGGACTGGAGCAGGAGATCAGCAGCGACACGGTGCGTCAGAGTTTGCATTCGCTCCGAGTAAACGCCGGAAGGCTTGTGTCCAATCTGCAAGCCCCGAACAGCAGGAGGGAGCATATGTCCCGGTCTGACTGGGATATGTTCCGGCTGGACACCGACCCCGCAGACGAAAACGACTGCCTGCGCATATTCGGCCTGTGTGCGAACGGTGCGCAGTTTGCTGCGGCAGTCAATGAAGCGGAAGGAGCGGCACAGGTATGAAAGCATTGACATACGAACAGCGGCTGACTGCGATTTTTGAGACGGAGCGGAAAGCAAAAGCCGCAGCCGCACGCAAATTAGACACCGCAAAGGAAGAATGCAAGCACATGGAGGATCAAGCGCAGGCAGAAGCCGTACTTCATTCAGCGGAGCAGGCCCATGCGGCGGGGCTTTCCGCCGCAGAGGAAAAGGCCCGGAGCGCGTACACGACCCTTCGCGCAGAGCTGGCGGAGAAGGTGCGGAAGGCTTCTCTTGTAAACCCGGACGACGTAGAGCCGCTGGCGCTGGAGCTGCTGGAAAGCGGCGTTATGAAAGCAGACGATTTCGCGGCGCTGGCGGAGCACTACAGTGAGAACCCGACAATGCTGCGGCTTGTTGCGCTCCATGCGCGGAAGGGTATGTACGCTGCCGCTGGTGAGCCTATGCGCGCCGAACGTGACGCGCTGGCGGGTGTCGTCGAGACGTGCAATCGTCGCCTGACGGCGGAGCTGGACAGCTTTGACCGGCTGACTGCAAAGCTGTCCGCGGAGGGTTCTCCGGAATGCTGACCTTCAAAGTCCAGACGGATCTTTCCGAAGCGCTGGCCGCCGCAATCGGCAAGGCCGCGACAAGGGCGGAGCATATCGTTGCTGTTCAGGCGGCAAAGGATACAAGCCCGTATGTGCCGTTTTTGACCGGTTCCCTTGATGAAAGAACGCGCGTATCCGGTAATACGATCATCTATCCGGGGCCGTATGCGCGCTATCTTTACTACGGGAAAGTTATGGTGAACCCGGAGACAGGCAGCACCTACGCGCCGAAGGGCGGAACAAAGGTGCTGACCGACAAAAATCTTGTGTTCACCAAATCTTTTCACAATCAGGCACAATCTCACTGGTTCGAAGCGTCCAAAGCACAGAACCTTGAAAAGTGGCGCGACGTTGCCGCGAAAGCGCTGAAGCAGGAGCTTGATTGAAGGAGGGGCATATGGCATTCACAGTAAACGATGTAGAGGTCATTTTCACGCCGGAGGATCGCGCTTACCGGGAAGCATTCGGGACGCTGGTCTGTGAGCTGGACGCGATGCAGGAAGGGCTGTACCGGACGCAGAAAAAGTGCCGGCCCGGCAGACGCAATGCAGGCCGCAAATCGTATGAGGTCTTCACCAGTATGGATACAGAAATGCGTGTGAAGTTGGACGCGCTTCTGGGCGGCGGCATCTGCAAGGCGATCTTCGGCACGACGCCGGTCATGGCATCAGCAGATCACGCGCCGCTGTGGTTCAATCTCGTGGAAGGACTGTATTCCAGCATGGCACCGGCAGAGCGCCCAAAGGACTGCGATGCGGTCATCATGAAATACCGGACAAAGCGGATCGCCCGGAAAAAGATCTCTTAAAACCACAAAAAGGAGAAATTAACATGGAAGAAATCAAATTCAGTACCGGCAAACAGGAATTTCGGCTCAATGATCAGGTCAGCGTTTCGTTCAATCCGACCGACGCGGCCTCTGTGGAGCGGATCTACGATGTTTTTGAAAAGCTGGACGCAGAACAGCAGACCTACCGGAGCGAAATGGACGCCTGCGCGGACAAGCGGAAGATATTCGACATTGCCCGCCAGCATGACGAAAAAATGCGGGAAATGATCGACGGGCTGTTTGAAGCGCCCGTCTGTGCGGCACTGTTCGGCTCTATGAACGTCTATGCGCTGTCCGACGGTCTGCCGGTCTGGGCGAACCTTATGCTGGCTATTCTGGATCAGGTCGATGCGACAATGACGCGGGAAAAGCTGCGCACGAATCCGCGCATTCAGAAATACACGGAGCGCTGGGCGAAAAAGTAAAAGACTGCGGGGATGTTCCGGATGGAATATCCCCGCAGAATGAAGAATCTGAAAGAGTGGTGATTCCATGAAAGACGATGCTTCCGTATCCGTTGGTGTGAACCTGAATACGGGAAAGGCCGACAAGGAGCTTCAGCGGCTGGAACAGAAGGTTCTCAAGCTGCAAGAGGATCTGACCGTCGGCAAAAGCAAAAAGGGCGCGCTGACGGCGGAGCTGGAGCAGGCACAGAAAGCGCTTGCGGAGCTTCAGGCACAGACAAAGATCGAGGGCGGCAAGGCGATCATATCGCCCGAAAATGTGACGAAGATCTCCGCCATGCAGGAGAAGATCACATCTGTGCAGGCGGCGATTGAAAAGCAGAATCAATCGCTGAAAAACACGCAGATGGAGCTGGACGGCGTAAAGCTTCGCTATGGTGAGGTCTCGCAGAAGGCGCAGGAGCTGGCAGCGGCAGAACGCGGCGGTGCGGAAGATACGGCGAAGGGAAAGCTTGCGTCGGTTCTGCAAAGCTTCACGGGCAGCGCGGACGTGCCGAAGCTGCAAAATGTTTTAAGCGGCCTTGCAGCAGGATTCAAGGAGATCGCTTCCGCCGCCCTGTCAGCGGGGAAAACGGTCACGAAGGGCTTTTTATCTGCGGCAGGCAGCGGCCTGAAAAAGCTCGTGTCGCTTGCGGGCCGCGCCGGAAAGGCGTTTCTGAACCTATTCAAAACGGCAGGAAAGACAAACGGCGCGTTCGGCGGCGGGATAAAGAATATGCTCCGGTATGCGCTGGGGCTTCGCGGCCTATACGCCCTTTTCGGAAAGCTGCGGGCTGCAATGACAGAGGGCTTCAAAAATCTGGCGCAGTTTTCTTCCGGCACAAACAAAAGCCTGTCAAACCTCAAATCCTCGCTGACGCAGCTGAAAAACGCGCTTGCAACGGCATTTGCGCCGATCTTACAGACGATCGAGCCGATCCTGACGCGGTTTATCAATATGCTGTCCAAAGCGGCGGATTATATCGCGCGGTTCACAGCAGCCCTGACTGGTAAATCCTCCTACACGCGCGCAACCAAAGTGCAGGAGGATTACGCAAAGAGCATCGAAGGAACCGGCGCAGCAGCCGAAGACGCCAGCAAGAGCATGGCGAAATTCGACGAGATCAACCAGATCACGACGAAGGACACTCCCAGCGGTGGAGGCGGAAGCTCCGAGACCTCACCGGCGGATATGTTTGAGACGGTCGCGATCGAACCGCTTGACTTTGCTTCGTGGGGCGAGGCCTTTTCTGCCATGCTCGACAAGATCCTTACAGACGGGATTCCGAAGCTGAAAGAGGGGCTTTCTAAGTTTGCCGATTGGGTGAACAGCTTTTCTGCGAACCTGTACGAAATGTTCACGTTCCCCGGCGTGTATGACAAGATCATACTGCTTGGAACAGAAATCGCGAACGCGCTGAACGGTCTGGTCAGCCAGATCAACTGGGCACAGCTTGGAGCGGCGCTCGGCGCGGGCCTGAATCTGGCGCTCGGCTTTCTGGTCAGCATAGTCTACACCTTCGATTGGCTCAGCCTCGGTGCGAAGCTGGCGGATATGTTCAACAACGCTGTCGCACAAATCGACTGGCACAATGTCGGAATGCTGCTGTGGGCCAAATTCAAAATCGCGATTGAAACGCTGGCAGGCTTCCTGCTGAATGTCGACATGACGCAGCTTGCACACGCGGCCAGTGAGCTGATTATCGGGTTCTTTGATTCTGCATCAGAAACGATCCAGAGTATCGACTGGCAGGCGCTGGGGCATCAGATCGCGGATTTCCTTGCGAATATCGATTGGAACGGCGTCATGGATTCCATGTTTGAAGCGATCGGTTCCGCCCTCGGCGGCCTCGCAGCGTTCCTGTGGGGGTTGATCGAAGACGCATGGAATGACGTTGTTGACTGGTGGCATGAAGTGGCCTATGAGGACGGAAAATTCACGATCAAGGGCCTTCTGAACGGCATTTGGGAGGCGCTGAAAAACATTTGGCAGTGGATCAAGGAGCATATCTTCCAGCCGTTTATTGACGGGTTTAAGAAGGCATTTGGAATCGCGTCGCCGTCTAAAGTCATGGCAGAGCAGGGCGGGTTCGTGATCGACGGCCTGCTGAACGGCATCAAGAAGGGAATCCAGCCGATCATAGACCTGTTTGCGAAGCTGAAGGAGAAGATAGAAAATATCCTGAAAAAGATCTCGGAGTTTGTCAGCAATGTATTCGCAGGGGACTGGAAAGATGCGTGGAGCGGGATAACGGATATCTTCAAGGACGCATGGAACGGCATTATCGGCTTCCTGGAGGACGCCGTCAACCTTATCATTGACGGTATAAACTGGATGATCTCGAAGCTGAACACGTTCAGCATTACAACGCCGGAATGGCTGAACAAATTGAGCGTGACAAAAGGTCTCGGGGGAAAGACCTTTGGATTCAATATTCCGACGCTTGCGTCTGTCCAGCTTCCCCGGCTTGCCTCCGGCGCGGTCATTCCGCCGAACCGGGAGTTTATGGCCGTTCTCGGCGACCAGAAGAGCGGGACGAACATCGAGACGCCGCTTTCCACGATGGTGCAGGCATTCAAGCAGGCCATGAACGAGACCGGCGTAGCGGGAAGCAGACAGATGACGGTTATCTTCCAGCTTGACCGCCGGGAGCTTGGCCGCGCCGTTTACCAGCTCAACAACGAGGAGACGCAGCGTGTCGGCGTGCGTCTGGCAGGCGCAAAAGCATAACGGCAAGCGAAACACGAACGTTCGTTTGCCGTGCGGCTGTTATAACGCCGCACACGCCGCCAGAAGCCATATACCCGCTCGGTTTATGCGGGAGAATAAAAAACGCCGCTGTGGGGCTTGTACGGCCTCACAGCGGCATTGCTTTTTAATCGTCCGGGCGGTATGCAAAGCCCTCTGGCAGAAGGTTGACAATCTGGCGGTATGGGATCACGCAATCCGGGAGCGGGCAGCGAAAGCAGCTT
>ERZ856578.561-NODE-561-length-76405-cov-12.296824_pt1 | contig 76405 bp, 63 predicted proteins | sample MGYA00514384_ERZ856578 | MGnify/ENA primary metagenome ERZ856578 (study PRJEB29103, sample SAMN06111958) | human gut metagenome | biome: human gut; feature: ankylosing spondylitis patient; material: healthy_person | host: Homo sapiens | place: China:Hangzhou... | reverse complement strand
CCCCTGAGGGCATTGAAATGCGAGTTAATAGAAGTTGTCAGGTGGAAGGAGTGTTTGGGATCATCAAACAAGACATGGTCTACACTCGATTTAGAAGAACCTCAATTGAACGAGTTAGTACTGAGTTCGCGTTAACGTGCCTAGGATTGAACCTGAGAAAATTTATGCACTTTGCTCTGACGAAACAACTCCCCAACTTTTGACAAGCGCTACCAAACCTAGTTCATGGTGTATTCAAAAAACCATCAGCAAAAAGATTAGCTAACCGAGTAAACAAGAAAAGAAAACTTCAACCAAATGAGGTGGTTAAGGATTCTTATAGATACGAAATCCAAGGAGGTGTTAATCAAGTCTAAGAATCAGACTTTTGTACCCCCCCCTTTAATACAGTTTTTTATTCATTCGCTTTTCAATTTCATTTTTTATAGGAAGTATTTCGCTAGACTTAATGACGTTCCCCAGATGCATCATGGTTTCTAATTTAATGGATACAATATCTTTAAATTCAATAGTTCCTCTATCCGTGCGAGTAGGCCCTGAATAAAGAATTCCAAGTAGAAAGAGTCTGTTACCAACGATATTTAGCACTCCCTTTTTACCATCAAAATATCCTCCAGAATTTAGAATAAAAACAGGAGACCCTGATGATCCAGGGAAACATGCCATATCAATCATAAATTCGTTTCTTCCATTGTAATTTTGTTCAACAGATGTTGCAGTGATGCCTCGTCTTACAATTGGAAAATTGTTCTTTTGATCAGATAGTCCATTTGGATATCCGATCATTGTCACTTCTTCTATAGAGTCAAAAGTGCTCCAATCTTTAGGTATTAGACTGCAGTTCAAGGTTTGTATGAAGATCTCTTTTTTCTGAGCAAAAAGATTCTCAATCAGTGGTGATAAGAAAAAAGCGCAAAGGTCTACATTCTTGTCTGGGTGAGGAACTAAAAACTCAGTAGTCACAGGGCATTCAACTATCAAATTTTGATTGTTTGGGGTGTGATCCGGATTTGCCATATGGAATGTTAAGTACATTGTAGATGGTTCTGCGGGCATTAAAACGTGTCTGTTACTTATCAGAAAATATGTGGTTTCAGTCTGACTGAGTTGAAATTCAAAAAGGAAACCGGTTCCGCTCCAACTCGAATTGTTGTTACGGATGACAATTTTCATAGTTGAATATAACAATTTAGATGCTAAAGATAGTTTGTTTTCAGTCATAGCATACTCCTTTGAACTTTTGCATTGTCGAACTTTTATAGCAACTGCGCAAGCCGAAATAGACCAGCAATAAGATCATCCCAGAAATTCCAATGGATATACTGGGATGATTACCTCACTAACAAATTACCTTTCTTCAGGCGTTGAGCGTTCGCTGATGACAATCGACGGGCTAGTTGGCGCCGCATTTAGTTTTGCTTTTGGAGACGTAGCTCCTTTAATTCTTTGGTTGGCTATTTTTGTTACTGCAAATATGGTAACAGGCATTTTGGCTGCCATAAGAAGTAACAGTCTAAGTGGTAAGAAACTTTTTTATGGAACGATCCGCAAGGTCGTTATGTTCTGCATCATTGCTCTAGCACACGGGCCAGAGTCTATCTTCTCCAAAATCACAGTAATCAATAAGCATCCTTTGAACCGTATAGTGTTTGATCGCTTTTTCTTCAAGTAATTTTGCTTTTCGTTCCATTATTGCTTCTTCTCTGGGGCGGCGTCCGGCTAATATTTTCTCTCTCCATTCAAGGCCGATTTTTCTTGCGGATTCAAGAGATACCTGAGGATACTGACCAATAGTTTGTATAACCTCTTTACCATCAACAATCATTCTCATTACAAAGAATTTGGAAATACCACTTCCAGTTGCTCTTACTCTTAGAGTTAAACCTTTCACTTCACCAACAGCGATAGTTTTCTTTGCAAGCTTTGCTTGTCGATCTGTCAACATTGAAACAACACGATTGACCATATCCCTATCTCCAAAATAAATGGATACATTAGAGCATTATCTTTCTATCCATTATGGATACATTATTGTATGTGCTCGGCAGAGAATCAAAGAGACTGATAGAGACAATTAGAGGCTAGTAGAAACGGCTCACTCTCCAACAATTTCAGGGGTTGCGTGAGACTTAAAGAGAAAGCCTGAGAATCACTGAGACTCTCAGGCTTTAGCTTTTTGGTGGCCGAGACGGGAATCGAACCCGTACGCCGTTTTAATTGGCGGCGGATTTTAAGTCCGCTACGTCTACCAATTCCGTCACTCGGCCTGCCAAACTGGTGAAAAATAAGCCAACACAAGGTCGGCTTACTTTTGTGAATCTGGAGCGGGAAACGAGTCTCGAACTCGCGACCTCAACCTTGGCAAGGTTGCGCTCTACCAACTGAGCTATTCCCGCATTTCGACTCCCCTACATAAGTTTGGAGGCGCGAAGCGGAGTCGAACCGCTCTATACGGATTTGCAATCCGCTGCATAACCGCTTTGCTATCGCGCCATCACACTCTAAAAAGAGGATGGAGCGGGAAACGAGTCTCGAACTCGCGACCTCAACCTTGGCAAGGTTGCGCTCTACCAACTGAGCTATTCCCGCGTCGAAGAATTCCGTATTTTAATGAAGAAGTGCCTGTTGTCAAGTTTTTTTAATCTAAAAGCGTTGAACTATTCAACAAGCTAAAACAAATTTCTATTTTCAATCATATTTAATAATTTAGATTTCAATAGGTTTTGAAAAGATACTAAATAAAATTCGAACTCTATAATCGGCCTCTGTAATTGAAATGTTTATAAATTGAAGAAAACTTAGGTTCGGCTAAGTTTCCCCTATTTGTTCTCTAAGTTTTCTCTTCTAAACTACGAATCAACTAAAAAGAATGATCAAATAGGAGATTCGATATGTTGAAGAAAATCACGTTAGCTTCTGCTCTTTGTGCCTTGGCTATTCCGTTTGCTGCATTGGCAGCCGGTCCCACCGGTTTTTCTGGTCAAGAGCGCCCCGGTGCTCCTCAAGGCTTCACACATGAAAAAATGGCTTCTATCGCTCAATTAAAGAGTAAGGCCAAAGACGATCAGATCGTCGTGATCGATGGTCGCTTTACAAAGCAATTAGAAAAAGATAAGTACGAATTTACTGATGCCAAGGGTGACACGATCGTGGTTGACTTGGATGATGATATGAACTGGTCACACGTCAAAAAAGACGCTTTGATGGAATTGACAGCTGAAGTTGATAAAGACTTCACTTCTACCAAGCTGGATGCACTGGAGGCTAAACTAATCAAGTAGCATTCCAATCCGCACAAATGCAAAAAGGAGGCGGTTGCCTCCTTTTTGTTTGTCTGTATTTGACTCAACTATGCCTGTTGCGGCGTACGTTTATTGCCCATCAAGTGAAGAGTCACCACCAAACCGATTAAAACGGCGAAGGAAACAAACAAGCTCACGTAAACATTAGCATTAGTCAAACCAGCCGCAACGTAGCCCGCGAAACTAGAAATAGCAGCAACCCAGGCATACGGCAACTGAGTCGCGACGTGTTCAATATGCGAACAACCCGCACCAGCCGATGACAGAATTGTTGTATCAGAAATCGGCGAGCAGTGATCACCAAAAACAGAACCGGCTAAAGTAGCAGCAAGGGAAACGACTACAAGGTTCGGATCCAGGGCTTGAGCCACCGGCACAATAATCGGAATCAAAATACCGAATGTCCCCCATGCCGTACCGGTTGAGAAAGATAAAAATGCTGCTAAAGTAAAGACTGCAGCAGGCAACCACATGGCAGAGAATCCGCCGGAAGTCACGAGCGATTCAACAAAAAGCGGCGTTTGAAGCAAATCACGGCATACACCAGAAATCGTCCAAGCTAACACCAAAATAATGTTAGCTGGCAACATCATTTTCATTCCCTCAACCGAGCCATCCATGAAGTCGCGGAAAGAGACCACCTGGCGCGGAATAAAGAGCAAGAAAGCGACTACCAATGCACCAAAAGATGCCCATACCAAAGCTTCTGAAGCCGTACTATTACCCAAAGAAGATGCAAAGCTATGGTAAGCAGGATCGTCTCCCCAGTAGCCACCAGAGTACATAAGGCTTAAGACAGCAAATACAATTAAGGCTGCGATCGGTATCACCATGTCCCAAATCGTTCCCTTTTCACTCACGCGCATTTGATCGGTGGCTGTTTCAGTGCTGCCGACATCACCCAGCTCGGCTCGCTCTTCTGCGCGCCTCATCGGTCCGAAATCCAGACGGAATAGGCACAGAATAAAAACAAGACCTATACAGGTAAGTGCGTAGAAGTTATATGGAATAGTTGAAACAAAAGCCGCAAAGTCACTTTCAAAGGCACCGGTAGACTTTAAGCTACTGCCCACGGCTGCAGCCCAAGACGAAATCGGGGCAATAATACAAACCGGAGCGGCCATCGAGTCAATAATGTAGGCAAGTTTTGCACGGGAGACACGATAGGTATCGGTGACTGGACGCATCACAGTGCCCACAGTGAGGCAATTAAAATAGTCATCGATGAAAATAAAGGCACCCAGGCCGCCCGAAGCTAAAAGCGAAGCACGGCGGCTACGGATTTTGCGAATAGCCCAATCACCGTAGGCACGACTGCCGCCAGCCATACTGATGACATAGACCAAAGCCCCTAACATGGTACAGAACATCAAGATGTTGAAATCCACCTTGGTGCTCATTAACTTAAAAGTTGTCTGAACCGTTCCCATCACAAGATTGGAGTGGTCCATGCCAACCGAATAAATCAAAGTACCGGACAAAATGCCGATTAAAAGCGATGAAATCACCTCTTTGGTACACAATGCCAGCACAATGGCAATGACCGGAGGCAAAATCGAAAGCCAGCCTGCGTTAAACGGATCCATCGTTCGGAGTCCTCAAATGTCAAAGATAGAATTAAATATTGTAACAAATGATAACTAATTTGGAACGCTTAACTTGTTGAAATTCTCAAGAAAAATCTGAATTCAGTGTGCAAAAACGTCTTGCACAAACAAAAAACTCGGCGCTAACCGAGTTTTTTGACCTTTTTAAGAACTTAACGTTCTAAGAAATTATCTGTCCTGTTTCATAGTTGGTTCAGAACTTAAGTAAGGACCAGCAGCTCTTAGATAAACGACCATGGAGTAGATTGTCAAAATTGCTGCGATATAAATCAAGATAGTGCCGAGCCAAGCCATAGAGATGCCGAAAACCGTTTCATGGAATAAGAGCATAGGAATAGCCACCATCTGAGCGATCGCCTTAATTTTCCCATACCAATTGACTTTCACACGCGCTGCGGCTCCCACTTTAGCCATCCATTCACGCAAAGCGGTCACCGTGATTTCTCGACCAATGATAATGAGGGCCACAAGCATATCCACTCGATGAAAATCCAGTAAAACGATAAGCGCTGCGCAAACCATGAGTTTATCGGCTGAAGTATCCAAAAAAGCACCGATTGCGCTTTCCATGTTGTAGCGTCTGGCGAAGTAGCCGTCAAAAGCATCAGTTAAAGCCGCAATGATAAAAATCACTGTTGCCCAAACGTTTTGCATAAAAGGCGAAAGAATTTGATCCGGAATATAAAAAACCCCGATGATTAAAGGAATCAGCGCAATACGCGCCCACGTCAAAATCATCGGCACATTGACCGGTAATGGTTTACGACTCATTTGTGTTTTGTAAAGCTTTAGGTGCCTGCCCGTGTAACTGAAGATAGATTCGCTCGGCAAGCTTGCGCGATATCCCCTCGATTGTAGCAATATCTTCGATGCTTGCGTTCTTTAATCCACGCATTCCACCGAAGCGGCTCAATAATTTTTGTCTTCTTTTTGGTCCAATCCCCTCAAAATCTTCCAATCGTGAAGTATTGCGGGCTTTGGCTCGTTTAGCCCTCATTCCTGTAATAGCAAAGCGATGAGCCTCATCTCGAATCTCCGCCACGAGCATCAAAGCCTGAGATTCACGGCCTAGCACCAAAGGCTCTCTGGTTTCATCGGCAAAAATAAGGGTTTCAAGTCCTACTTTGCGCCCTTCACCTTTGGCCACACCGACAATCACCGAGGTATCAAGGCCCAATTCAGTGAAAACATCTTTTGCCATTTTCACCTGGCCTTTACCACCGTCGATTAGGACCACTGTTGGAAGTTGTGCTTCGCCGCGGCTAACCGGCATATAGCGTCGTTCGATCACCTGACGCATAGCCGCATAATCGTCTCCTGGCTCAATGCCCGTAATATTAAAGCGGCGGTAGAGATTGTGCGCCATGCCAGCTCCCTCGTAGACGACGCACGAAGCCTGCGTTGCTTCACCTGAGCTATGACTGATATCAAAGCACTCTAGGCGCACCTTCATCCAGTCATCATTGGGAACAGTAATTTCAAGTACCTCACAAAGCTCTTTGAGGCGCGAGAGCTGAGAGCCTTCCAGTGCCACATGGCGAGCAAGTGCAATATCGGCATTGGTTTTACACATGTTGAGCCACTCACGGCGAACACCTACGGGTGAGTGAACAACCGTAACTCTTCGCTCCGACAATTCAGAAAGTACGCTTTCCAACTCTTCTTTTTCTGCCTGAACATCGGTAATGATGAGTGTCGGCACCGGCATCGTTTCGTAATGCTGACTCACAAAGGCTTCAAACACCTCGACTTTGTCCACGCCCTGTCCTTTGGGAACACTCGGGAAATAGGCTCTGTCGCCCAAATGACGAGAGCCTCTCACCATCGCAAGATTCACGCAGACCTGATTGCCTTGCGCCGCCACAGTGATGATGTCAGCGTCAACGTCCGCGCCCGTTGTCTCCACTGTTTGCTTATGAAGTACGTTTGATAAAGCTGCAATCTGATCACGCACGGCAGCGGCTTTTTCAAATTCGAGTTGATCAGAATACCGCAGCATACGACTCTGAAGTTCACCCATCAAATCTTCTGACTTCCCATCTAAAAACTGTTCGGCACGTGCTACGTCTCGCGCATAATCCTCTTGGCTTATTGCACCGACACAAGGGCCGGAGCAACGTCCGATTTGCGCAAGCAGACACACACGCGAGCGATTTTTAAAAACCGCAGCTTCACATGTTCTCAACCTAAAGACTTTCTGCAGTATTTGAATAGCTTCTTTGACACTCTGAGAATTAGGATAGGGACCGTAAAAACGACTTTTCTTATCTACCCCTCCCCGATAATAAGAGACTCTCGGAAACTCTTCACCGCTGATTTTCAAATAGGGATAGCTTTTGTCATCGCGAAACAAAATGTTGTATTTGGGAGAAAGAGTCTTAATGAGATTGTTTTCTAGTAATAGTGCTTCAGCCTCAGAGCGAGTAACAGTCGTTTCCATTCGAGCAATTTGCGAGACCATGATCGCAATGCGGGGACTTAAATCATTTTTCTGAAAATAGCTGGAAACTCTTCTCTTTAAGTCTCGCGCTTTGCCCACATAAAGGCAATTACCTGCTTCGTCAAAATAGCGGTATATACCGGGTAGTCCCGGCAAATTCTGCAAAATTGGTTTGGCATCAAACGCCATTTTTGTTCTCGCTTCGCTTACACTCTCATTTGAATTTTGAACATTTTAATTGTTTATGCACCAGTCGCAATCACCTCTTATTGATATCTTTTGCCGAGTTATTGACAATTTCGGTGACGCGGGCGTCATGTGGCGCCTGGCGCGAGCCATGCGTGCGAAGTCCTATCGTGTGCGGTTAATTATTGACGATCCGAAAACTTTGACCTTTTTGGCTGGCGTCAGTCAAAACAGCCCAACAGAAAAAATCGGAATTGATGAAGGCATTGAAGTCATTCGTTGGGAAAAAAGCTGGGACAGTGGCTATTGTCCGCTCGAGTCAGCTGATGTCGTGATCGAGGGTTTTGCCTGCAGGCTACCTCCGGGCTATGAAGTGCTCATGAGAAAAAGCCGTCCAAAGTGGTTCAATATTGATTACTTCAGTGCTGAAAGCTGGATTGAAGACTGTCACCTGGTGCCCTCCATTGATCCGACTTCCGGGTTAGTTAAAATTAATTATTTTCCCGGTGTGACAGCACGTTCCGGCGGTCTTGTAATTGAAAAGGACTACGAAGAAAGAAAAGCCTCTTTTACTTTATCGCACCCTGCAAAATCATCAGGATTACGAATTTTCTTTTTTGCCTATCCTTACGGTCCTATTAAAGAACTGGCGACCGCAATAAAGGCTCTAAACACCCCCATTGAACTCAACCTCAGTCAATGTGAGGCTTCACACCTTTTGAGTAAATCCGACGCAATTAAAAGCGCGCCTTGGGTTCGCGTAAAAAATCTGCCTTTTACGGCTCAAAAAGATTTTGACCAGCTACTTTGGAACAGTGATATTGCTTTTGTACGCGGAGAAGACAGTGCCGCGCGAGCCATGATTGCAGGTGTTCCTTTTATTTGGCATATCTATCACCAAGATGATGATATTCATATGGTGAAATTAAAAGCACTTCAAAACCGTCTCAAATCCTACTTTGAAGAAGACTCAGTATTTGATATGTGGTGCTCGGTTCAAGAAAGCTACAACAAAGGGGATTTTGACCAGGAGCTTTTCAAAGTATTAGTTAAAGCTTTAGCTCAATGGAACAAAGCGGTAAAAAGCTTTGGCAGCGACCTCAGGTCTTTAGGGTCTCTAAGCGACAAACTTTCCGATTTGATTAAAAATGGCTAAAATAACGCGTTTTCGCATTTAGGCGAAAAGAGAAACGTTTCTTTGGGGATTGCCCCTTATATCAATTTTTGTGAATTCGCGATACCAATGATCACCCGGGTCGCTCCCGAGCGTGTGAGGACGGGATTGAGGATTCAAAGAGGAAGAAAACAAGATGAAAATCGCACAAGAACTGCGCGCCGGCAACGTAGTGATGATCGGCAAGGATCCGATGGTTGTGTTGAAGGCTGAATACTCCAAGAGCGGCCGTAACGCCTCCGTGGTCAAGATGAAGTTGAAAAACTTGCTCACCGGTGCTGGTACGGAAACGGTTTATCGCGCTGACGATAAGTTTGAAGACCTCGTGCTCGACCGCAAAGAAGTCACCTACAGCTACTTCTCCGATCCGCACTATGTTTGGATGGACGCCGACTACAACCAATACGAAGTTGAAGCCGACGTAATGGAAGATGCTTTGAAGTACCTTGAAGACGGCATGCCCGCTGAAGTCGTGTTCTACGAAGGCCGTGCCATCAGCGTCGAATTGCCCACGATTCTCGTGCGTGAAGTTGAATACACGGAACCGGCTGTCAAGGGTGATACCTCCGGCAAGGTGATGAAGCCTGCACGTCTGACGACGGGTTATGTCCTTCAAGTGCCTGCTTTCGTTGAAACGGGCGACAAGATTGAAGTGGATACCCGCACGGGCGAATATCGCTCCCGCGTGAAGTAATTCACAGAAATCTCAAAATGATTTCAACCCTCGGAAAAATTCTCTTTCCGGGGGTTTATTTTTTGCCTTTCCCATATCTCCGAAAGGATTAGGAAATCTCACAATTCGTTTCGCTACAATTGCCCTGTTATTGACTACAGAAATTGTACGAACACGGTATGCGATTACTCAATTTCGGCTCTATCAATATTGACTACGTCTATCGGGTAGACCATTTCCTGAAAGCCGGCGAAACGCTTGAAGCGACTGATCGAACGATTTTTATGGGCGGCAAAGGGCTTAACCAATCGGTAGCTGCCGTCCGAAGTGGACTGACAGTGGCGCATTGTGGCGTTTTGGGCGCAGACGGTCATTTTCTTTCCGACTTTATGAAAGAGACCGGTATTGATGTTCGGTTTCTTAAAATTGATGAAAGTGCTGCCACGGGTCACACCGTGATTCAGGTGACGCCCGAAGCAGAAAACGCTATTCTTTATTTTGCTGGTACAAACCACGCACTCACCCACGAACATATAAAAAATGCGCTCGACGATTTAGACGAAGGCGACATGGTTCTGATGCAAAATGAGGTCAATGGAGTCGAAGAGATTCTGCGTGAAGCCAAAAAGAGAAATCTTTTCACAGTCTTTAATCCAGCCCCCTACTGCCCTGCTGTTTTAAGTTATCCCCTTGAGTGTGTTGATGCATTGATTGTCAATGAAACAGAAGCTCAGGGTATTTTGGGACAAAATGAAATTGAGCCTGAGCGTTTGCTCTTAGGCCTTCGCAAACGCTTTGACAAAGCTTTGATCTTTTTAACACTGGGTAAAGGTGGAATGAGTTGCTCTTTGCCGCAAATCCCGCGACACTCCTATCACTTTAAAGCCTATTCTGTAAGCGCAGTGGATACAACAGGTGCGGGCGACACTTTTGTGGGCTACGCATTAAAAGCCATCATGGATTATTCGGTTCGAAAAGATCTTGCTTCCTTTTTGCATCTAATTGATGAAGCGATGTTGGCAGCGGCCATGAGCGTTACACGACGCGGGGCTGTGGCTTCCATTCCAACTCTTGAAGAGTTGTCCGAATTTAAAGCAAAGAAAATTGACTGATATGGAAAAGAAAAAGATCATTATTGACTGTGACCCTGGCTATGATGATGCCGTAGCTTTGTTGCTGGCAGCAGGTCACCCGGACATTGAAGTCTTAGGCATTACGACCGTTGCCGGCAATCAGACGCTCGAAAAGGTCACTCGCAATGCGTTAAGAATTGCCAAACTAGTTCACTTGGATCATGTCCCTGTAGCAGCCGGAGCCGAACGGCCGCTTTTGCGCGAGCAAATTGTGCCCGCAGCCTACATCCACGGAGAGTCAGGACTTGACGGAACCACACTGCCTGAAGCGGATTTTAAAGTGGATCGCCGACACGCAGCTCAGTTTATTGTGGATACCATTATGAGTGAGCCTGCCAAAACGGTAACACTAGTACCTATCGGACCACTCACCAATATTGCTTTGGCCGCAAGACTGCAACCAAAGATTATTGATCGAGTCAAAGAAGTGGTTCTGATGGGAGGCGGCGCTCACATCGGTAACGTTAAACCAATGGCTGAATTCAATATCGAAAACGATCCTGAGGCGGCACACATTGTGTTTGAAGAAAAGTGGCCGATCATCATGATCGGACTTGACTTAACGTATCAGGCTCTAGCCACTAAAGCGGTTAAAGAAAAAGTAGCCTCTATGCAAACGCCCGCTGCAGTCTTTTTAGGACAAGTTTTAACACGCTTTTCTGAAAACTATAAACGCTCAAAAGGCTTTGATGAGCCTCCTGTGCACGATCCTTGCGCAGTTGCCTACGTAATTGATCCATCGATTATTGAGACAGAAACTGCTCCCGTGCACGTGGAATATCGAGGGCTTTATACAAGCGGCATGACCGTTGCAGACTTCAGACGAAAAGCCCCAGAAGATTGTCACACCAAAGTGGCTCTGAAGTTAGATCAGAATCGTTTTTGGGATTTAATTTTTCAAGCACTGATGCACCTCTGAGGCAAGTATGAATTTGGTCAAACCCAATGTTTATCCTGAAAGACTCGAAAGCGGCGCTTTAAAGAGAGAAGCTCAGCTTCTGACTGCCATGGTGTATGACTTCTGTCGACGCCATCATGGCAATGATTCGCTCTGCGAAGAATGCAGAAGCTTTCTCACATATGCCTTAACGCGGCTCGCATGCTGTCCCTTTGGACAAAAAAAGCCTACATGTCTGAAATGCAAAATTCATTGCTATCGAGCTAACGAAAAAGAAACGGCGCGCGTTATCATGCGTGAAGAGGGCCCAAGGATGCTCTTTAAGCATCCGATCCTCACAGCAGAGCATCTCATCAAAAATACTCAGCAGGCACCGGACAAACCCCGTAATCCGCGTGCCAGAAAAGCTAACCCTTAAAGAATGAGAAAGGAATAACAACATGCCTGTCAAAGCAAAGCTAAAAAATTCCTTAGAAACCCTCAAAAACGAGCTCAAAGAAAAACATGAAAAGCTCACACGAGATTGGGAAGTCACCAAGCGCGAGCTGATGGCCCGACAGAAGCTTTTCAGTCGGGAAATCAAAGCTAAGCAAGATGAATTTTTAATTGAATGGGACGGCGTTCAGGATCGTTATAAAGATAAGCTAGATCAGTGGCTCGATCGCTTTGACATTGATGAGCTGCAAACAATGATTGACCGGTACAGAGAAGAAAATGAACCGGTTGAGCCCATTGGTGAAAATGATGTGTTGAGAATGTTGCCTGTTCCTAAAAAATTAGAGATGACTCTTCAAGAAGCGCTTGAAAAAAGGTGCACAAACAGAGACTTCTCAGGCGAACCCATCGCAGAGGATAAAGTATCAGCACTTTTGTGGGCTGCCAGTGGCATCAATCGCCCTAAAAAACTCAAACGCACCACACCCTCAGCCTTTAACTGGCAAGACGTGAGTATTTATGTTGTTCAGGGTAACGGTATTTGGAAGTATCTTCCTAAACGTCATGCACTCCTATTTATTGAGGGAAAAGATCAACGAGAAAATTTCGGAGAAATTAAAACCTGGATGAAGTTAGCCAGCCAACACTTGGTTTTTGTCTCTGACGGCAGAAAAACTAATACGCTCTCGGCTAAATTACTGGAAAAAACCATTAAAGCTAACTTCTCTGAGGGAGAACTTAATGAACGTGCGCGTGCTATTAACACCGGTGTCATGGTACAGTCGGTTTATCTTGCAGCTGCTGCACTCGGTTTAGGGTGCACATGTCGCATTATCGTTAATGATCAGAAGGCTAGAAAATTATTGAAACTTAGTCCTGAAGAAAAAATCATTGCCGTCTGCTCGGTAGGAGAGCATCCCGCTTCGATTTTTGATCACGTTATTTGACAATGTCATCTGAGATGCGTAATATTACGACCCTACGCGCCGGTAGCTCAGTTGGATAGAGTACCTGGCTACGAACCAGGGGGTCGCGGGTTCGAATCCTACCCGGCGCACCAAATTTCTGAGGGGAAGTCAAAAGCTTCCCCTCTTTTCGTTTGTAACGCTACATCTATCTTCACTATTTTCTAACAAACCATCTCATACACAATTTGAAAGTTTGACAATACAATATTAGTTGACATATACAACTATATTAATTGACATTATCAATTATATTGGTGGTTTATTAAATGAGTTGTGATAGCGAGCTGACGCAAAAGATCAGACTATTTAATCGAACCTAAACCAACGTGTTTGGTCTTTTGCACCATCATCTGTTAGGAGGCAAACACTCTTTGGCTGAGGTTCGAATCCTCTTTGAAATCAGTCACAGAGCACTATGTACAGCAACCGAACTCAGTAAATGCCTTTTGATGGATAAGTGCTTTAAAAATATTGAGCTAGGTACAGCAGGCGACTTAAAAGCTGCTTTGTCTCTGTAAAAAATTAGGATTTGAGATCATTTCCCAGAGCGAAAACCATCAATGGAGAAACATGTCGTAGAAATTGAAATGCGAATGTCAGTTGAGCATTAATTGAATAGATAAAGTTCAATCTGCAAAACACTATTGTATTTTCTCTCATAGATAGGAAGTTTTTGGTGTTTGATAAAAAAACAGAAACTTCCTTAATATGATCTGCGCACCCTGGGATAGATTAGTCTGTTTTGCTAATTGCTCCAGCTCGCACGCCTTTAATTGGGGCGGCCAATAAAAACGCCCGCTTACAATTCAGTCTGGCGGAAAACTCTATACGGCTGCTGGTCTTTTAATCAGTAGCCACTATAAAGAGTTTCGGATCGTTGCAGCTTCAAGTCCCTCATCCTATAATCGCGCTCTCGTACAAATATTATTAAAAGGGATTTTTCCATGTTGTCGCATTTGCCGGTTCCGGTTGTCACTATCGGGCTTTTGCTGTGCTCCAACCTTTTTATGACTTTTGCCTGGTATGGCCATTTAAAGTTTCCTAAGGTCACGCTTTGGCACATTATCATCATCAGCTGGCTTATTGCCTTTTTTGAATATTGTTTCCAGGTTCCTGCCAATCGATACGGCTATGGTTATTTCAGTGCAGCTGAATTAAAAACTATCCAGGAAGTCATTTCTCTGACTATTTTCATGGGCTTTTCCGTGATCTACCTGGGTGAACCTTTAAAATGGAACTACGTTGTGGGTTTCATCATGATCATGGCGGCAGCTTTTATCATTTTCCATGACTGGAACTAAAAACACATCTGTTTGATTTCGATTGGCGGTCATATAAGCATTTACGCTTAGACCGCTCTTTTTTTACCCTTGTCTTGCTAATATTATCCAGTTCTTTTTGCCCATTTATTAAACGGGTTTCCTATTATTTTGTACACCAGAAAGGAGAATCATCCATGTGTACCACTGTTATCGTCGGTAAGGCCGTATCCAAAACGGGCCGCGTCATCGTCGGCCATAATGAGGATTCGGGCGGACGTGTTTTTCACCAACAATTTTATGTCCCGGGCGGCAAGCACGCCGCCGGTGACGTGCTCGTTGCCGAACCAGGTCGTGCCCAAGTGCCCGAAGCAGCCGAAACGGTTGCTACGTATTGGTCTAACATGATCCAAATCGACGGTTCTTCTTTCGACCAAGGTTATGCAAATGAGGCCGGTCTGGTGATTTGCTCTAACGGCGGTGGTTCTTCTTTTGACGGAGATGATCCCGATGAGGCCTCTTTGGGTTTGAAAGAAGGCGGAGTGGGTTTCCTGCTTCGCCGTATCATGGCCGAACGTGCTCACACGGCCCGTGAAGCGATGGAAATCGCTGCCAAGTTACTTGACGAATACGGCTACTTCGGCTCTGCTCGCAACTACACGGTTGCCGATAAAAATGAGGCCTGGTGCTTAAACGTTGTAAAAGGCCATCACTATGTTGCCAAGCGCATCCCCGATGACAAAGTGATGCTGATTTCCAACATGCTCGCCATTCGTCACGTTGACCTCAACGACCATGAAAACGTCATTGCTCCGGCAGACCTGATTGAATACGCCATCAAGAAGGGCCGTTATACACCGAAGGTGCCGGGCGACTACAGTGATTTTGACTTCGCCATGGCTTATCAAAGTGACGAAAACCGTCATGCTCCGACAAAATCTCGCCGTATGCGTCTTGGCTGGTGGGCAATTACGGGCGATTACTACAAGGATGAATTGCATTATCCGGAATTGCTCGCTCCTGCTAACCCCATGGGCTGGGAAGAAGTCCGTGACGTGTTACGCTTGACCTGCTACGAATCTTACGCTACGCGCGGAGACGGACGTGAAGATGCATTCCACGTCTCTGCCCGTGACATTTCCCGCTCTCAAACGCGTGAATCCTGGGTGATGGACTTGGCTGAAGATCCGATCTATAACACAATGTGGCGCTGCACGAGCTATCAGGACACCGGCATCTACCTGCCCTGGTTCCCGATGTCTGGCGTGATTCCAGAAGGCTATCAATGGATGACGATTGATGAAGCCCGCAAGAACCACTTCCATCTCGAGCCTCATTATCTTGACTACGATTTGGACAAGAGCTACTTCATCTATGCCACAATCGGCGAATTAACAAACTTTAACCGCGGTCTTTTACCCGGTATTTTGCGTACGCAAAAGAAGTTTGAAGCCAAACTCAATGCGGACTATGCTGAAGCTGTAGCCCACGCCAAGACGCTTGATCGTGAAGCCGCCCGTCAATATCTCGGAGAATTCACTGCTCGGGAATGCGCTCAAGCTGACGAAACTTGGGAAAAGATGCTCAAACAAATCAGTCTTCACACGATAAGTGTGGAAGCCGATGAACTGTCTGTTTCCAAGGATGCTCAGGTTGAAGTTGTGCTTTATGGCAGTGCTGACTTTGATGTCACCGGTCTTGACATGGAAACGGTCTACTGGAGCTTGGGCTTTACCGGTAAGAAAGAATCCGTTAATGCACCGGCTCATCCGATCGCTCACCGTTTTGAAGATGTGGACAACGACGGCATCATGGACTGTGTGCTGACCTTCAACGCTCACGATGTTGCTCAATTTGGCATCCCTGGTGCCGAAATTGATACCTACCTGCGTGGCATCTGCAATTGCATCCGCTTTGTTGCGATGGATACGGTGAAGTTTGTTGCCTAACTTCCCCCGCTTACTCTAGAAGCAGTGCTTCGGACTGACTTTGTCAGTCCGAAGTTTTTTTTGGGTGCATTTCTGCCGAAACATCGAAGGTAGAGTCAATTTATACCGTTAGGAAGTACTCCTAATTAACCAATCAGCTTGACACCTGTAGCCGGAAACTATTTGCAGTCGGGATTGTTCATTGATGAGAATTTCAAGGAGATTTTCTAATAACCACAAAAAAATCGCCCGGCTCTTGTGGGGAGACCGGGCGGATTCATCAAGTAACTGTGTCCATAGGGGAATGGGCACATTTCTTGTTGGTTTTAGCTGATGATGTACAGGAAGACCATCACAGCCGCGTTCACCGGAAGCGAACGTTTAATCACTTCGATCGGCGAAACATTGGCAATACCGGCAATAATGATCACACCTGCAGCGATCGGAGAAGACACACGACCTAAGGTGGCAGACACAATAGCCAAGTAACCCAAGTCAGGAATCGTCATGCCGAATTCAGGAGCATGAGGCGTCACAGCTTCGTTAAATGCAAAACCAGCGGCGTCACCAGAACCGGTCATAATACCCAAAGCCATCGGACCAATAGCAGCACCAAGCTTGGCAACTTCGGAAGAGTTCTTCAAGTATTCGACAAAGACGTCAATTACACCGCACGTACGAAGACCGGCAGCAAACACACCAGCGGCAATGATCAAACCGATGATGCTACCGTAACCGTGGCCCATACCGTCGAAGAACTTCTTGACCAATTCAGCAGGATTGGAGCGAGTTACGATCATGGTGTAAATGAAGCCGAACAACATGGCCGTTGCCACGCTCATCTTCACATTCGGGAACCAGAAAGCGATCACGAACAAGAGCACCACCGGAAGCAGCGGAGCAAAAGCCCAGAGCACGTTCGGGTTTTCAGGCAATTCAACATTGCTCTTGTGAACGCCGTCGTTTTCAAAACCACCCTTCTTGAAGTCACCGAAGATAATGCAGGCAACCATCAGGAAAACGATACAAACGACAGAGATCAAAAGCGTACGGAAACCCGTGTAGGTCACGAAGTCCATCACAGGCCATTCAGCAAGCTTAGCGACAAAGCCGTTGTGAGAAGAGCCCGGAGACCAGAAAGAAGGCAGCGTCGAGCAGATCACCGTGGCAGCGGCCATGGCAGGACGGAAACCGGCGCGGATCATCAAAGCAACGATCGTCGGACCGATCGCAGCGCACATGCCAGAAAGAGAAGAAATAGCCAAAGAAGTAATACCGGTTACGATCATGCAGCACGGCAAGAGCAAGAGCCCTAACTTATTCAAAGGCTTCGTCAAAAGAGAAACCAAATGCAGGTCGCATTTGGTCAGGTTCATCGTCGCGGCAAAACCCATCGACGAGCAGATCACGATGATCAGCGAGTTGTTGGTCATCGACTTGTCAAACTGCGCAAAAGCAGCCATCGGGTCCAAGGACAGGATGGTCATGATCAAGCCGGATGTCAAGAGCACCAAACGCGTTTCATAGCGCTTGATAAGAGCCCAGACCGTGCCCACAACCACGATCAAAGCAGCCCACATAGTCCAAGTCATGTTGTTCTCCGAATTGGATAGAAATGAGATCGACCGCACCGATTGCGGCCGACAACCTGTTTTGACAAAAAGTCTTGGCAATTATAGGTAAAAGTAACTAGCTGTAAAAATAGGTTAAAACCCCTAAGCATTGTTAAATTTCATAAGCATTTGAGCTTAAGCAAATTAACCTATATTCTGTACTTAACAAAGAGCATGGTTCAGTAGAATCGACGAAGTTTTGTTGCGCCGATGTCTGACGCATTTCTTTTATTTAGAGGTGAACTCCCATGTTAAAGCATGACTACTACGGCAATTACACAGCAGAAAGCTTTGCCAAGCTCCCCCTGGTTTTGCAACGCTTCCTGTCCTATACCCAATACAACACGACCTCTGATCCCAACAGCACAACAGCTCCCTCGACCGAGGCTCAGCTCACTTATGCTCAGCTTTTAAAGGCTGAATTTGAAAGTGTGGGGCTCAAAGACGTTCGCGTTACTGATAAAGGCATTGTGCTTGCCTACCTGCCTGCCACGGCTGGTTTGGAAAGCGCTCCGGCCATGGGCATGATTGCTCACATGGATACTTCGCCTGAAGCTTCCGGTGATCCCGCTAAGTGGCAAGTGGTCGACTACAAGGGCGGTGACATTGTCTTAAACAAAGAAAAGAATATTGTTCTTACGATGGAACGCTTCCCCGGTGTGGCTAAATACGCCGGTGAACAGTTAGTCGTTACGGACGGCACTACACTTTTAGGTGCTGACGACAAGGCCGGTATCGCCATTATTGTTGAAACGGCCCGCTACTTTGTTGAACATCCCGAAGTGCCCCACGCTAAGCTTTGCTTTGCCATCACGCCTGATGAAGAAGTCGGCCGTGGCACTGAAAACTTTGATATTGCCGAATTCGGTGCTCAATATGCTTACACCTTTGACGGTGACGAATTAGGTGGCTTTGAAACTGAAACCTTTAATGCCGCCATGGTAAAGGTTCACTTTGAAGGCCTTAACACACACCCGGGCTCTGCCAAAAACAAGATGGTCAATGCCATCCGTATGGCAATGGATTTTATCTCCCGTCTCCCCGCTGAATCCACTCCTGAAAAGACCGAAGGCCATGAAGGCTTCTTCCACCCGATGGGTATTTCCGGTGCTGTGCGCGGTGTGGATCTGAAGATGCTCATTCGCGATCACAACAACTTCCGTTTTGAAGAACGCATGACCTACGTTCGCAAGATGGTTGAAGAAATGAACAAGGTATGGGATAACCGTGTCACGGCTGACATCAAGGTTCAATACCATAATCTCAAGAACTATTTGGATAAGGCTCCTGCCGTGTGCGACCTCGCTCGCGAAGCTTATCGCCGCATCGGTGTGGAAATTCATGAAAAACCCGTGCGCGGCGGCACCGACGGTGCACGTTTGTCTGCCCGCGGCTTGCCCACCCCCAACCTCTTTACGGGCGGCATGAACTACCACGGTATTTTTGAATGCCTCTCTGTCACGGGCATCCAACGTGCCCTCGACTTGGGCATTATGCTCGGCAAGATGTCTGCCGAAGTGAAAAAGCTCGACTAATCAATAACTGATTCAGAGTTTTAAGCCGCCTGAGAGCTTTGTCTTTCAGGCGGTTTTTTCTGCGCTTCGTTTAAAATGTTACCATTACTTTTTTGATTGCCGCCACCGTCGATGTCACTTTTTTCCTGCCCCTGTGTTGAAGCAAAAACCAATAGCATTACGCTGACCCTCCCCTGTTTTATTTCCGATCTGCACTTAAATACTGAAGTAGCGGGACAGGCTGCTTTTTTCAAGCGCTTTTTGGATGAGGTGGCGGTTCAATACGAAGAACTTTTGATTTTGGGTGACTTTTTTGACTATTGGGTGGGAGACGATGCGTGGGAGAGTGCCGCAGCCATCCTTGAACCTCTTAGGGCCTTCGGTAAAGAAAAGAAACTTTTTCTCATGCACGGCAATCGCGACTTTATGATGGGAGCGTCACTTGCCCGAAGACTCAACGCTACCCTTTTAACTGATCCGACTGTGGCTCAGATGGGAAACCAAAAAGTGCTTTTGTCTCACGGCGATCTTTGGTGCATTAATGATGCAGACTATCAGAAGGTGCGCCTGAAAGTAAGAAGCTTTTGGTGGCAGTGGATGGTATTGCGGCTGCCTTTAAAAAAACGGCTTTCCATTGCGCATAATGCCCGTGCACGGTCAAAAGAGAGCAAAATCAAAAAAGAAGCACTTTTAATGGATGTGGACTCAAAAACAGTTTTAGAAGAAGCGCTGCGCCTTGGCTGTCGGGCAGTGATTCACGGTCATACCCACAGACCCGGCACCTATCGGCTCAACGACACGATCAGCCGTTATGTTTTAGCAGACTGGGATTTCAGAGCCAGTAACGCTTATCGGGGCGGCTATCTCACGATTGTCGATCAACAAATTGAAACGCATTCCTTTTGTTGAGTATCCAAGCATTAACTAAAATAGTTTTAAAGAGTATCCGTTATTGGAGCAAACCGTGCTGAGAACCGTTTTTAAATTAGCTGTGATCACTGCTGCATTTGTGGCGGTAACAGGTTGTGCTTCGCCCACTGTGCAAACTCAAGTGAGTATCTCATCGAAGCTTTCGATGACGCCGGACCTCAATCCCGGTCTTTATGCGATGCCCGACTGGGGTGACAAGGTTGCTGTGGTGCCTGCTCGCTCAAGTCAGAAAAACGATTCAACCTTCCAGGCAATTAAAGGCAGTCTTGAAAATGTCTTAGCTGCAGCACACATGGAAAGTGTCGCTGCGGGCAGCGGTGAAAAGTACCGTATGAGCGTTGACTGGTCCGTGAAGCCTTCGCGGATTATTCGGCGCACGGAGCAAGTACCCGTCACTGTCATGGGAGGCGGCTTCGGCTGGGGGCATTTCCACCACGGCTGGCACGGCGGTCCCTACTTCGGCCCCCAAATGGCATTTGTCTCGCGCGTTTACGCCGAACAGCTTTATATGCGTGAGCTTGATCTGAAACTTTTAAAAATGAACGGCAAAACTTCAACAACTGTCTTTAATGCCGTCGTGCGAAATGAAGCCCCCTGCAACCGCTTCGATGACATTTTGCCCTACATGGTGCAGTCTGCCGTGGATAACCTCTACGCACAGGACGGCACCGTTAAAGTCGTGAACCTTCCGCAGGTCTCTGAAGTATGTCGCTAACGATTGAAACTGACGCTCCGTGGGCACTTGTTACGGGAGCCACGGGCGGCCTGGGGTTGGAATTTTGTAAGCTTCTCGCAGCTAAAGGCTACCGACTGGTCATCACGGGGCGCGATGCCTCAAAACTGGCCTTAATCCGTGAAGAAATTCCGCAGGCTCAGGTAGCGCTAGCCGGTGACTTAACCGATCACGTTTGCTTAAGAAACCTGATTGCTCATTTAAAACGCGACGGCATTTCGCCTGAAGTACTCATCAACAATGCCGGATTCGGTTTATATGGCGACGCACTTACGCCTCAAACACAAGCGTCCCTTAAGATGGTGGAACTCAACATTGAAGTTCTCACAACACTTACGCTTCATTTTGCAAAAGCCATGCGAGAAAACCGCCGGGGTTATATCTTAAATGTGGCCTCTATTGCTGCCTTTATGCCCTGCCCTAAGCTTGGCATCTACGGAGCAACAAAGTCCTACGTATTAAGTTTCAGTGAGTCTTTGCACGAAGAATTGAAAAATGACGGCGTGCATGTCACTGCTTTGTGCCCCGGGCCCGTCATGACAAACTTTTGGATAAGAGCCGGAATTGAGAACTGCCGATCTTATGGCTTTGCTTTTACCGAGGCACGGGATGTTGTTCAAAAGGGGCTTGACGACCTTTATGCCAACCGTGCGGTTGTGGTTTACGGTTGGGTAAACAAAGTGTTGGTGTTCTTAGCGCAAATTGCTCCACGCTTTTTAGTGAGATGGATTGCTACGAAAGTTTTAACCGGAATCCCCAAACACTGAGAGACGCCAACTTTCAACTGATCGGGTAGGTGACGGGATATAGCCCGTCGCCTCCCATAACACCGTACGTGCGGTTCCACATACGGCGTTTCACTTAAGCAATCCCCTGAAGTTTCAGAGAATACAATCCCAACCGCACAAACAAAGCGTTTGGGATCCATGCCCGCATATGACGTGAACGAGCGTTCCACCATGGTCCTCGACCGTTGTAGGCCGATTTCCAGGCTGTGTTTTCGTCCAGTCCGCGTTTGTGCATTTCCCTCGCTCTCGTTTTCGGTCGTTTCCAGGCTCGCCATATCAAGCATCTAAGGTGGGTGCGAATGTTGATATCCAAGTTCTCAAAGAACTCTTTGCGAGTGTCTAACTGGAAGTAATTTCGCCATCCCCTCAGTAGCTGTGTGAGCTTTTCAATGGCGTAGCTCAGCGAGGTTCCTCGACTTCTCCTGTAAATCACCTTCAGTTTCTCTTTTAACCGTTTGACTTCGGCGCCACGATAGGACGTGAGGTGTTGTATCGGTGGAATGTGTACCCAAGAAAGACTGACTCGTACGGACGAAAGGTGCCGCTCTTATCACGGTTTACCCGTAACTTGAGCCCTCCTTCCAAATACTTTGTCACGCTTTCAAGTACCCGTTTCGCCGCTTCTTCCGATTTCACATAAATGTTGCAATCGTCTGCATAACGACAAAACTTGTGCCCACGCTTCTCCAGTTCGCGATCCAGCTCCGTTAGCATGATGTTCGACAAGAGCGGGCTTAAGGGACCGCCTTGGGGAACGCCTTCTGAACGGGGTTTGACCAAACCATTTTCCATGATTCCCGCATTCAGATAGCGGCGGATCAATTTCAGTATGGCTTTGTCTTCAACGACTTTGGCTACTCGACTCATCAGGATGTCGTGATTGACCCTGTCGAAGAACTTTGACAAATCAATCTCCACGACCCATCTGTAGCCCTCTTTGATGTATTCCTGTGCTTTCCGCACGGCCATTTGGGCACTGCGTCCTTCTCGGAATCCATAGCTAAATTCGCTGAATTGCGGATCAAACATCGGATTGAGCACGATCACCAACGCCTGTTGGATCACTCGGTCGATTACTGTCGGAATGCCGAGCATTCTTGTACCGCCATTGGGTTTGGGAATGTCGACTCGTCTCACAGGTAATGGAATATAGGTTCCTTTAATGATTTTCTGGCGGATTGTTTCTCCGTGTTGTTTCCAATAGTCATCGAGCTCTTGCACAGTCACTCGGTCTACACCGGCGCTTCCGCGATTGGCTATGACTTTTTGGATCGCTTCACCGATGGTCATGCCATGCACGACCGTTTCGATTCGGCACCACTTAGGATCGGCTTTCGTCCACTGACGGCTCGTCATGATCAAATCTCCTCTTAGACAGGGGCCTGCGACTGATTGCAGATTCCGTCTGCTCTCAGAAGAGTCCTGTTCCGACCATGTGTGCTGGATATTTCCTCAATCATGAGACCTCCATCGTCTACTTGCACTTAAATGTTCAGCCCTTCAGGTTACCCCTACTATGGCTTCGGCTGACTTCCATCAGAGCAACCCTTCACCTTGCGATGTCGGTAGCCTTTCGGCACTCGGATGGACCTCCTCGGGTATGACGCACTGCTTTCACACTTATGCCTGTCAGATCTACTTATTCAGCTCCGTACGTGTATTTGGGCTTTGAGTCTTTAAGACCTCTTACCCACTGAATAAGCCTACTATCTGCTTTTTGTTCATCAGGCCAGTGTTTTGCTATCGGCTTCCTCCAGACCCCTCGTTGCCAAGACTCCCTTGCCGAGTCGCTACTCCTTACCCCACGTCGGGCGGATCGGAGGACTTGCACCTCCAGCAGTGCGCCCTGCCGGGCGCACCTAAAAAAAAACTCCCTGTCAATTTTCATGACAGGGAGTTTATTTATGAATCAACTTCTGAGATTAGAAGACGTAACGGGCACCGACTGAGTAGTGATAAGACTCAGCATAGTCGCTGCCGGTTGCTCTGTCTAAAGAACCGTATACGTAGAAGTTCTTCGAGGGATTGAGCTGCAAGCCGATACCGTAGCTCACCCACGTTTCATCCAAGTCGTTCGAGAACTTCATGGCAGAGGTCATGCCGGCTGCCTGAGCCGTGAAATCATTGTCGCCCAGGAAGTCGTGGTTAACCGATGCATGAGCGTAGATGATGCCCGCATCCTTCGGGAAGGCTGCACCCAAACGCGTGCCTAAGCGGCCCACCAAGGATTGGAAATCATCCTGCTTGACCTTGACGTCGTTTGAAGACGTGTAGTCATCCCCCAAAACATAGCCGTAAGCCAATTCAGCCTGAGGTTCAACGAAGAACACGTCAGACAGTTTCCAGTGGTAGCCCACTTCGGTTGAAAGACCGAAGGCAGTGTTGTCATAAGAGCCGTCAAACGCTTCAACAGAGGGACCGCTTGAAGCATTGAGGTCTGTCGAGAGGCGTCCCAGGCGGCCGATGATGTCGATATAGCCGCCGCAATCAAAGAAGCCGCTAGCGTATGCCGACAACATGTAGCTGTCGGATTCACCGTTGCCGTTTGAGAAATCGGCATCCGTATTGGTATAGCTGAAAGCGCCGCCCACAATCCAGTTGTTGCCGATCGTGGCATCGGCACCGACCTGAATGCTGTTGGTTTTAATCGTTGAATCGATCGAGTCGCTCAAACGGCTCTTCGCACCATAAACACGAGCCCAGCCGCCTGCTTTATTGAGATTGTCACGCACTTCTCCCAAGCGTTGAGACAAGCGGTTATTTTCCAAACGGAACTGAACCAAGGTTGAGGCGTTCATCTGTTCCAAAGCGGTCATCGCCGTATTTTGTTCAACAACGTGAGACCCGTCAGCCTGTTCAACAATGGCACCGCGCACCTTACCCGCCTGAGCACCGGTAGTGGCGTTATCGGCATTGATAAAGTTGAGAGCCTCTTCACCGTAGCGGTCGTTTAAGTCGCCTGAAGCTAAAACTGCAACGTTTTTGTCTGCATGAGTAATCTGAACGGCATTTTCGCGAGCAGTGTTAAAGACAACCTGAGCGCCTTCACCTTCAACTGTATCCATCGTCATTGTGACGTTTTCGGCCAGGTTAAGCGTCGTGCCATTTAAAGCCACCGTACCTTCGCCCGTCACGTTACCTTGAGCAACGTTGACGTCGGCGTTCGTGAAACTTAAGTTGGCATTTTGAGAAACGTCAACTGCATCGCCTGCGGCTGCGGCAATACGGACTTGCGGGCGAGCTGTGTTATTTGTATTAACAAAATCAACACTGGTATGCTCAGCTAACTCTAGTGTTGCAGTCGTTGCACTTGTACCGTCAGATGTCAGGTTAACTGATTGCGCATCAACCGTAATGTTGTAGTCAATCTGATTATTTTCAGCCTGTATCGTTCGAATGGCGCCTCTTTCTCCAGAAATATCAACGCTCGGCGCTTTGATTAACATTTCAGAACTATCAGTACTGGACGTATATTCACGATCTTGGTAAATTCCGAACAAACCATCTAACCTAATACTGTCTGAGGCAATCAGTTCGATATTAGTATCACCGGGATAGGTCTTATCCCAACTGTCATAAACCTGCACCGCTGCCTGGGTAAGACTGGAAATATTAATTCTGTTCCCCCTTAAAGAAACAGAAGCCATACTGGTGTCAGTTGTATTCGAAAGTAATCCCACTACAACTGCACTGCCATCGTTACTTTCAATATTGATGTCACCCTCAGCATCAATATCGACACGGCCCTTATCACCTTGCACCATGATTGCATTTCCATAATGTGGCGCTCGGATAGTGACATTTCCAACATCGCTTATCGTGATAGAACCATTATTGGCATGAATTGGAATAGCATCAATTGCCCCACTAACCAATTGATTTTGAGAACTTGTAATGGAAACATTTGCTATATCATGCAAATGAATTGAAGCTCCACCACCTGCGTATAGCCCGTTTTTTCCGCCTTCTACCCCAGGATTGGTAAACTCCATCGTTAAGTTATTGAATTTTGAAATATCCCACGAATTAGCAGAACCGTTGGCAGAAAAAAGACCGGACCAATCACCGGTCAGAGCATAATCAATATTGGAATTCGCACCGGTAAAAGTATCTGCACCACTAGCCGTGTAAGCAGTCGTTCCAACTTGAACACCAGTGGCTGTGTCGGTCCTTGAAGAGTCAATAGAGATATCCTGAGCCATAACAGAGTGACTGGTCAGGAGACATAACGCTGCAGAGAGACTTGCAGCAAGTATAGATTTTTTCATGATCTTTCCTTTCTTGGAAAACGTCATGTGTGTCAGTCAGCGCATGACGTTCTTAGGCTAGTCCTACCCTCCCCCGAAATCAAGATCAGTTACAAAATTTCATTTTTCATAACAGAAAAATAATTCAACAATTACAGTTACTTATTAAAAAATTTGCTGAACCTATATACACCTTCATCTGCTCAAGATAAAGAAGGTATCATTCAACCGTTTGACGAACGGTTTTAAATTGAAAAAGCACTCCTCAAAAATATTTTTTAAAACCTATTGCATCTTCAAGTAAAAACGTGCATAATTCCACTCCACGCGCCGGTAGCTCAGTTGGATAGAGTACCTGGCTACGAACCAGGGGGTCGCGGGTTCGAATCCTACCCGGCGCACCATATTCCAAGGGGAAGTCAGTTGACTTCCCCTTTCTCATTTCTAGTTCATATTGCTTATTGTTTTTCTCGGTCACTTTTCTTAAATTAACTTCTGTTATTAACTTAATCAGGAGAGGCTCATGGCCCAGGAACTCAATGTCGTTGAACTCTATAACGACCTGCATCAAACCCCTGAATTGGGATTTCAAGAATGTAAAACCAGTGCTTATATTGCTGAAAAACTCAAAGAAATGGGCTATGAAGTGACAACCGGCGTTGGTAAAACCGGTGTTGTAGCCGTTGAAAAAGGCAGCGAGCCCGGTCCATGCGTGATGATCCGCGCTGATATGGATGCGCTACCCTTTAAGATTAACGGTGAGAATAAAGTCATTCACGCATGCGGCCATGATTCTCACTGTGCCATGCTTTTAGCTATTGCCTCGTGTCTACAGGGCCATATTAAGCGCGGCACTTTAAAACTTTTATTCCAACCCGGCGAAGAAACGCTCAAAGGAGCATTAAGCGTGATTGAGGACGGGGTACTAGACGACGTGGATATTGCTTTGGGTCTTCACATTCGTCCTGCTACCGACATTCCTGACGGCACAGTGGCTGCCGCCCTGATGCACTCAGCGAGCATCTTTGTGCGCATTGATGTTGAAGGTTTCCCCTCTCATGCTTCTCGCCCCCACTTGGGTGTGAACTGTGCAGAAATGCTCTCCGCTATTGTGCAAAATTCTGGACTTTTGAAGTTTGCACCAACGCTTACGTGGTCGATGAAATGCACCAAGATTGAAGTTGGAGGAGCTGCTCCGAACGTCATTCCTGATAAGGGCTATTGCCTCTATGACGTGCGAGCTCAGACCAATCCTTTAATGAAGGATATGCTTGAAAAACTTGAACGCTGTGCTCAAAATACGGCCCAAGCTTTTGGTGGAAAGGCTGTGATGAAACTCATGGGTGATGTAATTCCGGCTTGTGAGTACGATGATGAACTCGTGAAAGAAATGAGCGAGTGCATAACTGAAACTTTAGGAGCAGATAAAATGCGTCCCACAAGTATCGGCGGCGGCGAAGATTTCCACTTCTTTAAAGTGAAAAAGCCCTCGCTTCGTACGGCTTATATCGGCGTAGGCGCTGGAGCCACACCTGGCCTTCACCATCCGGATATGAAGCTCAATCCTCAGTCGCTTGATAACGGTGTCAAGGTGATGACTGCCTTTGCTTTGAAGTATCTCGGCTAAAAGTAAAAAAGCCCGAGCAGAAAAAATTTCAGCTCGGGTTTCTTTTTAAGTTCTAACAGCTACTGGCCCATTAAGGTCAAAAGTGTCGCATCGGCTTTGAATTCAATCCGATAACGCTTCACGGACTCATCTTCTGTTTCGTAGCGAACATCCATGCCAAGCCCCGCGGCAAAGATCAGATCCTCTGCACTCCAAAGTAGCGGTAGGTTGGCACGGTCAAATTCTGCAATTCCCGCTTTTTGATACAAATCCTTCAGATGTTTACGGGGACGGTTACGATAGAGTTTTAACTTTTCACCCCCCTGCCGAGGTCTGACTTGAAGCGGCGCTTCAGCCAAATAGGACTCTGCTACACCGAGCTCTCCGGGTCCAGCCTCAGAAATAATCAGCTCTCCGCCCCAGCTTGGCAGAGAGTACTGTCCGGGACCTTTCCAAGTAAGCGTCTCAAAGCGCGTCATATCCTTTTTCTGGCCAGCCGCTTCGTGCATAACCAGTAAATCGCTATAGCGGCGGATTTGCTTATTGTTGCCGACTCTTACGGCAAGCTTCGTATCATGACCGGTTGAGCGAATTTGTTTGAGCAAATCATCGAGCTTAGCTTTGGAAGGTACCGAAAGCCCAAAGCTTTCAATCCAACACCTAACAACGAGCGACTGACGGGGTTCAGACAATTTCAAAAGCCCAGAAATAGCAATGCAATACTCATTTGTTTGGATACGGGCAAGATCTTCCTGCGCAACTTCTTTTAGAACAAGGGCGGATTGACGAACCAGGTCCACTGAACGAGCCGCAGCTTCCTTAAATCCCGGACGAATCGTTTCCATAACGGGCAACACTTCGTGACGAATGGCATTGCGCAGATAGGCCGTATCGGCGTTACTCTCATCTTCTACCCAACTCAATTCGTAAAGTTCAAGGTAGCGTTCAAGAATCTCTCTGGGAAGTGTCATCAACGGACGAACGAGTTTAATTGAGCCCACGCTTCTTGCAACTGGGAAAGTAGCCAGGCCATCGAGCCCTGCTCCTCTCATCCATTGAATAAGGAATGTTTCCAGACGGTCATCTCGATGATGCGCCGTCATCACCATATCAGCATCAAAAGCCTCTGCAGCCTTAAAAAGCGCATCGTAGCGAGCTTGTCTTGCAGCCGCTTCCACTCCAACGCCCTTACTTTTAACGCGCACGTAGGCCACCTTGAAATCAACATCCAAATCTTCGGCCATCGCACGGCAAAAACGAGCCCACTTATTAGCATTAGGACTTAAGGAATGGTGAACGTGCACAGCCAAAATCTCGGCAATGGGACTGTTTCTTTTTGCGCGCAGCACGCAAAGGGACTTTAAAAGTGCAACGGAGTCGCGCCCGCCCGAAAAGCCCACCACAATGCGGGCTTTGTGAGGATAGTTGTTGTCTGCGACAAAAAGGCTAGCCTGTGAGTGTTCAGCCCAAGCCTCGCTGATCGCCCCGCGCAAAGCCTCAAGAATTTTTCCCTCGACCGTACGAAGCGAAAGTGTGGAGGCCGAGCGTTTAATCTGCGTTGTGTTCTTCAGTCTTCTTGTCGGCATTGTGAGCCTTACGGGTTAGACGCTTTTTAGTGGTTTTAGCCGGTTGCTCTTCGGCAATAGATTCATGTTCGGCGATGGGCTCTAAAACTTTATTGAGCTCTTTTTCTTCAAACTTACCGTACTGAAGCAAGCGTTCAAGGCGTCGAGCCACTAACTCATCGACAGGCATCGGCATGAATTGGCGCATCTGGTCGGTGAGCGTTTTCTTCAGACTTGCTCCCATTAGTTGCGGATCGCGATGAGCGCCGCCCAAAGGTTCAGAAAGAACTCGATCGACTAAACCCAGTTCACGCAACCGATCTGCGGTCAAACCTAAAGCTTGTGCCGCATCAGAAGCGCGAGATGCATCCTTCCAAAGGATAGAGGCGCAACCTTCGGGGCTAATCACCGAATAGATTGAATACTGCAAAATATTAACCATATCGGCCACAGCAATAGCCAACGCACCGCCCGATCCGCCTTCGCCAATCACAGTGGCAATAATAGGCGTCTTTAAATGACTCATTTCATAAAGATTATGACCGATGGCTTCCGACTGACCGCGCTCTTCGGCTCCGATTCCGGGATAAGCCCCCGGCGTATCGATAAAGGTGAAAATCGGAAGTGAGAATTTCTCAGCCAACTTCATCAATCGCAGCGCTTTGCGGTAGCCTTCAGGTCGGCTCATGCCGAAATTGCGCATCATGCGCTCTTTGGTGTCTCGACCCTTCTGGTGACCGATAACGACTACTGGCTGACCGGCCAAACGTGCCAAACCGCCCACAATGGAAGTGTCATCCGCATAAGCGCGGTCACCGTGCAATTCATGAAAATCGGTAAAGACCATGCTCACATAGTCGAGCATATAAGGACGCTGCGGGTGACGGGCCACAAGCGAAGTCTGCCACGGCGTCAATTCGGCATAGGTTTCTTTAAGAAGTTCTTCGGTTTTCAGTTTGAGCTGCTCAATTTCAGACGTCAGGTCAATCTTCTTGCCTTCGTCTTTTTCCTGCATTTCATTTAATTCATCAATCTTGCACTGAAGCTCTTCAATTTGTTTTTCAAATTCTAAAAAAACTTGTTTTGCCATTATTTTCTCTCTTTATCGAGGGGCGTGTTTTCTAAAGAACGCCACAAAAACCAAGTGGCGACGGTACGATACGGCGCCCAGACATTAGCGATTAATTCTACACGGCTTTGCAGTTGACTGCGGATAACAGAGTTGACATTTTCATCAGGCAGATAAAGATTAACTAAAGCTTGTCTGACGCCAAAATCCAAAAGAGGGAAAACGTCCGGGCGCTTGAGCCCAAAAATAAGCACGCTCATTGCGCTCCAAGGGCCAAGTCCCTTGATACTTTCGATTTCCCGTATGACTTCAGAATCGGTAAGTCCCATAAAGAATGTTTCACTCCACTTGCCGCTGACCCAACGCCAAGCCACTTCCTTCATTGCTGCAATTTTTCGAGGATTTAAACCCAAAGAGCGAAAAAACGATGCGGGCGTCTGCAAAATGTAGGATTCCCAAAGACCGGTTTTGTGGCTTTCAAGACGCTGCCAAAGCGTTGCTGCCGCTTTATTGGAAATTTGCTGACCAACAACAGCCCGCAAAATGGACGTTAAAACACTCTCGTGGGCTTTAAAGCAAATGTGTCCGTAACGATCAATTAGATCGCTCATCACAGAGTCTTTCGCTTTCAAATAGACAAGCGCCTTAGCCCAATAGTCGGGAAAGGCGCCTTTTGAAACACATGCGGGGTTCATTGCCTAGTGGGCTTTTTCAACCAATACACGCTGCCAGGTCGTGCCTTGAGGCGTATCCGTGAGCATTACACCCATTTCTGCCAAGTGTTTGCGTATAGCATCAGCTTTTGCATAGTCTTTAGCTTTCTTGGCTGCTGCACGTGCGGCAATTGCCTCTTCAATCGCAGCCTCATCGAGCCCTGCGGTTGATCCCTTTAAGAAGACTTCGGGATCGCCTTGCAAAATATTGAGAATAGCTCCCAATTTTTTAAGCTGTCGACTCATGGCAGGACTCTTTTGAGCCTGAGCTCGATTAGCCAATTCAAAGAGTTGAGCCACGGCCACAGGCACATTAAAGTCATCGTTCATCGCCTCGGCAAAGCGCTTTGCACACTCTTCGGTCCAATCAAGAGGTTCGTCGTCAGCCGGCACATCCTTTAAAGCCGTATAGAGTCGCTTGAGACTTTGATAGGCATCCACAATCAGATCTGGTCCAAACAGAATCGGGCTTCTGTAGTGGGTGCGCATCAGGAAAAATCGCAAGACCTGAGCGCCGTTGCCCTTTCCAAACTTATCATCGGTCTCGGCAATTGCATCACGCACAGTCCAGAAGTTGCCGAGCGACTTGCTCATCTTTTCTTCCTTGCCCTCTTTATTCATGACGCGCAAAGGACCGGTGTGCATCCAGTAGTTAGCAAAGCGCCTGCCGTTGGCGCCTTCACTTTGCGCAATTTCATTTTCATGGTGCGGGAAGATCAGATCAGGACCACCCCCGTGAATATCAAAGGTCTCACCCAAATAGTGGCAGCTCATTGCAGAGCATTCAATGTGCCAACCGGGGCGTCCTTTACCCCAGGGGCTGTCCCATTGCGGTTCACCTGGTTTAGCACTTTTCCAGAGCACAAAGTCAAGGGGATCACGTTTAGTTTCATCGGCTGCTACGCGCTCACCGCTGATTAAATCATCAATGGACTTGCCGGAGAGTTTGCCGTAGTCCTTAAATTGTCTGACGGCATAGGCCACATCACCGCTTTTTGTTTGATAGGCTAAGCCTTTTTTCTCAAGCTTATCGATGATATTGAGCATCTGCGGAATAAAGTGCGTCGCGCGGGGCTCAACGCTAGGAGCCAAGCACCCCAAGGCGAGCATATCTTCCTGCATCGCACGGGCAAACTCATCAGTCAATTCATCACAGCTTACATGACGCTCGGCGGCACGGCGGATAATTTTGTCATCCACGTCAGTGATGTTGCGCACAAATGTCACTTTGTAGCCACTGGCCTCTAACCAGCGACGAATAATGTCAAAAGAGATAAAGGTGCGGCCATGACCAATATGCGTATAGTCGTAGACGGTCACGCCACAGACATACATTTTGACTTCGCCGGCAGTAATCGGTTCAAAAGCCTGCTTACGGCGACTCAGTGTGGAATAAAGTTCTAAAGACATGGAAGGTACCAAATAAGCTAAAGATTTAACCTTGACAGTATATATTAAGGCACGTGGCATGCACCATAAGTTTTCAGCTGTTTTTTAGAAATCGAAACGTTTTGTTTCTCTTCCATATCAAAAGCTTTAATTCTCAATCGATATAATGCGTCTTAACACAAAATGGTGTTATTCCCATGCTCAATATCAAGAAACTTTTACCCTACGGACTCGCAGTCATTGTTTTGAGTTCTGCGGCAAGCTTTAGCTTAGCGGCTACCTTTGAATTTGAAGAGCCGAGAAATGAAACCGAACGCCTACAGCTTGTAGACCGCCTTATTGTTGAAAAACAATGGGACGATGCGTTAAAGCAGATGGATCTTGCGTTAAAAGCTAATCCCAAAAATGTTCAGATCCAATTTAAGCGCGCCGTTGTCTACACCCGAATGGGACAACGTGCAAAGGCTAAACAAGCGTTAACAGACCTGATTGACCGCTATCCTGAAATCGTTGAGCCGTACAATAATTTGGCAGCCATTTACGCCTCAGAAGGCAACTACACGAAAGCAACGGCCCTGCTTACGCAAGCTGTTACCCTTAATCCGAACTTTGCGATGGGTTACGAAAATTTAGGCGATCTCGCACTCCAAGGGCGTCATGCTGATGCTCAAAAAGCGCTGCAATATTATGAAAAAGCCTTAAGCATTACGCCTAACGATAAGCCGCTTGCAAGAAAGACAAAAGCGCTTAAAGCTCAACTGGAAGAAAAATAAAGGACATTTCCGATGACTATCACTCGACGCATGATGGTGGGTGCAGTGCTGACTGCTGCATTTGCACCGGTTGCTTTGGCTCAAAGTCTGCCCCTTGTCAAAGTGCAGACCAATATGGGTGACTTTGTGCTTGAACTTAATCCCAAAGCTGCTCCCAAAACAGTCGAAAACTTTTTGACCTATGTAAAAAGCGGTTTTTATAAAAACACGCTCTTTCACCGGGTTATTCCCAACTTCATGATTCAGGGAGGCGGCTTTGTAAGCGGTATGGAAGAAAAAGACACCCGCAAGGCAATTGCTTTAGAATCACGAAACGGTTTATCTAACCTTCGCGGCACGATTGCCATGGCAAGAACTTCTGACCCGAATTCGGCGACTAGCCAGTTTTTCATCAATGTCAGAGACAATCACTTCCTTGATGCTTCCCAGGCTCAGGACGGTTACGGCTATGCCGTGTTCGGGCGTGTCATTTCCGGTATGCAAACTGTTGATGCCATTGCTCGCGTCAAAACTCACTCTGTGGGTTACTACGATGATGTGCCGATCCGTGATGTGATTATTAAGAATATGACTGTTACTAAAGGAAAATAATATGATTCGCTTGACCACCAACAAAGGTGTGATTGATATTGAACTCGATTACGAACATGCACCGGCTACGAGCAAGAATTTTGAGCAATATGTTCGTGATGGTTTTTACAACAATACCATTTTCCATCGTGTCATCCCCGGCTTTATGATCCAGGGAGGCGGCTTTGAGCCAGGCATGAAGCAAAAGCAAACACGCGAACCGATTGAAAACGAAGCCGCTAACGGTCTGCGTAATGATAAATACACGATTGCTATGGCTCGCACAAGCGATCCGCATTCTGCCACAGCTCAGTTTTTCATCAACGTTGTTGATAACGACTTTTTAAATCATACGGCTCCCACTCCCCAAGGCTGGGGCTATGCCGTCTTCGGCAAAGTTGTTGCCGGTGAAAAAGTGGTCGATGACATTGCCCGCGTAGAGACCTCACGTTGGGGTTTTTATGATGATGTTCCAAAAGAAAATGTCATCATTGAAAAAGCCGAAGTGATCGAAGAATAGTTTCTTGCTAATCACCTGCTCTAGAGATCCCAACTGAGTCTTTCTGTCGGGATCTCTTTTTTATTTTTTGATATCAGAGATAGTTCAAATCTAAGCCTTTAAAATAGGCCTATTCTTAACACATTGACCAATTTTTAGGCAATCCAACTGTAATAATCTTCGATAAAATTTAAGACATAAAAATAAGCTCTTGCCCTTGTCCGAGCGGATCATGATGACCCATTCGGTCTGAGCTTTGTATTACAAATTTTTTCGTTGTTGATTTATGCAGTCTGAAAACGCCTGTTTGTCTTTAGGCATTGATATCGGTTCGACAACCGTCAAATATGCGCTGATTGACGAAAATAAAAAGATTATCGCCTCGCGCTATGAACGTCATAAAAGTGCGGTCGTTAAGACTCTCAAAACTCTTTTAACTGATCTGTATCAAACAGTTGCTTGCGGGAAAGCTCGCTTGCGTTTAGCCGGTTCAGGCGCTCTCGTGTTATCAGCAAAAACTTCGGTTGGCTTTGTGCAAGAAGTGGTAGCGGCCGGCAGTTTTTTAAGAGCCAATGATCCTCTTTTGGACGTGGCGGTGGAATTGGGCGGCGAAGACGCAAAAATCATCTACCTCACCCAAGGGGTTGAGCTGCGAATGAACGAGGCCTGCGCGGGCGGCACCGGTGCCTTCATTGATCAGATGGCCTCACTATTAAAAACTGATCCGATTGGGCTTAACACATTAGCGCAAAACGCGCGCCGCTCTCATCCCATTGCCTCACGCTGCGGCGTTTTTGCAAAAACTGACGTTGTAGCGCTACTCAATAGTGGTGTACCTGGTGAAGAAATTGCCCGTAGCATTTTTGATGCAGTAGCTGACCAAGCCATTAGCGGCTTAGCCTGCGGCAGGCCTATTGCAGGTCGCGTGGCTTTTTTGGGTGGTCCCCTTCACTTTTTGCCGCAATTAGCAGAAGCTTTTGAACGAAAACTTAAAGCCCCAGGAACAGAATTTGAGCATTTTGACAATGCTCAATACGCCGTTGCTTATGGAGCTGCTTTAGATGCACTTGATAATCCTACAGGCCATGAACTTACGGTAGATGATTTTCTGAAACAGCTTGCTAGCATCAATACGATTGAAGGCGAAGCAGACCGACTTGCCCCTTTTTTTGAAAGCGAAGATGAGCTTGAAGCCTTTAGAACCCGTCACGCTACTCACTGTGCCAAACGAGCTGTGCTCAAAGATGCGCAAGGCGATCTCTTTTTAGGAATTGACTTAGGCAGCACCACCGTAAAGCTTGTCTTAATTGATCAAGAAGGTGCCATTCTTAAGGACTGGTACGATCATAACGAAGGCGATCCGCTTCCCAAACTCATCCCTCAAGTTTTAGAGCTCAAAGCGCAAATTCCGGCCAGTGCTCAGATTCGCTCGATCTGCACGACCGGATATGGCGCAAGCCTCGCACAGGCCGCTTTGGGCAGCCAATTTAACGAAGTTGAAACGCTTGCTCACCAGCGTGCAGCTGTAGCTTTCGATCCGAAGACAAGTTACGTGATCGATATCGGCGGTCAGGACATGAAGTGCCTGAAGGTCACAGGCGGAGCCATCTCGGATGTAAAACTCAACGAAGCCTGCTCTTCGGGCTGCGGCTCTTTTATTGAAACGTATGCCAAGCAGCTCGGACTTGAATTATCGGACTTCGTGCAAAAAGCGCTTCACGCCCAGCACCCCTGCGATTTAGGCACACGGTGCACGGTCTTTATGAATTCGAAGGTCAAGCAAGCGCAAAGTGCCGGGGCAACTGTAGAAGATATTACAGCTGGCCTTTGTCACTCAATTGTTTTAAATGCTTTGCATAAAGTGCTGCGCATTGCCGATACTAAGCAATTAGGTGATCATGTACTCGTACAAGGCGGCACTTTCCTAAACGATGCGATTTTAAGAGCATTTGAGCTTTATATCGGTAAAGAAGTTATTCGACCTGATATCGCCGGTCTTATGGGAGCGTACGGTGCTGCGCTTATTGCCAAAGAGCGTACAACGGACAAAACGCCTCTTTTAGATTTAAGTGAGAAGGCACTTGATCTATCTCACGTTAAAACCACGGAATTTCGATGTAAAAGCTGCAACAATCACTGTCTTTTAACCCTGCACCGGTTCGCAAGCGGCCAAAAACACGTCAGCGGCAACCGCTGTGACTTTGCTTTAAAAACTGTGGAGGGAAAAGCTGACGAGCACTTTATCGATAAAAAGTGCGCGCTCTTATTTAACCGTACACCGATTGATGCTGCCTCGGCCCCTCGTGGAACTATCGGCATTGCCCGTGTGCTCAATATCTATGAGCATTATCCCTATTGGTTTGAGCTTTTTACGAAACTAGGCTTTCACGTGGAGCTCTCACCCTATTCGGACCACTACATTGCTGGGCTCGGTATCGAAAGCATTCCCTCACAAAGTCTTTGTTTACCGGCAAAACTTGCCCATGGTCATGTCACCTGGCTCGCTAAAAAAGGCGTGCAAAGCATTTGGTTGCCGTGCGTGCCAAAAGAAAGAACCAATTTTGCCAACGTTCCCGGGCGCTACGCCTGTCCGGTGGTGGGCGGCTACCCTGAGGCGCTAAAGCTTAATTTCGAGTGCACACATCCAGAGACTAAACTTTTAACACCGTTTGTGGATCTTAACGAACCCCAAACCGTTATCAGAGCCATCCGTGAAGCCTTTCCTCAAATCAGTCTCCCTGAGATTAAGGAGGCTGTAAAGAGCGCAGAAAACGCTCAGCAGAGCTATCAGCGCCAAATCAGGCAAATGGGTGAAAAGTGTTTCCGCGAACACGAAATCACAAAAGCTCCGCTGGTTGTCATTGCCTCACACCCCTATCACATGGATCCCTTTGTCAATCATGGTATCTGTACGCTCATTGCCTCAATGGGTGCAGAGATTGTCACAGAGGATTCGATTGCTCATTTAGCACCTGATACGACATCACTCGATGTCATTGACCAGTGGACATTTCATAGCCGGCTATACCGGGCAGCTGAAATGGTGCGAGATAAGCCCTGGGCAGAACTCGTGCATTTAGTGAGTTTTGGCTGCGGGCTTGATGCCATTACTTCCGAGCAGGTCAGAAGGATTCTGGAGCCAGCCGGTAAACTCTACACGATGCTTAAAATCGATGAGGGCGACACGCTGGGTGCTGCGCGCATTCGCCTGCGCTCTCTTTTTGCCGCAGTTGAAGATCGCAGACGCTTAAATCAAACCGTAACTGAGAGCCCGGTTCATTGGTACAAAAAGAAAGAAGCTAAACCCGTTAACTCAAAGGCATTTAAAACCATTTATGTGCCTCAGATGGCACCAATTCACTTCCCGATTCTGCAAAGTGCACTACAAAGCTTGGGCTTTAAGGCAAAACTTTTGCCTGCCGTACGCCCCGAGGCGATCCAGCTCGGTCTTCGATATGTCAATAACGATGCCTGCTACCCGGCAATTGTTGTGATCGGACAGCTTCTTGATACGGTGCTTTCCAAAGACTTTGACCCAGAAACAAGCGCACTACTTTTAGCGCAGACCTGCGGGCCGTGTCGGGCAACAAATTATGCGACACTCTTAAAGTGGGCCTTAAGGGACCTAGAGATGCCGGATTTGCCTGTGATTACGATTTCTACTCATAAAATCACAGGCACGGAACATTTGCCGCTGGGTCTAAAAGGTATTAACCGCATTGCTTTAGGTGTTCTTTACGGTGATTTACTGCAAAAGCTTTACCTAAAGGTGCGCTCGTATGAAAAGGTTAAAGGCAGCGCTCAAAGGCTTTTAGAGAAATGGCAGGCCATCGCCGTTCGCGATATCGATAAAGGAAAGCACGGTTTGAGAGTCAATGCTCATGAAATGGTTAAGGATTTTGCCACCGTTGAAACCATTGATGAAAAAAAGCCTCAGGTAGGTATTGTCGGAGAAATTCTTCTGAAGTATCACCCGCAGGCTAACCTTGAAATTTTAGAAGAGCTTTTTGCCGAAGGTGCTGAGCCGCGTCTGGGCGATATCTCAAGCTTTTTGCTCTACTGCCTCTACGATCCTGTTTTCCAAGCTAAGGCACTCAAGGGTCCTAAGATGCAGGCTTTAGCTTCAGGCTTTTTACTGGACTATTTTGAATCGTTGAGAGCCATTGCCAATGAGGCTCTTTGCGCCGGCGGCTTTACGCCGATGCTAACTATTAAAGATCACCTGAAGCGGCTTAAAAACTTAATGTCTCCCGCTCAGCAGGCAGGCGAAGGCTGGCTTCTCACTGCAGAAATGGTAGAGTATCTTGAAACTGGAGCTTCGAATATCCTTTGTCTGCAACCCTTTGCCTGTCTGCCCAACCACATCACGGGTAAAGGCGTCATGCGTGTTTTAAGACAAATGTATCCCAAAGCAAACCTCTGTGCGATTGACTTTGAAGCGGGCACCTCTCACGCAAACTTCACCAACCGCTTAAAGCTATTTATGGCTCAGGCAAAAGAAGCTCTGAAAGAAAATCTTGGAGCGCAGCATGAGTGAGACAAAAAATTTACCGCACGGAGGTTTACTCATTGTCACCTTGCCTGAACAGGGTGCAGTGGGAGCGCTCTCCAGTCACTACTTCGACCCCCGGGCCAAACAAGGAAAAATCCGCGATGCGCTCATAAAATGGTTTACCCTTTGGGGCATTCCCCTATCGCGCTCAACCTCTAACCCCACATGGCTAGAAGCCCACACCGCTGAAGTGGTCTGGTGCGATACGGCCCCCTCTCACCTGCACGGCCCCCAAACAGTGAAATACTATGTCGAAACTGGCGATAGAGTCGTTAATGCAATTAAAGCGTCTGAACCTAAAGTCATTTTGGTGCTCAGTGCCTACCTGTATGAAGCAATGGCAAGCGATCCTTTAGCCTCACGCATTACGGAGGTGATCGGCAAGGCTAAAAGCGCCCCTAGAAGAATTACGGCGATGAGGCTTAAAGCCATGGAGCAGACGTTTGAGCATGCAAGAATGCTCATTTTGCCCACACCCTCTAAAAACACAACCGATGATTATGTACAAAGCCTGACAGCCGCTGTGAGAGAAAATTTCGAGGCAGCCGGTTTTGACTTAAATGACAAGGGCGATGCGTTACTGACAGCCGCACGAGAGCTTCTGGTGATGGATGAAGCCCGCACACTACTGACCCTTCAAAACCGCCTTAGAATCGATGAACAACGGGCAAGAAAACTGCTCGATGCGCTAGAAGAAAAAGGCGTCATTACCCGAAGCGATGAAAGCGGACGACGCTTTTTTAAAGGACAAAATTAATCCCGCACAACTTCTTTAAGGCTATGCGGGATTGTTGACTTTTTAGAGCTTCAAAGATTAGGCTTCAACGATTTTTAGCCCACTTTCAATGTTGGCTAATACCGTGTCTTTTCCAAAAAGCTCCAGGGTCTTATCAAAAACAGGTGAAACTTTTTCACCGAAAACGAGCACGCGGATGGGCACTGCCACCACGGGCATCTTAATAGCCATTTCATCCATAATACTCTTTAACACGCCGTAGATATTTTCAGCTGTCCAATCGGTAATCATTCGAGCGCGTTCAAGGAAAAGCTTCACTGCTTTAAGACTTTGCTCGTTGGCGAGTACTTCGCGAACAAGCGCCTCATCGCGCTTGAGCGGGCGGTAGAAAATCATGCAGTTGTCGGCAAGCGCTTCAAGTGTTTCAGGGCGCTGCTTGGTGATTTCCATCACGCGGGCCAAATCCGCATGACCGTCAATTACGCCGCCTCGGGCTTCAATGCGCGGACGCACAAGGCGAGCCAACCGATCATTATCAGCCTCAGCGATATAGAGGTGATTTAAGTGGTTGAGCTTTTTAGGATCCAGGCACGCAGGCGACTTCGAGCAGTGACGAAGGTCAAACCATTGAGCTAATTGGGCTTTTGTGAATTTCTCATCATTTCCGTGGCCCCAGCCTAAGCGAGCGAGGTAATTCACCAACGCTTCAGGCAAATAACCCTTCTTTTCGTAATCCATGACACTTGCGTCGCCGTTACGCTTACTTAACTTACGGTTATCCGGTCCGTTAATTAAAGGTAAGTGGGCAAATTCAGGTACTTCGTAGCCGAGCGCCCGATAAAGGTTAATCTGACGCGGGGTGTTATTGATATGGTCAGCACCGCGCACAACGTGGCTTACCTTCATATCGATATCGTCTACCACCACAGCAAAGTTGTAGGTCGGGATACCATCACCGCGCATGATCACGAGGTCATCCAATTCGGTATTTTCAAAAGCAATGTGACCGTAGACCATATCGTCCCAGCTCACCGTACCTGTATCAGGATTACGGAAGCGAATAACGGGCGTTACGCCTTCGGGGATAGGCTTGCCAACACAGTTTTCGGGACGCCAGCGACCGTCGTAGCGCGGCTTAATCTTCTTGGCCATCTGTTCTTCGCGCAGCGCTTCAAGCTCTTCCTTAGTGGCGTAGCACTTATAGGCCAAGCCCTTTTCAAGCATCATGTCGACCACTTCTTTATAGCGAGCAAGGCGGTCCATTTGATAGATAGGACCTTCGTCATAGTCGAGCTCAAGCCACTTCATCCCATTGATGATCACATCAACAGCTTCCTGAGTCGAGCGCTCCTGATCAGTATCTTCAATACGAAGCAGGAACTTACCGCCGACAAAGTGACGGGCATAAGCCCAACAATAAATGGCCGTTCGGGCTGTGCCCAAGTGCATCATCCCCGTAGGTGACGGTGCAATACGCGTACGAATTTCTTTCATTTTGAATATAAGTTTTAAACTTTAAAACCAAATTTTTTGATTTTAAGACATCCCCTCTCATTCGTCTAGTTTTCAACCAAAAGCTGACTATTTGATACAGTCTTGCGAGCGTCTGCAAGTTCCAAAAGAAATTGGAGGTATTGTGGGACCAGTCACATGTGGATAGTCTTTCCTTTTTCCACAATTTTTGTGGAGAAGGCTGTGGAAAACTTTGGGAATTCTTGGGGAAAATGAGTGAATAAGAGTTAAAAAGATAAGCGACTAGAAAAATTGTCTTTAAAAACGGCAAAAAAAGAGCTGTCAGCTCAGAGGCTGCAGCTCCTTTTTTGTTATTCGTTTCAGAACGAATTAGAGGCTTTTCACCTTTTCCACGAGGCTGGCGAAACCTGCCTTGTCAAAGATAGCCATATCGGATAGAACCTTGCGGTCCAAAGCGATGTTGGCCTTCTTCAAGCCGTTCATGAACACGCTGTAGGTCATGCCGTTAGCACGAGCACCGGCATTGATACGAGCGATCCACAAGCGACGGAAAACGCGCTTCTTGTTGCGGCGGTCACGATAAGCGTATTGACCAGCCTTCATCACCGCTTGCTTGGCAACGCGGAAAACATTATTGCGACGAAGGATGAAACCCTTGGAGAGTTTCATAATCTTCTTATGACGAGCGCGAGCGGTAACACCACGTTTTACTCTGGGCATCTTTCTCTCCTCTTAATTAAGCGTAGGGCAACATACGATGGATGGACTTGCTGTCAGAGTCGTGAATGGTGACCATTCCGCGCAGATGACGCTTGTTCTTCGTCGTACGATGGGAAAGAATGTGACGCTTGGTGGCGTGAGCACGTTTGATGGAGCCGCCAGAACGCACCTTGAAGCGCTTGGAGGCAGCCTTTTTCGTTTTCATCTTCGGCATTTGACCGATTTCCTTTTGTTATTAGATGATCACCGGCGCTTTTGCACCTCGCAAAAGACTTGTCGGCCGGATCTCACTTGTTATAGGCCGAGCCCCTTTTTTCTCTTGTCGCAAAGGCAAAATACGCCCTGCGAGGAATCCAACAAAAAAGAATGGCTCGACTTCAAAAACGCGAATGATATTACTTTTTACGCTTAGGCGCAAGTACCATGATCATCTGGCGACCTTCCAACTTCGGGAACTGCTCAACTTGAGCAATTTCAGCCAGATCTTCGCGGATACGCGTGAGCACATCCTGGCCTAAATCCTGATGGGCCATTTCGCGACCGCGGTAACGAAGCGTCACTTTGGCTTTGTTGCCGTCGCCCAAAAAGCGGATCAGGGCGCGAAGCTTCGTTTGATAATCATTTTCGTCAGTGGCAGGGCGGAACTTTACTTCCTTTACCTGAATGACCTTTTGCTTGGCCTTCATTTCCTGTTGACGTTTTTGTTCTTGATAGCGGAACTTACCGTAGTCCATCAAACGGCAAACAGGAGGATTGGCCTTAGCTGCCACTTCCACTAAATCCACACCCGCTTCTTCGGCCATGGCCAAAGCTTCGGAGGTGCGCACAATACCGATTTGGGTGCCATCGACACCCGTCAGACGAATTTCAGGCACACGAATCTCACGATTGATTCGGTGCGTACGTTCTTGAGCGATGATCGTTCTCCTAAAAACTCAAACTCTGTAGCATTTCACGCCGCACGGCGCGAAGCGCTCACTTTAACACTTTTTAGTGCAATTTTGTGAGTTTCAAACACAAAAAACAACACTTAATTGTCTAGTCAAAAAGACTTTTTTACAAAAAAGCCCGCCTCTAAGACAAACATCTTAAGAAGCAGGCTTTTAACACATAGCACTAAAGCTTAGTGATTGACTTTTTGCTCAGCCTCTTGCACAACCTTAGCGATGAAGTCTTCGAGCTTCATTACGCCCAGGTCCTTGCCGCCGCGGGCACGAACAGCAACGGTGCCGGCTTCGCGTTCCTTGTCACCCACCACCACAATGTAGGGGAGCTTTTGCAGGCTCAACTCACGGATCTTATAGTTGATCTTTTCGTTGCGCACATCTTTTTGAACGCGCAAACCCGCAGCCTTCATCTTGGCAGCAATCTCTTCAACATAGTCGGTCTGATGTTCAGTGATGCTTGCCACAGCCACTTGAACCGGAGCCAACCATACGGGCATAGCGCCGGCGTAGTGCTCGATCAACATACCGATCCAGCGTTCAAGCGAACCGATAATTGCACGGTGAAGCATCACCGGCACCTTGCGAGAATTATCTTCTGCAACGTATTCAGCACCTAAGCGGCCCGGCATTTGGAAGTCAACCTGAATCGTACCGCATTGCCAAGAGCGGCCCAAGCAGTCCTTCAAGTGATACTCAATCTTCGGACCGTAGAAAGCGCCTTCACCGGGCAAAATTTCATACTTAAGGCCCAAATCATCCAAGCTCTTCATCAAAGCGGCTTCTGCCTTATCCCAAGCGGCATCTTCACCGATACGCATTTCAGGACGCGTGGCCACTTTATAGGCAATTTCATCAAAGCCAAAGGTGTGGTAGACCTCACGCACAAGTTTGGAATAGGCTTCGCATTCGGACAAAATCTGATCTTCCGTACAGAAAATGTGACCGTCGTCTTGCGTAAAGCCTCTCACGCGCATTAAGCCGTGCAGGGAACCGGAGGGTTCATTGCGGTGGCATTGACCGAATTCGCCCAAACGCATCGGCAGATCGCGGTAGCTACGCAAAGCAGAATTAAAGATCTGGATATGACCCGGGCAGTTCATGGGCTTTAAGGCGTAGTAACGATTTTCGGACTCGGTCGTGAACATATTTTCACGGTACTTTGCCCAGTGACCGGAGCGTTCCCACAAGGAGCGGTCAAGCACCTGAGGAGCTTTGACTTCATCGTAGCCGTTATCCTGATAAATCGTACGCATGTACTTTTCAACCTGCTGCCAGAGCGCCCAGCCCTTAGCGTGCCAGAAAATCATGCCGGGAGCTTCTTCCTGCAGGTGGAACAAATCCAGCTCTTTACCTAAGCGGCGGTGGTCACGCTTTTCAGCCTCTTCAAGCATCGTGAGGTAGGCCTTCAAATCATCTTTTTTAAGCCAGGCCGTGCCATAGATGCGCTGCAGCATTTCGTTTTTGGAGTCGCCGCGCCAGTATGCACCAGCCACCTTCATGAGCTTGTGAACTTTCAGTTTCCCCGTGCTCGGTACGTGAGGGCCACGGCACAAATCGATGAAGTCACCCTGCTCGTAGAGCGAAATCACTTCACCTTCAGGAATGGCTTCGATTAATTCTGCCTTGTACTTTTCACCCAAAGAGAGGAAAAACTCGATGGCATCTTCGCGCTTCATTTCTTTGCGCACAATCGGGATATTCTTAGCGGCCAACTCATCCATGCGTTTTTCAATGGCCGTCAGATCCTCGGGCGTAAAGGGACGCTTGTATGAAAAGTCGTAGTAAAAGCCGTTTTCAATCGCCGGCCCAATCGTCACCTGAGCTTCAGGATAAAGTTCCTTGACAGCCTGAGCCATTAAATGGGCCGTTGAGTGACGGACAATTTCAAGCGCTTCAGGGTCCTTGTCGGTGATGATTGCGAGGGTGACATCCTTATCAATCACGTGTGTTGTATCAACCAATTTACCGTCAACACGAGCAGCAATAGCTGCCTTACCAAGACTCGTGCTGATGCTCTTGGCAACGTCGGCTACAGAGACTGCGGAGTCAAACTCACGCTTAGAACCGTCTGGAAGCGTTACGGATAGCATTTTTCTATTCCTTTTCTTTCGGTATATATGAGTAATAAAAAAAGTGTGGCTTTTCGGTAAGCCACACTTTTAAATATTGAATTCTTTCAAGCAACACAAGCGGGCTCGTTAGCAAATTGTTAACGAGTTGTTGTAGTTCGAAGAGTATTACGACTCAAAAACACTTGAAAGTTCCTATTAAACTGATGCCGCCTATTTTAGACCTGTGCTTTATGCTTTGTAAAGCATGCCACTTAGCAATTGTGCCTAAAAAACACTCCTATAGATGGCAAGGACGTCTTCAGAGGTGAGTTTCTTAAACTGACCGATCGTCCCAGTTCTTGCACAGGCGCTCTTTGCACAGCTGCAAAGAGCCTCATCGGTTAAACCGAAGAAGGAGAGCTTTGCCGGCATTTTCATCGTGCGATAGAAAGCTTCTAATTTTTCAATCCCCTCTTCAACTGTTTGAGCTTGCATGATCTTTTGAGCAAAACGCAGCATGCGTGAAGGATTCACATCGGCCACATAGCGAAGCCAGGCCGGAGTAATCACCGCAAGACCTGCTCCATGAGTAATCGTCGGATCAAAGGCCGATAATTCATGCTCCATTGCGTGACAGGCCCAATCTTCAACCTGTCCCAAGCCGTAGTAGCCATTATGAGCCCAGCTGCCCACCATTGCGATTTGACACCAGGCATCATAGTCGTGAGGATTTTCAAGTAGTTTCGGCCCCATTTCAAGTGCCGTACGAATCGCTGCCTCTGCCTGACCGCTGACAAAGTCAACGTGCTCGGTATTGGTGAAGTAGCGCTCGAAGATATGGCTAATCATATCCACAACGCCGGCGGCAATCTGAGTTTGAGGTAAGGTAAAAAAGAGCTCAGGATTGACTACAGAAATCATCGGGCGGATTTTTTCGCTTGCCGTCCCAAGTTTTAAACCGTTGTGATTGATCACCATACGAATTGACTGTTCGCTGCCTGCAGCAGGAATCGTTAAAACGCAGGCAACAGGCAGCGCCTCGATAATGGCAACGCCTTTAGTAAAAAAGTCCCAAGCATCACCCTCGTATTTAGCCCAAGCGGCTGCCACTTTACAGGTATCAATCACGCTGCCGCCACCGATAGCCAACAAGGCATCGACTTCAGAGTCAAGAGCAATTTTTTTGACTTTCGAAGCAAATTCAAGCGTGGGATTAGCTCGTACTCCACCCATGGTAAAGTACTCGATTCCAACCGCTTCAAGCGAAGACTGCACAGCAGAAACAGTACCGTTTTTAAGCGCGCTGCCGCCACCGTATACAATCAAAACCTTACCGATATTTTCTTTTTTAAGTGCTTGGCCTAATTTTTTATGTTCATCTCGTCCAAAAAGAATTCTTGTCGGATTAGAGTAATTAAAGTTGAGCATGAAGTGACCTCTTTAATGGCAAAAGACTTCCATATTTTAATTTTATCTTGCAATAAAGAATCTCTTGCAATAGCCGTATTGTTTTTTCGAAAAATTAACGCCCAATTTTTTTCTGGTCTTCAACTCTTAACGAGATAGCCGATACACAAAAGTACTGACGAAAATAAAAGTGTTAAGAAAGATCACGCGTTAAAATAGATAAGATTTAACTCAAACGCTTAAAGGAAATACCCATGAGCACAGAAAAGAAAAATCTGGAACCGGGCTTACCGCCCCTTCTTCCTGAAACCAAGGAAGTCATGGACACGCTGATGGCTGCTGACTTGATTAAGAAGGCTTTGCAATTAGCGGTTGACCAGGACCAACAATGCTTGCAAGAACAAATTGCGATCACCGAAATCCCCTCCTCTCCCTTCGGTGAAGAATTGCGCGGTCAGGATTTCATTGAACGTTTCACCAAACTCGGTCTTCAAAACGTTCACATGGATGAAGTGGGTAATGTTTTGGGCCTGCGCCCCGGTGTCGGTCCCGAACCCCGCACGAAGCTCATTATTTCTGCCCACTTGGACACGGTCTTTGCTAAAGACACAAACTTTAAGGTCCGTCAGGAAGGCGATATGTTCTATGCCCCTTCCATAGGCGACGACTCTCGCGGTTTGGCTGGTCTTTTGCAAGTCATTCGCATGTTCCAGGAACTCAATATTCAAACCGAAGGCGACATCCTCTTTGTGGCTACGGTCGGTGAAGAAGGCGAAGGCGACCTTCGCGGTGTGAAGCACCTCTTCCGCGATCCCAATGTGGATGTGGACGCTTTCATGTCTCTTGACTGGTGCGATCCGAGCGATGCGATCGTAGGCGCTACGGGTAGCCTGCGCTATCGTGTAAGCTTTGACGGCCCCGGCGGACACAGCTACCTGGGCTTTGGTCAGCCCTCTGCCATTCACGCCATGATGCGTTCAGGCAAAGTGCTCTGTGATCTCGAAGTGCCCAAAGAACCCAAAACCACCTACACAGTAGGTGTTGTCAAGGGCGGCACCACAGTGAATTCCATCGCCGCTCACTGCTCAATCGACATCGATATGCGCAGCACGGAAAATGCATCACTGCTCGCTTTGCGTGACAAGATTTTGCCCGCTTTCGAACAAGCCGTAAATGAAGAAAACGCCCACTGGGGTATTACCGATGAGGCCAATAAGGTTAAAGTAACCATTACGCCGATCGGCAACCGCCCTGCCGGCCAACAGCCCTATGAAAGCCCGGTTTGCCAAGCCATTCGCGCCGGACTTCTCGCACTGGGTCTGCCTCTTCACATGTATGCCTCTACTTCCGGTGACCATAACGTATCTTTGAGCTTGGGTATCCCGAGCCTTGCAATGGGTGCTGGCGGCCGCAACTGGAAGATGCACACCTTGGAAGAAGTCTATGAACACAAGGACGCCTACCAGGGTCCGCAATTGGCTTTCCTCATGGCCTGCGCTATGAGCGGTGTGGAAGGTATCACTAAGGGTTTCTTGAAAAAGCGTGCCCGTTAATTAACTTCTGACACTTTTTAAGTCAGTGAGCCTGCCGAAAAATAATCGGCAGGCTTTTTTTATTATTTAGCACGAACGCATTGAAGTTTTTTGTGTGTCTTCCAATGCGAGTAGCTTTGCAGAATCACTGACACACAAATTAAAGCGAGTCCAATATAAAACGAGAAATTCAAGTCGCGGGCTTCATGAAAAATAATCATGGCCAAAATAATGCTGTAAACGGGCTCAAGGTTGTAGCTTAAGTTGACAGTAAAAGCCGATAGGCGCTTAAGGGCTTCAAGCTGTAAAGAAAACATCCCCACTGTACAAAATGACGAGAGAATCAAAAGGTAGACGAAGTCTGATGTTGAAGGAACAATCGTAGCCACCGGGAAAATCGACAGATAAAGAGGTAGGAGCGCACTCATGATGACAAAACTTGCGGCAATTTCATAGAAAAGGAAAGTCATCAGCGGATAGTCTGAACCCACACGCCTATTTTCAATCGTAAGAAATGCTGCGGCAATCGCTGACAAGATACCCAAGATAATGCCCACCTGGTAGCGAGTGTCAAAGTGGAAAATGAGCGCAATACCGAAAATCGTCAGAAGACTGAAAGAAACTTCACGAATCGAAAAGGCGCGCTTACTCCAAAAAGGATCAATGATCGCTGTAAAAAAGCCGACTGAGGCAAAACAGACAACTCCGATTGAAACATTAGAGTATTTAATAGATCCGTAGAATAAAAGCCAGTGGATGCACAAAAGCAATCCCACCCAGGCAATTCTTAGGATATCTTTAAAAGGCAGACGGATCCGACCGTTTTTAATGACTAAATACAAAAGGAAAAAGACGCTAGCCAGCATGACACGGTACCAGACCAATAGCCCCTCATTTAATGTAATAAGGCGCCCCAAAACACCGGTAAAACCCGCAAGGATAATCGAGACATGTAAAACAATAAATGCGTAAGAGAGCATCTGGCAGTCTTTCTTAAAAAAGATTAAATTTCGCGAAATTGTAGCGCAAAGAAAACGCGCACCCTATCAGAACACTCGGACTTTCTTAACGATACAAACTCTCGTGTGATATAGTCAAAGAGTTGGTTTTTCCTAATCAAGGAAACGCATAATGAAAAAATCTCAAAACAAAAATACTGAGAGCGGCACGCAGTGGTCTGCGATGTTCGGAGACATCTTCGGCCTGAAGGCTTACGCGGACAAAAAAGGCCGCCGAGACAAAAAACGCATCCCCTGGCAGTGGGCCTTGTGGGGAGCGCTTCTTTTTTTCATGGTGGGCTATCTTTTGCCCACGGACTCCATTTGGATTTTGTTGGTTGCGGTTGCTGCAGCCGTCATTTTCTATTTTGCTAAAAGCACAGAAACTGTTGAAGAGCAGGTGCTTTTATTAACTGATAACCGCACCCCTGCTCAAAAAGAAGCGCACCGCAGACGCGAGGCCACACGAAGTCAAAAAGCAGCCTCTGTTAAGCGAGCCAGAGCCAAACAAAGTGAAAAGCCCGCTCAGAGTGCCAAGACTGCCAAAAAAGAAAACATCACGGTTACGCAAGAAGCTTCTGATGCCTCAGCGATGACCAAGGCCCAACCGAAAAGAAAGCCTCGCCGCAAAGCGCCTACTTTGACCACAAAGCCTCAAACGAAACCCGTTCAAGCCTCCTCGCAAGAAAATAAAGAGAGCTCAGAACCCGCCGTGACTGCAGCAGCCGTTGTGAGTACCACGGTAAAGGCTTCAAACGATCAATCGGCAGCCAAACCTGCCAGCAAACCAAGTGCAAAACGCAAGCCCAGAACCCCTCGTAAAAGTACCCCGGGGACAGCGAAAACTAAACGGACTGGCACAGCAAGGACTAGGACAAGAAAGCCTGAAGAAAAACCGTCCGAATCATCGGTCCCTTCTCAGGTGACAGAAAATAATTAAATAAATTTTTAAGAGCCGAAATTTCGGCTCTTTTCTTATTCAGCCACAATTTTCAGATTGAGATTGTCTTAGCCTGAAAAAAGTTGACACCTTTAAGAACTAAAGGAGTCAAAAATGACGGTCGAATTCGACAACAAGAATAAGGAGGATACAGGTTAGAACTATGCCGAAGACATTCTGTTTAAAAATAATTTTTCCTGTGGTAACTGCTGCAACTCTTGCCCTTTTTTGTCTGAGCGGATGTACTACAAATCCAACGAAGACTTCTTTGAGTCCGATAGCGAAAAGTTCTCAGGAAAAAATCAGTTCCATAGAGCAAAAATATCACGTGGTATTAGGCGTATCGACTCGTGACCAAAACGGCAAGGTTCTTTTAGAGTGGCGTTCTCGAGAACGTTTCCCGCTCACTAGCACAGTCAAGGCACTGCAGTGCGCCAGAGTCTATGACTTGGGCCTTGAAAACGTCAGAGCACCGATTAATACCGTCAAAGCTGTAGCTCACTCGCCGGTCTTAGGCTCTATTGATCCTAAGACGGAGATTTCACTTAAAGAAGCTTGTCGAGCAGCTTTATCTCAAAGCGACAATCGTGCGGCAAATTTTATCTTTTTCCACACCGGGGGCCCCAAAGCGCTAACTGCCTGGCTGCGGCAAAAAGCAGACCAAACAACCCGTAGCGATCGACTGGAGCCCGATCTCAACAGATTTTCCCCAAACGAATACCGTGATACAACGACTCCAAGCAATGCGTCGCTAACATGGTATAGGTTAGACACCTCAATGGCACAGTCGGCTCAAACACAATGGTTAGAGGATCTCGCCAGTAATCAAACAGCCTCCAATCTGCTGCGCTCAAGTCTGCCCGAAGGGTGGCTATTGTACGGTCGCTCGGGAGCCGGGGCCGATTCTCATTGCTCTTCAAGAGCCCTGCATGCCATTCTTGTCTCCGACGAAGGCAATCGCTACTACGTAGCACTGCATCTGTTAGCTCCTGCTAAAGCACCGCTTATGCAAAGAGACGCAATTATGCAAAAAGCTATTGAAGTGATCTACCGCCAACTCAATTAAGGAGGGAAAGAAAAGAGCATTTCCTTATTTAAAAGGAATTTTTGTCTTTCAAAATCACTTTTGTCTGTTTCGTGTATTCCCCTAGAATAATTGCCTTATATCTAGGAGAAATGCTTATTTCTTTCAGACTCAGCCCTCATTACGATGGTAAAAATGCGGATTTTGTCCCATTAATCATTTACCAACAAACCAAGAAAGGAATTTCCCATGTTTGAGGGCATGCTTTTTTACATCTTTGTCTGCCTAGCATTTTTTGCGATCGGCGACTTCTTAGGCGTAGCCACTAAAGCGAAGCTTTCTTCTGTTTTCGTGAGCCTACTGTTATTCCTCGTTTTCTTCATGGCCGACTGGATCCCGGATGACGTGATCAATCAGGCCGGTCTCACCCAAATCGGCAAATGGGCCGTGGGCTTTGTGGTCTTTGGCATGGGCACGACGATTAATATGCGTGAACTCATTGCTGAGTGGCGTACGGTGGCAACTGCCTGCTTATCGATGGCTGTGATTTGGATCGGTATGGTGGTGCTTGTGCCCTTAATCGGCTACAACGAAACAATCGTTGCTATTCCGATTATTAACGGCGGTATTGTGGCCACTCAAATTATGACTTCTGCCGCAATGGAAAACGGTTTAGAAATGGCTGCTGCCTTGGGTACGATTTTGTACGCCGTGCAAAAATTCTTCGGCACGCCCTTTGCCTCCTATTTTGGTTTGCGCGAAGCCCGCCAGGTGCTCACAGTCTACCGTCAAACGGGTGTCAATCCTAATAAACCCGTTGCAAAGCCCGGAGAAGAACCGAAACCCACCTTTGCTGAAAAAAATAAGAAGTACTACGGTCAATTTGTCTGCTTAGGCATCATGGCTTTGTTCTCCTGGGTGGCCTCCATCATCGGTCAAATGACCGGTTTAAGCTACACGATTTGGTGCCTAATCTTGGGCGCCATCATGGCTACGACCGGCTATGTGCCCAAAAACATCATGGCTCAAGCCAAATCGGGCGGCATCTTTAACGTTGCAGTGTTTGCCTCCATCATCCCTAGCTTAGCCAAGATTGACTTCCATGAATTAATTGTCTTAGGTTACAGCACTGTAGTCGTTTTCGTTGTGGTCTTCGTTCTGCTTTATGTCTGCTTTGCCATTTTGCCGCTCTGGAAAGTACAGGGTCATAAAAACGTGGCATTGGGTGTCGCAGCAGCTCAGCTCCTAGGATTCCCTGCGACTTACCTTATTGCAAACGAAGTGGCGACGGCTGCCGCAGAAAATGACGAAGAAAAACAGGTGGTACTCGATGCCATTATGTCTAAGTATCTCGTAGCGGGCTTTACCACTGTGACCTCAGTTTCCGTCATCATTGCCGGTATCTTTGAAACATTCATTGTTCCGTAAGGTCACAATTAAACGAAAAGATTTATTTGATCGACACTTTTTGAAAGGGTAAACATCATGTTTAAGTTTGATGCTCAAGACTATCCGTACGCCTCCAAGCGCCACGTGGTCTATGCCAAAAACGGGATGTCCTGCGTGGGCAATCCTTCTGGCGCTGCCGCCGGTCTTCAGGTCCTTTTAAAAGGCGGCAACGCCATTGACGCTGCCGTCGCAGTCGCATGCGCGCAGCCTGTCGTCGAACCCACGGGTAACGGTTTGGGTGCTGACTGCTTTGCGCTCATTTGGTATAAGGGCAAACTCTACGGAATCAATGGTTCAGGTCCGCTGCCCAAGGCTGCTTCCATTGCTAAATTGAAAGAACGCGGTTTTGACAGCATTCCGCCCTATGGCATTGAACCCATTGATGTGCCGGGTGCAGTGGGCGGCTGGATGGCCATGCATGAGCGTTTTGGTCGTCTGCCCCTTGAAGAAGTGATGGCCCCTGCCATTGACTACGCTGAAAATGGCTACCCGGTCTCACCTAACATCAGCCGCTTGTGGGAAGAAGCTTATAAGAATTACAGCAAGTACCGTGACCGTCCGGAGTTTAAAGGCTGGTTTGATACCTTTGCTCCGAACGATACGTGGCTGCGTCCGGGCGACGTCTTTAAGAGCCATGATATGGCCGAAACCCTTCGTGAAATCGCCCGCACCAAGGGTGAATCCTTCTATCGCGGTGCGCTTGCTCAAAAGATCGATGCCTTCATGAAGGAGCATAACGGATTCTTGTCGGCAGAAGACTTGGCCGCCTACCATCCCGAATGGGTTCAGCCGTTAAAGACCGATTACCGCGGTTACGACGTTTGGGAAATTCCGCCCAACAGCCACGGCATCACCGTTTTGATGGCTCTGATTATTTTGAAGGGCTTCACATTCGGCGAACGCGACACCATCGACACGCTTCATAAGCAAATCGAAGCTATGAAGCTTGCTTTCGTCGATACGATGGAATATGTGGCCGAACCCTCACACATGATTGTTACCTCCGAGCAACTTTTGAGCCAAAAGTATGCTGATGACCGCAGAAAACTCATCAAGCCTGACTCTGCTTTGATGCCCGAAGTGGGTGATCCGCGCTACAGCTCAACCGTTTACTTTGCTACGGCTGACGCCGAAGGTAACATGGTGAGCATGATTCAAAGTAACTTCCGTGGATTCGGTTCCGGTATCGTCATTCCTGGCACGGGTATTTCGCTCAATGACCGCGCTCAAAACTTCCGCTTTGATGAAAAGCATCCCAATGCTTACGAAGGCGGTAAGCGCCCGTACCACACGATTATTCCGGCCTTTATCTCTAAGGGCGATCAACCGATTTCTGCCATGGGCATCATGGGCGGTTGGATGCAGCCTCAGGCTCACCTGCAAGTCATCATGAATATGATTGACTTCCATTTGAATCCCCAACAGGCCCTCGACGCTCCGCGTTGGCAATGGATTGGCGGCAAGAAGGTTGAAGTTGAGCACGATATGCCCAATCACCTTGTTCGCCTGCTTCAACGCATGGGTCACGACATCGTTGTGCAACCCGATCCCTATCACATGGGACGCGGTCAAGTGATTTTGCGTGATGAAAAGACGGGAATCCTTTGCGCCGGTACGGAAAAACGCACCGACGGTCAGATTGCCTCTTTCTAATGAATTGTTAGATCGCTCATATTCAAACGGCGGGGAGATGAACTTCCCGCCGTTTTTATAGGTTCAAGTCGAAAAGTTTTTTAATCAACCGGCGGCAGCTCCGCTCCCAACATATAAAGCGAAGCCTCCACTTTGCGGATGGGGTGAGAGCCAGTTATCCAACTACTGCCCTTTTCATCCATGGCTTTAGCTTTGCAAAGGGCTTCTACAACAAGCCACGTGGCTAAGTAATTGCTGTGCGCAAAAGTTCTTTCACGCAAAGGCCGCTTTTTAATGGTATCTAAAGACGTAAAGTCATTATCATCCCAAGAGGCATTACGGGAGACATTTTTCTTATCCTTTCCCCATCCATGAACACAGCCTAATTTCAGCGTCAAAGGCAAAGAAATTTCTCTTTCGATGCAATAGAGACGAATCAAATAACAAAGACCGCCCGCTACGCGGCTCTCATAGGCTAAAAAATCAGGAATCAGCGTGGCATAAATGCGAGAGAAAAAACTCGTCATTCTTGGACCATAAAAGCGCCCGAAGGCGTCTTCATTGGGCGAGTCGCTTGAAAGCTGATTCACTGCGAAAGCCACTGACTCACATAAATCTTTCATCTCTAAAAGTGTCTTTTCGTTTGAGTGATACAAAAGGCTTGTGGCACCGAAAATGGTATTTACAATATTGATAAAAGCGGCATCGTCGCGCTTATCTAGCGCCTCCTTTAGGGACTTTTCATACTCTATGAGACGCTCTTGAAAGGCTCTATTGGGCTCTTCCTGAATGTATTGCTCCCAAGCATCCTGAAGACTGGTAAAGCAGTACTGTGCTTTAGGTCTCTTAGTTTGTGTCAGGTAAGGAGGATCAAAAACACGACCGACAATAAATTGGGCTAAAAAGTCAGTAAAACCTTGCACTTCAGGTTGGCTCAGATAGTGCTCTCGGGCAGAAATCAACGACTCAGACTCCCACATAAACGGCTCACCACAAAAAGACAAACATGATTGCATTGTATCGAACTCAGTCAACTCAATTAAAAAATTATTTATTCCCCAAAAGTCATCTTGAACCCAAAATAATTAACATCAATACTGTTTGAGGTTTTACTAACCGCGGTCAATAATAAAAATATTTCAATTCAAATAAATGGCGATGCATTCTGCAATTTTCAAAGGTTTTCTTCTGGCGCTGACGGCTGGAACCTCTTGGGGCTCAATGGCTGTGGCAGCCCAGTACCTGATGACGCATTACGGCTTTTCGGCTGAAAATCTCACTGCGCTCAGAGTTTTTGGAGCCGGGCTTGCTTTAGCCATGATTGACTGCATCCTATCGCCCAAAAATCATCTCAAGACCGTTTTTAAATGGGAAAACCTCAGAGATATTGCTATCTATGGCTTGGGCGTATTAGGTATTCAATGGTCATTTTTTCTTTCCATTGAACACGCCAACGCGGCCACTGCCGGTATTTTGGTTTTAACCGGTCCGCTTTTTGTGATTAGCTTTTTAGCCTTCATTGATCACCGAAAAGTACAGAGCGTTGAATTGGGAGCAATCGGCTTATCGGCCGTAGGTGTCATCTGCCTTATTACAAAAGGGGATTTTTCTCAACTTAATTTTTCAAGTATCGGCGTTTTCTGGGGATTAGTCTCTGCCATTTGCGGAGCCTTCTGCACCATTCAACCGAGACAACTCATCAAACGCGTCTCTGTCACCACCGTTGTTGGCTGGGGGATGCTCATCGGAGGTACTGTAGGATGCGTAGTCATTAACCCCTTTGATATGAATGTTCAATGGAATGTGCAATGTATCGCTTTGTATGGGTACATCGTTCTTTTTGGGACCATCATTGCCTTTTGGTGTTATTTAAAAAGCCTCGAATTTGTCCCGCCGTCAATTACTTCAATTCTCAATTGTTTTGAACCGCTCTCAGCGGTGCTGCTTTCAGTCATAATTCTAGGCACGAGCTTTCAGACAGTTGAAGTCGTGGGAGCTCTATTGATTTTCTCAACAGTGTTTCTGCTTACTAAAGCCAAATTTTAAATCAAGCCTCAAAGTCATCATACTTGCCTCGGATGGCCAAAATAAAGTCTCTTAGAGCATAGCATGACATAAAAAAGGCGCTCACCGGAATAGCGGCATAGGCTACTTTGACCTGCATCCAGGGGATGGACTGCATATAGGCGTGTGCTCTCATCACCCAGACAAAGCCGTAGTAGCAGATGAGCACATAAGTGATGAGTTCAATTGCGCAGACAATCCCACGGCAAATTTTCGCGGTCTTTCCTTCCAAACGCTCGGTCATGACCTCCACTACGAAGTGATTTCTTGTGCGCACCAATTCCTGTGCACCCAAAAAGATCATCCATATGAGGCAAATCTGAATCCAGTCATCGGTCTGCGTGAAGTTATAGATGGGAACAAAGCGCACAAAAACGTTCGCCAAAAACATGATGACGATAGCAGCGAGCGCCACCACACAAATCAAGCGCGTGATGCGGCTAACCCAATGATCAATAGTTTTCAGTAACTCAATCATCTGCTACCCCACAAGAGCTGCCAAGCCCAAAGAAAGCCCCGGAATAAACGCTACAGCTATCGCCACTAAAATCATGATCACCACATAGCCCAGAGCGTGCTTAGCAATCATCATCACCTTTTCTCCGGTGATAGACGCCATTACATAAAGATTAAGCCCAACCGGAGGCGTTAGCACTCCAACGGCCAGTGCAATACACATCACGATACCCAACTGAATCAAATCGTAGTTAAAGCTCTTTGCAATAGGCACGAAAATCGGTACCGTAATGAGCAAAATTGCCGTTCCCTCCATAAAGCACCCCATAATCACCAAAATCGCAATGATGATTAAAAGTACCACTGCTACCGAGGAGAAAGTGCTTGAAACAAACGCAATTGTTTGTTGCGGAATACGCGTGTACAAAAGCACATATTGGAAAAAACCGGCCGTAGCAATTACGAACATCACTTTTGCGGTTTGCTCAACAGTATTCCAAAGAATAGACGGAAGATCTTTCAGTTTAAGTGTCTTAAAGACAAAAAGCCCCAGGATAAAAACATAGAAAGAGGCAACGGCAGCGGCTTCAGTTGCAGTAAAAAGTCCGGCAAACATCCCTCCAATCACAATCACAGGAGTCAAAAGCGACCAAAACGCATCCTTAAAACCCTCCCAGCGCTCAGTCCACGTGGCTTTGGGCGTCACCGTATAGCCTTCTTTTTTACAAACGTAGGAAGACCAAAGCATGAAGGCTAGCCCTAAAAGAAGTCCCGGCACAGTACCCGCAGCAAAGAGAGCATTAACACTCGTTTGAGTAAGACCAGCAAAAAGAATCAACGTGATTGATGGCGGAATGATGGGGCCCAGAGCACCGCCTGCGGCAATCGTTGCGCAACTAAAAGCACGGTCATAGCCCGATTTAGTCATCTCAGCGATCGCAATCATGCCGATTCCGGCAGCGCATGCAGCTGCCGACCCTGACATTGCAGCCATCACAATACAGGCGACAATCGCAGCGTTAGATAAACCTCCGGCCCTATGACCTAAACAAACTCTGCCAAAACCAAATAAGCTCTGGGAGATGCCCCCCACGCTCATGAGATTGCCCATCAATAAAAAGAAAGGAATGGACATCAGGGTGATGCCCGAGACTTGCGAGAACATGCGCTGGGGCACAAGAAAAAGCCGAGACATGTCGCCTCCGGCCATCAAAAAGGTCGCAATGGAGGCAAAACCCATTGTGACAGCTGTTGTCACGCCCAAAAGCAAAAGCAGCAACACACCCGCAAAAATCGCAAACATCACCATAAGAGATCTTTCCTACTTATTGGACGGCTTTTACGGCATTGAGCACTTCATCCATCGCGTCTTTACCGGCCAATTCAGCCACTTTGGCATAGGCCGGAGCCATCTTTTTCACAAAAGACTCACGATCCGGATAAGTAACGTTCATGCCCATTTTCTTTAATTCTTCAACTACGGCGCTTTCCCCTTCACTAATCATCTTGCGAGTGAGGTTTTGGGCATTGACAGCCTCTTCCTTCAGAATCTTTAGCTGCTCTTGAGGCAACCCTTCAAAAAGGGTCTTATTCATCAAAAGCACCTGGCAGTCAAAGTAGTGATTGGTCATCGCTAATTGATTTTGCGTCTCATAGAGGCTATCGGCCAAAATCGTAAAAACGGGGTTTTCTTCACCGACCACCACTCCCTGCTTTAAGGACGTATAAAGCTCAGAGTAAGCAATGCTTTGCGTGTTGGCGCCAATCGCATCAAAAGCAGCTAAAAGGCCCGTGGCTGGCGGCACACGGATCTTGACGCCTTTGAGATCATCAGCTGAATTCACTACAACGTCTTGAGTAGTGGTTTGACGAAAACCGTAATCAAACATGGATAAACCCACCGCGTCGTAATTGGCCAGTCCCTCATTCATCCAGGGCATCACAAAGGAGTCGATTACTTGGTGGGCCTCATCGTAGCTCTTAAAGAGAAACGGTGCCGTCATAGCATTGAGTTTTTTAGAGTACATCGCCATGTTGCCTAAAGACACGACCGCCATATCTAGTGCACTCATCGTCACCTGTTCGGCCAATGCCAGCTGATCGCCCAATTCACCCGAAGGATAAACCTCCACTTTGAGTTCACCCTTGGTACGAGCCTCAACATTTTTAGCAAATTGAAGGGCTGCGGCATGGTGAGCGTGGCTCGTCGCCGCCGTATGCGCAAGGCGAATGGTTTGAGCGGCTTGAGCCGAAAAACTGGCGGCAACAAGACAGGCCCCTGCAACAAACATGGCTTTAAGGGCGGATTGCATGGATTGACCTCCGGGAAGTTGTGAAGAAAAATTCAGTCTTAAGTATAACGGGCTTCTTTGAAATTAATCGATTTGTTCGGACAATTCCTGAGATGATTTCAAAACACCTTCCAGTACTTTATCAGCGACCTTTTGAGAAAAATCATCAGGCAGAATTTTAGAAACCGACTCACAAGCCGACGGAACACTCTGAAGCAACAAACCGATGACTGCTTTTGCCTCACTTTCTTCAACTCCTGCCAATGCTGCAGTTCTGACAAAATGACTAAGATTAATTCGATCCATCCGATAGTGCCTGCGCTTTCCTTCCAGAGCCATTGCAAATTTTAATTTTGCAATTTCAGCTGATGAACTCCATTGCCAACAGCCTGCCATGTCGAAACAATGTCATAAAACTTACTCAGGCGGTAGTTTCCATGAGTCAAAAGATTGATACTGAAATTTTTTGCATGACCGTCTGTTGCCCTTAAAAGCCAGAAAAAAACTAATACAGATAAAAACCTCAAAGAATCTTCATCCAGATGGAATTAACTTTTTGTTTCACCGCTACCACTCCGTATCCACTATATCTTTTTGTTTAACAGCTAAGCGAATCTCTAGTCCCAAAACAGAGACCCATCGCATTAGCTGATCAAAACTCATATCTTCTGGATGATTTTCCAAATACGACACCCTGGATTGGCAAATACCAACTTTTTGAGCAAAATCCACCTGCGAAATATTTTTTGATTTTCTATAGCTTTTTAATAAAGTGCCTAACTGCTTACTCAAATAAATTGTTGTCTGGTTTACCATAAATATCTCCATTAAAGATATTTTGATAATATCTCAGATAGAGATAAATTACAAATATCTCCTATGGAGATTTTTAATGAACTGCATCCTAATTCTTAAGGTCATTTTATTTTGACGACGCCGTTGACGCTGTCTTTGTTTAGGTTCAGGCTTAAATAAATCGATTTTTCCTCAATTCCGAAGAGCTCTTCAAAATCCTGCTCCCGATTAAGAGCCATGGCTAAGTTAACGAAGTACTTAGGAAAAACTTACCCCTATGATTCAAAGCATCGAAGTGAGTTCAATGAAACTGCCGAGTGCTGACTCAGATTCTACAAAGTGAAATTTTTATCTAGGCGTACTCGTTTAGTGCGCTCCGCGATATCCAGACGAATATCTATTTAAGATTCAATCTTTTTTGCTTTGCTTCGCAATAGCGATCCGATTGTCCAACTCTTTTCTGAAGTGCCACAAGAAGAAACCGCAGACAAAAAATGCACCGACTTCTGCTAAGGGCTGTGCACACTGAACCCCTAAAAGACCGATTTGAGAAGGCAAAAAGAAAATCAAGGGCAGGAAAAAAAGACCTTGACGGGAGGAAGCTAAGAGCGTTCCGATTGCAGCGCGTCCCAAGACCTGATAAGACATGTTGCCGATAACGTTAACCGGAATGATAATCGCGGCAAGGCAATGAAGTTTTAGGGCTAAAACACCGATAGCCAACACTTCGGGGTCATCGGTTTCAAAAAAGGCAACGATTTCTTCGGCAAAAATGAAACCTACTGCGCCCAGGCAAATCATCATCAAGGTACCAATACCGATGGTAGTATCCAGTGCGGCTTTAGCCCGAGTAAAAAGTTTTGCACCCCAGTTGTAGCCCAAAACTGGTTGAAAGCCTTGACCGAGACCAATCAAAAAAGCGTTTGTGATCATCATCACTCGCCCCACAATACTCATGGCAGCCACTCCCGCATCGCCGTATTGTCCGGCCATAAGATTTAAAGCAGAAGCAGCGACCGCTCCCAAACCATTTCGGGTTAAAGAGGGCATACCGTTTTTAAAAATTGAGGCGTAAAGAAGAGGATTTTTAGAAATAAAACTCCAGTGCATCTGAAGTGTTCCCTTGCCTCGTAAATAGTGCGTGAGCAAAATTGCAAAGGAAATAGCTTGGCAAAGCGCGGTTGCCCAAGCTGCGCCGGCAATGCCCCAATCAAAAACAAAAATAAAAACGGGACAAACCGCGATGTTGAGCAGACCGCCCAGGCCTAAACCCACCATACCGACAAGCGCCAGCCCCTCGGAGCGCAGAAGATTATTTAAGGTGTAAGAGGCTGCCATAAAGGGCGCAGCAAACAAAATCACTTCACCATAGGTAACGGCATAAGGCAAAATCGTATCAGTTGCCCCCATGGCAAACATAAAGCTTTCTATAAAAAGAAAGCCAATGAGAGAAAAGACTAACGCAAAAACTAAACACAGAAAAAGCCCGGAAGAGGCCAAGGCGTTCGACCTCACATAGTCTTGTGCGCCCAGTAGCCTTGATGTTTGAGAAGCGCACCCCTGCCCGATCATGATGCCAATTGCCTGAATAATGGTTTGAAGGGCAAAGACCACACCCATAGCACCCACGGCAGAAGTGCCAAGGTATGAAACATAATAAGTAGAAGCCGTGTTATAAAGCGCCGTCACCAGCATCGAGAGCATTGTGGGGATGCCCAATTCAATAACCAATCGACTAACCGGCTCTTCGGTCATTTTTCGGTAGATGCGATTGGCATCAGTAGGTGCCTTTGACGTTTTATGCTCCTTTGTAATTAAAAAGCCAATTAATTCAATTTAGGTATACCAAGATTTATCTTCCATGACTTTACCCAAAATTTATAGAAGGGCGTGATTCTTTCCATTGTAATTGATAACCGGTTCGTTGAACATCTCTTTCGCCGATGCCAAACTTATAAAAACCAACTTTCTCAAACAAAATATCCATCCCTCCGATTTTGCTATAGATGACACAAGGACAACTCTCAAATGACTGGTATTGACCTTGTTTGGTTGTTTTCATTGTCTCAATGATAGTTGGAATATCTATTACTGAAAGCTCTTCTTTCAAAAGATCAATTAAGCTTTTACTTGCCACAATAAGTGAGTCCGGCATATCCTCAACAGGCAATTTAAAAATTTTTCGAGCATCCTCTCTTGTTATAGGATTCTCGTGTGTTCCCCATTTTCCTGTAAGCAAATCCACTGTCTTAGACAATGCGTCCCCTGAAAGTTTTTCTGATAAAAATTCAGTCGCAAAACGCCGAATCTGTTTATGAGCCCTGAGAGCCTGTCCAAACGCTATCGGATCACCTTGATTAATTATTTTTTTAATTATTTCCGCTCTATCTGAAGCCGGGATCTTTGTTTCAAAAAATAGAGACCTTAGATCCTCTACGCTTACCGGCGTTTGGAATGACTTACCAGCAAAAGAAGTAATTGTGGGATCAATGGGACTTAATATCGCTCCTGGAGTCATCCAAATTTTATTTGAAGCTAATGACAACAATGTTCCAGAGCTCATTGCTTTTATCGGCACAATAACTTGAAAATCTAAAGTGAATTCTTTCAATAAAGCCCCTATTGCACGTGCAGCCGGCTGATTACCTCCATATGTGTGTAAGAGAAGAACCAATTTAGAAATTTTTCCATCTGGGAAGCTAGCAACAATACGCTCCAAGTGTTTTTCAAAAACACCTATCATTTCATGATTAATGGATCCTGAAAGATCAACCATTGAGAGTAAAATAGAATCAGGAATAATCCTTTGAATATCCTCAACTAATTTTTCCACATCATTCATTTCTCTGTCCTTGCAAAACCTTATTGATTTTTAAGACCTTTTGTTCTTCACGACTAGGAATTAGCTCAACTTTCAAACCTATTCGTTTTAATTCTCGGTAATACATCCAATAGTCGAAACTGCCCGCCCCTCTTAACAAAAAACTAACAAAATCTTCAGGCTTACCCAATCCAGAAAATACTTTGATTATGCGAAGCAATTTATCTTTAAGTTCTAACTCTCTTTTTTTTGCCCCCAACCCAAGGGAGGAGGGAATATATTTTTCGATTTCTTCTTCTATGCTTGATAATAGGTTTGGATCATAATCAACCACGCTTTGAAAAAAAGCTCTTAACTCAGTCAACTCTGCTAAGTTGATACATCGACGATTTGAGTTGAGGAAAATGTCTGGATATCCATGACCTGATAACGTCGCATCAATTGATGACAAGGCTCCCATTCTGGTCATGTAAATTTTTTCAGCTCCCAAGGATAAAACTGTCCCTAAACTACCCAAACGAGCAGGAACAATAACCTCATAGTGTCGATTGTTATTCTGAAGGTGACTGACAAGATCCAGTGCTTCATCAACTTGATAGCAAGACGTTGACAAAAAAAGAATCGGTGTCAGTAAGGGGTCCATTGCCATCAGTTCAGATCTGATAGAGTCCAATCTTTTTACTGACACAGATTGAAAAGGTTCTCTATCGCAAACAACGACAACAGATTTACCGAACAAATTCTCCAACTCACTTCTTTTATCCATTTCAGCCTTAGTCACAACCTAACCTCAATATCTCAGACACCAAATTAAAAACCGTTGTTAATCCCGACTGATTGGGCCATTCGTGTTCAAACCGTTGGATTGCTTGCGCTCGTTGTACCGCTTGATGAATAGCAGTCAGCGGGAAATCCCTATCATTTAATGACTTATCGTAATCTAATAGGTAGCGCTCTAATCGTTCATTACATACCTTGGGCGTGATACTGCCTTTGAAGTGTTCAAAATGTAGGAGTAACCAAAATTCAAAATTTGGATTACTCAAAGCCAGACCGTGTTTAGGATGACTGTCTGCCCATTTTTTCACTTCAAATAACTGCACCTCCGGCCATTGATCTCTATCAACAACAATCCAAGCTTGATCTTGTCCTTGAAGGGGGTGAGAGCGCAGGAATTCTTTCATCTTGCGAAGAACGTTTTTAGGTGAGCTGTGATGCTTACTCCTAATCGACTTAATCGTAATTAAAGGACAATATTTCTGGAGATTGGAGAAATAATCCAATTCTGTTGAATCCCCTTCCATCGCAATAACAAATCGAGGTTTTAAGGAATACTGTGGCTCACCTCGTCTGTATCTTTCCCTCATTAAACATTGCTTTTTATTCATAGGCCGAAGTCCAGCTTCCGTTTACAACACAGCAACCTAATATATTGGGCAGTCCTCCTAAACGACCTTCCATATAGGCCTTGCGAATGTTTTTATCTTTGCGTAAACCTTCGTAGTCACTAAAAGAATAAAGACGTGTTTCCCCCTCTCGGTTTCTTTCCGTGACCCATAGTTCATCTCTTCTGAAAACGTCCTGATCCATCAAAGAAATATCGTGAGTGGTAAAAATCATTTGAGCTCGAGATTGTGACTCACAAACCGAAAGGAAATTTTCAATCAGTGTTCTAGTTAATAATGGATGCAGACTTCTGTCTAATTCATCAAAAATAAAGACATCCTCAGACCGAGCGTTGGTCAATTGGAAAAACGCTGGAATAAGATTAATTAATCGATTATTTCCATCGGACTCTTCATGCAAACCAAATAAGATCCTCTGTCCGTTTGAATTAACGTGAGAAGCGGCTAAACGTTTAGCTATCAAACTTCCCTTTTGTTTTGTAATCACGTAGATCTGTGACTTTTGTCGATATGTTACAGATTGATCTTCCTGAATCATGGACAATAACGACTCTTTTTCTTTTTCATCATGAAGAACCATGTCTAAGTCAATTAGCTGACCTTCCAAATGATCAATACCAGTATCCAATCTTCGAAGCATTTTCGACATAGATTTAGAAAGTGGATTTGATTCATTTAGAAGCTCGTCGACAGGTACAAAACGACTTACTGGTGTAATAATTTGCAAACGACTTCTAAACCAATCATAAACAGGTTTAAAAACCTCAATTTTTTGCCAAACAGAGTTTGTCAAAAACAGAATATTCTCACGAGTTCCCTGGGCAACAAATTCAAGAATTTCATTCTTCTTGAAGGATACTAACTGGATATCGGAACCATTTCTTTGAAATAAAACTTTGTTCGATGAAGTGTTAACTTCCTGAAGCTTTTCGGATAAAACAGTCCTTGAATCCACAGCAAAGCTATATTCATAAAGCCGATCTTCAATCAATAAGGAAAATTCGAATTCAGTCGGTTCACTAGCCATTGCCTCATCTAACCTGAAAGTTGAGCGAGCAATAGACAAATCCGGCGCAAGTCCCTGAACAACAAAGTTTTGAACAAATGCTAATGCTTTAACAAAGTTAGACTTCCCTGAAGCGTTACCGCCATAAATTGCAGCAATGGGAAGAATTTTCATACGAAATTTCTTTACTGCAGGCACACGATCGCTATGTTGTCGTTCCGATGTCCCTACCATCGTAAAAGTTGTTTTTTCTTTAAAAGAAAGAAAATTTTTTACAGAAAAAGAGACTAACATTACCTTTACTCCAAAAAGTAAAGGGAATTTTAACATATTTCTACATTTAAAGAGATTTTTTCTCTTATTTTGACAAATAGAAGTAACTAACTTTCGACGAAAAGAGTTGGATCAATGTCACATTGCGTCAGTGTCTCAAATCCTAAAAGACCATTAGGCTTTTCTACGCAAACGAGCATATTTTCAATACGAATACCCCATTTGCCCGGTCGATAGATGCCGGGTTCGTCGCTTACAATCATGCCGGGTTCAAAAGGCGTCAATGTCCCCTCTCGTTTTCTGGGAGAGATAGTAGGTGGAGTTTCATGAACATTTAACGTCAGCCCTATGCCATGCCCCGTTCCATGCCCGAAATCAGCACCGATCGTATGAATGGGTGCGCGAGCGATTTTGTCCAAATCAAAACCGGTGGTTCCGACTGCAAATGAAGCCTCCGAAAGAGCCTTCATTGCTTTAAAAACAGCAGTGTAATCGCGCTTTAAAGCTTTCAAATCCTCTTTGGGAAAATCTTCAGGATTACCTAAAAACCAAACCCGCGTTGTATCTGTGGTGCCTTTATCATAGTGAGCACCGGAGTCCACAAGCAAAACGCAAGGCGTTTGAATAATTGCACCTTCACCCTCTTTAGGTTCATAGTGAGGCAGTGCAGCGTTGGCGTTAACCGCAGCGATTGTCCCGAAACTCTCACCGATAAAACCCTCTATAGCAGAGCGCTTTTGATGCAAAATGTCTACAGCATCGTTTTCAGTTAATTTCTCTCCTCGGGTAAGCCTAACCTTTACTTCATCAATAAAGTCCTGCAAGGCCTGACCGTCGGCTTTCATCACTTCTTTTAAACCCTCAATTTCTTCATTTGTTTTAATCGATTTCCAAAGGGCAACCGGGTGCTTAAAATCTTTAAAAGTGTCTTTAATCTCAGTGAAAAGCTTGGCATTAAGATCATTTTCCCGAGCCAAAATAGGAGTATTTTGGCTAATCAGCTCTTTGAGCTTCTCATGCAACTCTGAGTAATCACAAATCGTCCACCCGGAAGACGTAAGCTCTGAAACGATGTCAGAATTTAATACTTTTTGATGGACGAAAAGATGAGCTTTTTCTTGACTGATAAGGGCCCAACTTAAAAAGACGGGGTTAAAGGCAATATCCGATCCCCGTAAATTGGTAAGCCACGCAATATCATCAAGCCGGGTTAAAAGAAGCGCTCCCTGGCCCTCACCCTTTGTTGACAGATAAGCTTTCAGACGCAAAAGCTTATCCTTGGCACTTACCGAGCTTGCCTTGTGGACATAAAGGGGACACACAGCGCGAGAGGGTCTTAGGGACCAAAGCTGATTAATTAAAGCATCATTAAAATCCATGATCCTCGAAGCGCTTTGAGCCAAGCTATTAAATGTCACTAAAGACAAAGTTTCTAATGGTGCCGCAAGAATAAAAGGCGTTGTCGCATTGTGTTCTGCAAGCCATTGATAAACTTCCGGGACACCTTCTTCTCCTTGCCTCATCAAAACAATGTCTGAGCCCTCTAATTCTTTGCTAGCCTGCTCCCAATAGCGCGAATCGGTCCAAAGATAGGCCTCATTTTCTGTGATCAACACTTGAGCGTTTGATCCGGTAAAACCCGTTAAATAGGTTAAAAATTGATCAGCGTCTTGGATATATTCCGACAGGTGCGCATCAGACAAAGTGCAATAAAAAGCATTTGCGCCAAGGCGACGTATCGCTTGGCGCAAATCTTGAATTCGGTTTTTAATATCAGCCATATCAGTATGCCTTTCTTACCGTAATGGAGACTTCGGAGGCTAAAGTGCCGTTCACTTCCACGTCTTCTCCCATATGCACGGTCTCTAAACGCCAACCCGCATCACGCAGTTCGTTAAGCGTTGTAGAAATTTCCAGATCCGGACAATTAAAGGGCACAACACTTAAAACGTCGTTACCCTGCACGGGATTAACGGCACTGCAAATCGTGCGCTCTCCCAAAGGCGCATCAAATAAGGGATCCGAAGGGCCGTTAGTGCAACCTGTCAAAAGGGAAGCTGCAACAAAACTCGAGAAACACAAAAGCCCAATTTTTTTGATAAGAATCTTTTCTTTCATGGTGGATATTCTATCGTTTTCTTGCGACTTAAAAGTCTGGCAAGATGTAATCAAAAGAATCCAGACCCGTATTGAGCTTTTCTTTAAGCGATCTTTTTTCACCTGAAAATGCTTTACGGTCTTTTTTATGTGTTCTTTCCTTTGAAACTGAGTGCTTGGGTTTTGAATCCCGTGTCAAAGACTTAGCCATTGGAGTATCTTCAACTCTGTCTTCTTTTTCAAAATAGGTTTTATAGATCGCAGGCGTTTCAAGTGACAATTTTCTTTTAATCAAAGTTTCAATGGCCTTTAGTTTATAGGTGTCTTTTTCACTTACTAGCGAATAGGCCACACCTTCATCCCCAGCCCGCCCCGTGCGGCCGATTCGATGGATATAGTCATGCGGGTCCTGAGGCAATTCATAGTTGATCACAACAGGGAGCTCTTTGATATCAATGCCGCGAGAGGCCAGGTCAGTAGCAACAAGAATTCTTAATTCATGGTTTTTAAACGCCTCCAGAATCTTCGTACGTCTAGCTTGGGTTTTATCTCCGTGAAGGGCCTCCACTTTAAAGCCGTCTTCTTTTAAGTGACTCGCAAGCTTTGCTGCACTTTCTTTTTGACGTGTAAAAACAAGCACTTGATCCAAACGGTTATCGACAATTAGATCTCGAAGAAAAGTCGGCTTTTCACGCTCTGGTACTCGGAAAACTTTTTGCTCAATACTTCCCGCATCGCGGTTGGCATTGACTTCAATGAGAATCGGGCGCTTTAAAAGCTTTTGCGCTAAAAGATGAATCTCGTCTGATAACGTCGCAGAAAATAAAAGAGACTGCCTGGACTCAGAGCAATTAGTCAAAATGCTCTTAATATCAGGCAAAAATCCCATATCAAGCATCCGATCGGCTTCATCCAGCACGAGGTATCGGATGCCGGATAAATTCAGATGGTTTCTTCGAAGGTGATCGAGAAGCCTGCCGGGTGTAGCAACCACAATCTCGGGTTTGAGGTTTAAAGCCTCTTTTTGCGTCAGAATACTCAAACCCCCGACTAAAAGACAAGCACTTTTAGCAACAGCTTCACTAAAAATGTCAGCATTTTTATGAAGCTGAATAGCGAGTTCTCGGGTGGGCGCCAAAATTAAAACAGAGGGATTTTGATTCTGTTTGGATTTATTTTGAGACAAGCGCTGCAAAATAGGCAATAAAAATGCCCCCGTTTTCCCACTCCCCGTTTGGGCAATCGCCATCAAGTCGCGCCCGGCTAAAATCACAGGAATCGCTTTTTGCTGAATGGTGCTGGGCTTCTCCCATCCTAACTCTTTTGTCTTAGTAAAAAGAGCTAAACCAATTCCTAACTCATCAAATCCACTCATAAGCTCTTGCCCTCTTTTTGCAAATGACGGTATCTCAACTGTCCGCACCCACCATCTACATCTTGAGCGGCAGAGTGACGAAACTTCGCCAAAATGTGAGCTTCTTTTAAAATTCGCGCCATTTCCTGACACCGTGACCATTCAGGTCGGCGATAAGGGCTGTTGTCCACGGCATTGACAGGAATAAAGTTCATTAAAGCGTATTTACCGCTTAAAAGTTTTCGGATATTCGCTAACTCTTCATCGCTATCGTTGACGTCATGCATCAACGTCCACTGATACTGAATCGGATAGCCTGTCTGACGGGCATAGTTTTCTGCCTGATCAACAAGTGAGTCAATCGAAATTTTGCCCGCACGAGGCAAAAGCTTTTCTCTTTTTTCTTTAATTGTGCTGTGAAGTGAAATCGCAAGCGCTGGCTTTACCGTTGAAGCGTTTAACGCATCAAAGACGCGCTGATCGCCAACGGTCGAGAGCACCAGATTTTTATGTGGAATTTGACTGTAGGAGCCCAAAAAATCAATTGCAGACATCACATTTTTTAAATTGTGTGAGGGCTCCCCCATCCCCATAAAGACGACTTTGCGAGTCTCAGGGCGCAGCCTCTTCGCTTCAATTACCTGGGCAACGATCTCTAAGTCTGTGAGCTGCCGAATAAGGCCCGACTGTCCCGTCATACAAAAAACACACCCCACAGCGCAACCCACTTGTGAAGAAACACAGACCCCTTCTCTTGGCAAAAGCACACTTTCAATTGTGTGACCATCTTTTAATTGAAACAAAAGCTTTAAGGAATCTTTCTCTTCACCCTGCTGGTGATCCACAACCTGAAGTACAGCATTAATTTCAGCTTTAATGTCGGGCAACGCTTGGCGAAGCGACTTGGGAAACTTAGGATTATCTGCATCTGGCCAAGGCACAATGCCAAAAAGCGCTCGATAAAGATATCCGTAATGAAGGGGCTTAGCACCCAAAGCTAATAATCTTTGGTGAAGAGTCTCAAGTGTCATTGATGAGTGTAATAAAAAGGGCGATGAATTTTTGTTTTCATCGCCCATTTTAATCAAGATTGAAAAGGTCTTCTTAGAGCTTATAGTACATTTCAAATTCAATCGGGGCCGTTGCTAAGCGGAAGCGCTCCACTTCCTTTGCTTTTAATGCAATATAGGCTTCGATCATGTCCTCAGAGAACACTCCGCCACGCGTCAAGAACTCGTGATCGGCGGCTAAAGCTGCCAAGGCCTCATCTAAAGAAGCGCACACCGTCGGAATCTTGACGTTTTCTTCAGGCGGCAAATCGTAGAGGTTCTTGTCTGCAGCTTCACCCGGGTGAATCTTATTCATGATGCCGTCAAGCCCTGCCATGAGTAGTGCCGAGAAGCAGAGGTAGGGATTGGCCATCGGATCCGGGAATCGCACTTCAATACGGCGAGCCTTTTCACTTGGCGTATGCGGAATACGAATAGAAGCCGAGCGGTTGCGAGCGGAGTAGGCAAGCTTCACCGGAGCTTCAAAACCTGGCACCAAGCGCTTATAAGAGTTAGTTGACGGATTGGTAATAGCGTTTAAGGCCTTAGCATGCTTAATCACACCGCCGATATAGTAGAGCGCAATATCGCTTAAACCGGCGTAGCCGTTACCAGCAAAGAGGTTTTGACCGTCCTTCCAAATAGATTGGTGCACGTGCATACCGCTACCGGCACTGCCCACAACGGGCTTTGGCATAAAGGTTGCGGTCTTACCGTAAGCAGCAGCCACATTCCAAACCGTGTACTTCAGAATTTGCGTCCAGTCAGCGCGCTTCACCAGCGTGCTAAAACGCGTACCGATTTCGCACTGACCGGCACCCACCTCGTGGTGTTGCACTTCAGTGGGAACGCCTTGTTGTTCGATCAAAAGGCACATCTCAGAGCGCATGTCCTGGAAGGAATCAATCGGAGGCACAGGGAAGTAGCCGCCTTGATGACCCGGACGATGGCCAAGGTTACCTTGTTCGTATTCGATCTTGGAAGCCCAGCCGGCTTCATCGCTACCGATCTTGTAGAAAGAATGTTCGGGGTCTGTTCCCCAAACGATGGAGTCAAAAATATGAAATTCGGGTTCGGGGCCAAAGTAAGCTGTATCGCCAATGCCCGTGGACTTCAGATAGGCTTCGGCGCGCTTCGCGATCGAGCGCGGATCGCGGTTGTAGCCTTTACCCGTGGCGGGGTCCGTTGCATCGCACGTCAAAATAAGCGTGCTTTCTTCGCGGAACGGATCCAAGCGGGCGCTATCGGGATCGGCAATGAGGATCATGTCGCTTGCTTCAATCCCCTTCCAGCCTGCCATCGACGAACCGTCAAAAGGCTGGCCTTCTTCGAACCAGTCTTCATCCACAGCGCGGGCAGGAATACTCACGTGCTGCTCCTTACCCTTCATATCAGTGAAGCGGAGATCGACGAACTTCACGTCGTTGTCTTGGATCATTTGCAAGACTTTTTCAATGTCAGCCATTTGGGGCTCCTTTCAATTTAACAGGAGTGATTTTAATTAGAAACCTTCCCTTGTTCTACAGTTTTTTTCAATAAATTTACTTTAAGGTAAGAATTCAAACTTAGATAATTCAATATAAGTTCGATTAAATAAATGCAATGAAATTTATAGTTTGAGACTATCTGGAAAATCATTAACCGTTAAACAGACTGCTTTATCTAAAGGAAATTCTTTTTTTATCTCCTCTATGTTTATGGCATAAACCAAGCATATTATCCATTCTCTAGTTAGCTGTAGCATTCTAAGCACATATTTTTGCAATGTTTTTTCTTCAACAAATACAAAATCATCATGTTCAAAAATTGCCTCGGTTCTTTGAGCTAGTGCGACTACTTTAACAAATCTGTGTTCTAGTGCATTCCGCAGACATTTCAGGTCTCGTTCATATGCTTTCGAGGAGTCCTCAAATTTTTCCCAAAATTCCCTGTAGCTCCAATATAAAGCTAGAAGCATAGAATTTCCTTGAAAGTGTTCATTGGACTTGAAAACATTCGCAGCAGAAGCCTGGTAAACCTCAAATCCTAAATTCCAATAAGCATTCACAACAAAGGCAATTTGATCCAGTATTGAGTACAAATTTTTAAAACAAATTTTTAGTTGCTCTTGACGAATAGAATACAGTGCATAATCGTAACTTGCTGATGAAATTGCAACACGCTTATCTGCAAAATGTGGCCTTTTTCTCAAATCTAAACTTTCGTAATAGAGATATCGTAAAAATATATACTCTTCTTTTAGCTGATTTAGCATTGCAAACCATTTAGGCGGCTCGTTGCTGATTGGCTCAATACATTGAGTAATTACTAAAGAATCTTCCGCATAAGAATTTTCAGTCTCAATCAAATCATTCAAAGGAGTTAAGAACAAATGTTTGTCTAAACACCATTGACGATATGATCTCTCACGTTTACTTACTCCTATGTTTCCCTGTTTAATATGCCAACCCTGCCAATCTGTATTATCGTAAGCCTCAGAAATCTTTTGATAATGCTCTTTGGCATCAGGGTACATATTAAGATCATTGAGTGACAATGCTCTTTTTATATAAAGATTTGCGTGATAATGTAGTATGTTTTTATCTGTTGGGTTATTACATAGCTGAGCGTAAAAATTAAGACATCCGCCATAACTAGCTAACGCCATACCAAATTCGGGATTACATTCTATAGCGTGTCTTAGCACCCTAATTGCTTCAATCACACGATCACATCCCAATAACGCAAGTGCATAATTGGTGTAAATCATTTCTTCCTGCGGACTAACATTCGTGTGGTCATTTCTTCGAACATCCTGCAATGCCGAGATTGATGAGCGGAAATACGTGAAAGACAGTTCTTTAAAACGCCTTGATTGATTTGGATTATTTTTTTGGAAATAGTGATTGGATAGTTCTGAATAACCCGTTCCCAAATAGTAAAACAAGGCGAACTGTGAGGTTTTTACATAGTTACTAACGACACTTTTTAGTGAGTCTAAAAAAAATTCCAAATCATGAAAATTTTTCTCACAAACGTATTTGTCTATCGTTATCCCTACTTCTTTTAAATTCACTTCTTCGCCACTCACTTTTATCTCCTACAAACACAAAACACTTTCATTAAAAATTTCACTTAATTATGAGCTAACCTAAGCTCCAACTTCTCCCTCATATCAAACTCTTCAGCTTCTTTTTCATAAATGTTTACCAACGCACTAAGCATTCTCGCAGCAACAGTAAAACCCTCATCCTTCAACTCCTCTGCCCAGTTTGCATATTGTTTTGAAAGCTTCCACTCTTGTCGCCCACCTTTGTCTCTCCAAACAGGACCTCGACTGTTATATTTACCTATTACCATGCTGTTTATAAGATCCTCTTGATCTACCTTTTCCAAAAATCCTCGAACTTGTTCATTAGGCCAAATACCATCCTTGCCTGTTGTAGATCGAGATAACAACTGACCGACACAACGATAAGCAATAAAATATCTGCCCCGCGTTTGACATATTTCAATTACCTGATTGCTCCAATCCAATAGCTTTTGAATACTATTGACGACATTGTTTTCAACATATCCAGGTGTATGTCTCAAAGTTTCTAACAATAAGTGGTATCCCGTCGAATCTTTTACAGTTGACACCAAATCACTCTCATCCTTAAGGTCATCTCTTTTATAGACCTCACAAACAGCAGTAGCAAAGAATTCCGGATGTTGTTCAACATACTTTTCAAGATTGGGAATCGGACTTTTGATTAAATGTAATCTTGGTTCAGAGAGTTGACGAATATGCAACATCTCCAAGTTCGCCTTCTGCTCTAAAGTAAAACCATGTGAGTCATTTATAACTTTTAATGCCCTTTCCAAGGCATATTCATCAATTCGATTCTTACTTAGACTCTCTGGAATTACCTTGAGTAGCTGATAGACTAATTGTGGGGAAATTTTCTCAATTTCAAGTTCTACGGAATTGAAGGCCACATCCGGTCTATTTGCCGCTAATAACTTTTTCGCTCCGAATTCAAAATCATTCAAATCAAAATATCTATATGAGGGCTTTACGCTAAGCCAATAATTTGTCTTTATATCGGCTGGTGCTTTTTCAACGATATCCCACGTATTTTTGTCATAGCGAGACAACAATAAGAATCTTAAAAATTGGGAATTAGTTGCACGAGTGAAAAGTTCATTTGCAATTCGATTGAAATGAACGACATCCAAGTTGTCAAGTATTCCCCTAATTAACTCATCATCTACGTTTTCTTCGATGATTATTTTTTTTATGTCAGAGACATCAATAACCCAGGCTTCGGCAAGCAACGAACCTATAACATAGGAAGCATTCCCCATTTGTGCAAGTTTGACAATTCCTGGCAATCCTTCATTTTGCACAATTTCAAATAGCGCATTAACACGAAGTTCCTGAATATATTTATCGCGCTTCCGATAATCTGTCTCTTCATCTATAGATTCATTTGCTGACTCACGAACCCATGGATTTTTGAATAACCACATGTTCTTAAGAACAACATTTTTGGGTTGAAGCTTTTTATATACTTCCAATGCTTTGGCTGAAAATTCAGCAAAACCTAATTTCTGGGCACTATTACGAACATTCTTTGACAACACTGTTACTCGTATTTTTTCTCTTAACACAGCTAAATCTTCATCGCTTTGCCCATCTGAAAGCCAGTTTTCAACTACTCCCCAAACTTTTGTCTGTTCATTTGCATTCATTGCCCTTAACTTGGAGACCAAATCACCAAGCATATCAACTGAATAATGCTTTCTGTTTATGACCTTACTGAATACGTACTCCATGAACTTTTTCCCTTCTTCAACATTAGGATTAAGTCCATGGTTGTAGCTATCACGGCGCCACTTTGGTCTATACGTGTAATGTCCTACCCAAGTCGTAATCGTAAATTGCTGGATTGCAATCTGCCAGGCAACTTTTGGATATCTAACAAATATTTGCTCAAATATCGCAATGCGCTCTTCCGATGAGGCAGCTGTTTGCGGCATCCACTTATCAAAAATCTGTGATAGCGAGAAAATCGGTTTATTCGCCCAATTATCCTTAATTTCATATTGACACATTTGGGCCAAAATAGTTGCCACTCTCGGTAGAAAATCACTATTCCAAGCTAATAACTCAAGTGCACGCAACAAGCCAACTCTAGGACAAGAAGCCCCGAAATAACCCGTTTCTACAGGTCTTAAAAGAGCTAAAACCTGAGGCTGTTCGTTCTTTAAATCATCTTCAATTAGTCTAAGAAATGTGCTTGGCGCTGCTTCTGCATAAACTGGCAATTCGTTGCAATTAGCCTCTAATTTCCTTGAGTCCAAAGGCAATAAAATATTTTCGACAATACGAGAGGCTCGATATCCACAATCTAATGCACGAGAGGAACCAAATAAAAGATCTCCGTACACGGCTAACAACACAAATGTTTCCCCAATCCCCTCTCGAAGCTGCTCAGAAAACTCGCGGGTTTTGCCATACAGCAAAGAAGACCACCTTACACATTCTGGCAAATCCAATGCTGGATCATCCTCACTCAAAACGAGTTTTGCAATCTCAAAAAAAGCTTCTAATTGCGTTGTCGTTATATAGCGAGAAACTGCAAATAACGAGTCAATCTTTGAAATAACTCCTCGACTATGACCAATTGACCAAAGAGGAGAGTCGTTTAACGATAACAGCTCGTTTATATCCTTTTCGATTTTGTCATATGACTTATCCGCCAACAGCGACAAAAGTTCCTTATCAGATTCGTTTTTTTCATTCCACACACCAACCAACATCAAAGGAATTAACCTATCCACCAACTCCTTTTTATCCGCCCATTCAGGTTTTTGAACTGTTGGCAATGTTGCCAATTGCCTGCGCAAAACCGTTAGCGAGCCAGCTGACCGCTTATACTGCTCATCTATCCAATCTTCCTCGTTATCTGAACCACTCTGAAAAGCTTTCTTAAAAGATTGGCAATCTAGAGGCTCCAGTTGAATATCAGGTTCCAAAACATAATTTCGAGGGTAAATTAAGATAGCCTTTACTCGTGATGAATAGGGAGCAAAGTCTTTTTCGACCTCTTGAGTATGAATAACAGGGATAAAGTTAACATCACCTAAAAGTAGTTTAGGTAAAACGTCTTGCTTATCAAAAACAAGAATTCTGTTCTTATATTCAGGCAAATGATCAAAAGAGCGGCTAACAAAAGCGAGCCCCTCTTCTACAGAATCCGCAGCAATAATTAATCTAGTTTTACCAGAATCAACTAAAAAATCTTTTATTTTTTTCTCATTCTGTTGAATTTGAGAAAGAAACAACTCTTTTGGTAAAACCGGAGCCGTAACATTTGCCCACTCTTCCCAACAAGTTTGCAATGTCTTTACACCAAAGGACGGGATCCTATTTTGGTTAGCCAGCCAAACCTGCGCTTCAATAGAATTTTCTACCCACTGCTCCAAATCACTGGAGTCATAAACAATCACATCCTTCCATAAATTCAGTTTCTTCTGCTTATCAACCCAATCTTTTTTTCCAGGCCACCGCCTTGGCGTCACAAATACAAAAACTGTAGAGAGTCTTTTGTCCTCAGAATTTTCTTTAACACTTTTTTGAAAGTCCTTATTGGCTTTGGTTTTGAAATCTCCATTAACTCCGAATTCCCAGCCGGAAAAGCCTTGAGGCACCCAAGCAGATCCAGTCGGGCTTTCCAACCACCCATCCCAACCCGGTCTCTGGGAATCTTCGTATCCAGGAAAGTCTATCTTTGATATGTGTGCTGTCGTTGAATGTATCAATATTCTTAGAAATACGGCTAACTTTGCACGCATATCAATCCATCGTGAAAAACTTAATTCAATGTCGTTAGCATGAATCTCTAAAAAAGGAGCCACATAAGGACGTGCTTTAACTCTTGGGAATTCGTCTACAGCCTTCTCAGAGTCAAATTCCAATTGCATGGCCAATAACTTTTCTGCCGAAATCTCAAAAGATTGCTCAAATTTGGCTGCCATTTCTTTTGACAGCGAAATTTTCCCATTGATTAAATTAGACAAATTCGGCCGGTTAACCCCTAACAAGCGAGCAGCTGCCGTTATGGTCAGATGGCGAGGTTTAAAAATCTCTTCACGAATAAAAGTGCCAAGGTGGCTTGATTGCCTCATTTGTTTTGTATCCTATTGCAATACATTTTTTATTTTATTATCATTATACTGTATGTTAGATATTTTAAAAGGAGAATTATTATGGCTGTGACCTTGCCTGAAATTGGTTGACAGCTTTTAGAGCTATGACTAATTTAGTTGACAGGTTTTCTCTTTTGCCTAATT